>OCTW011541093.1_pt1 | contig 21406 bp, 16 predicted proteins | sample 1539671 | NCBI WGS metagenome assembly OCTW01 (sample SAMN02144230, study PRJEB22623) | gut metagenome | biome: sheep rumen | host: Ovis aries | place: New Zealand
TCGATACGCTCGGCGATATTCTCGTCGTACTCGGAAGCAACCTCGGAGAGTTTTTTCAAAATGAGGAAAGCGAGCCCCTCGTATTCCACGAGGAGGATTATTTTTCCAAAGATTACGGCGACAGCGTAACGACTTGGCTCGTTCCGTCTGCGCAAAAGAACGCGATGGAGCCGATCCTTTTGCATCTGAACGAGAAGGGCGCGAAGGAAACCGATATGCCGCACGAAGGCGAAGAATTCGGGTTCGTTGCCGAAGGAAAGATCAAGCTGACGGTGGGGCGGCGCTCCTTTACGGTTGCGAAAGGGGAAACCTTTTACTATAAAGCGGATAAAAAGCATTCGATCGAAAACGTTACGGACGAGAGAGCCACGGTTTTGTGGATCTCCTGCCCGCCCAATTTTTAAGTAAGGAAGAAGAAAAGTGAACGCATGGGAGAAAATGAGGGGTTTGTTCGGAAGTAAAAAAAGCGCGGCGGAACCCGCTGAAAAAGAACAAGTCTCGCAGAGGAAAAACGAAAATATCATCGAGATCAAAGGGATCACGAAAGTCTTTGACGGAGTAACGGTTTTGGACGATCTCAGCCTCGGCATCAAGCGCGGTCAATTCGTAACGCTGCTCGGCCCGTCCGGCTGCGGCAAAACGACCCTTCTTCGCTTGATCGCGGGCTTTGAAACCCCGACGGAAGGGGAGATCTTTATCGAAGGCGAACCGATCACGTCCGTTCCTCCCTTTAAGCGCCCCGTAAACACGGTTTTCCAAAAGTACGCTCTTTTCCCCCATTTGAACGTTTTCAAAAACGTTGCTTTCGGCCTCAAACTGAAGCGCCTTGACGATCCGACCGCCAAAAAGGGAAAGCGCAAGCTGACGAAGAAGGAGATCGAAGAAAAGGTCAACCGCGCTTTGACCCTCGTGGGGCTTGCGGATTACGGCCATCGCGACGTCAATTCTCTTTCAGGCGGTCAGCAGCAAAGGGTCGCGATCGCGCGCGCGATCGTTTGCGAACCGAAGGTTCTTCTTTTGGACGAGCCGCTCGGCGCGCTCGATCTCAAAATGAGGAAAGAGATGCAGATCGAGCTTAAAAAGATGCATCAAAACCTTGGGATCACGTTTATTTTCGTTACGCACGATCAGGAAGAAGCGCTGACGATGAGCGACGTCGTCGTGGTTATGAACGACGGCATCATACAGCAGATCGCGCGTCCCAAAAAGATATACGACGAGCCGTCCAACGCTTTCGTTGCGGACTTTATCGGCGAATCCAACATCCTTTCGGGCGTTATGGAAAAGGATTATTCGATAAACTTTTTGGGCAAATCCCTGCGCTGTGTGGATAAAGGCTTCGAGAAGAATGAAAAAGTGGATATTGTGATCCGCCCCGAAGACGTTAAGATCGAGGCGGGCGAAGGAAAGGGCGATTTTGACGGAGAAGTTTTAACGACCGTCTTTAAGGGAACGTATTACGAGATGGAAGTTCTCGCGTCTTCGTACGAATTTACCGTTCAATCGCAAAGGGAATTTTGCCCCGGGGAAAAGGTTTCTTTGGAGATCGTTCCGGACTGTATCCATATTATGAAAAAGATCCTGACGATCAATAAATATCTCGGCAAAGTTTCGGGCGAAAATCTTGTTTCTTTTTGCGGGGGCGATTTCGAGATCCCGACGAACGGATTCGAGATCGGCGACGAGGTCGTTGCGTACGTTCCTTTTAACGCCGTTGAGCTGACGGACGACGAAGAGGACGGCGTGATCGGCGCGAGCGTTACGCAAAGCCTTTATAAAGGAACCTATTATCAAGTTCAGGTTTATACCGATACCGACGAGGATTTTTATATCGATACGGCGGACGAATGGGATATGGACGATAGGGTCGGCGTCAGAATCGACGGCTCGAAAGTTCGCCTTGAAAAGTACGATCCCGAAAAAGAAGGGGAGGAAGAGGAATGAGAAAGAGGAAAGCAAAAGTTTTCCGCCCGACGGCGTTCTCTTTTCCCTATCTTGCGGTAACGTTGATCTTCGTTATCGTTCCTCTTTTTCTCGTTTTGATTTACGCTTTTCGCGGCGCGAACGGCGGCTTTACGTTTGAAAACTTCCGTTTGGTCTTTACGGACAAAGAGACCCTCCGACAACTCGGTCAAACCGTCGGTATCGCGGCGCTTTCGACTGCGATCTGCCTTTTGATCGCCTATCCCGTGGCGTACGTTCTCTCGTCTCGCCCCTTTAATAAGATGGCGATCCTTGCGCTCTTGTTCGTGATTCCGATGTGGATCAATTTTATGCTTCGCATATTCGCTCTTCAATCGCTTTTGACCGTTATCGGGGTAAAAAAGAGCTTCGGTGCGGCGGTTATCGGAATGGTTTACGACTTTTTCCCCTATATGCTTCTCCCGATCTATACCGTTTTGTCCAATATGGATAAAAGCTACGTGGAGGCTTCGACCGATCTCGGCGCCAATCCCGCTCTTACTTTTTTCCGCGTTACGCTTCCCTTATCTCTTCCCGGCGTTATCAGCGGGGTCAGTATGATGTTTATGCCGATTTTCAGTTCTTACGCGATCACCAAAATGATGGGCGATATGAATACTACGGTCATCGGCGCGAAGATCGCAAGCTTATTCGAAAATCAAAACTACGGCGATTACGGCTACGGTTCGGCACTTTCCTTTATTTTGTTGTTGATCGTTTTAGTCGTAATGCTTGTCGGTTCGGTTTTGACTCGTCGCACGGCGAAAGCTCCGAGTAAAGGAGGAAAAGCCTGATGAAAAAAACATCTTCGCGCGTTTTGCTCCTTTTCAAATGGTTGATCCTTCTTGCGGTTCTCCTTGCGATCTATCTTCCCCTCGTTATGATCGTCGTGTACTCGTTCAGCACTTCGAAATCGGTGGGTGGAGAGTTTGGGAATTTTACGTTTTCGCTTTACGGAAATTTATTGAAGAACACGCAGCTTTTAGCGGCTCTGAAAAATACGATCGTGATCGGCGCCGTTTCGGCGCTTCTCGCAACCATTCTCGGAACGACGGCTTCCGTCGGGATCCATTATATGAAGAAAAAAGTGAAATCCGTCGTGGATACGGCGTCTCAAATTACGGTCGTAAACGCCGAGATCATTACGGCAATGGGATTTTTCCTTTTGATGATCTTCCTGCGCGACACGGTTAAAATTCCCGTCAATTTCAGCCTTTGGTGGTTGATCATAACCCATACCGTCATTACGACGCCATACGTTATCTTGACCGTAACGCCGCGCCTTTCTCAGCTGAACCCGAATCTTCTCGAAGCGAGTATGGATCTCGGGGCGGGACCGCTCAGAAGCCTTTTCACCGTAATGCTGCCGCAGCTTGCCGGCGCGATGATCTCGGGCTTTGCGCTTGCGTTTACTTTGTCTTTGGACGATTTCGTCGTAACGAATATAAACAGTTTCGGCGCGAACGTCGATACGATCTCGACTTACGTTTACGCGGGAATTCGAAAGAAGGGGATCCCCGTTGAGATCCGCGCGCTTTCCACGATCATTTTCGTCGTTGTGTTAACTGCGCTTATCGTATATAACGTAATAAAGAATAAAAAAGCCAAAGAAGGGGCAAAAAAGGCTTAAAGCCTTTTACATAAAGAAAAAGGAGAAGAAAAATGAAAAAAATCGTTAGCGTGCTTTTGGTCGTCGTTTTGTTAATGGCGCTGTCCGTGTCGCTCTTTGCGTGTAAAACCACGCCGCGTGACCAGATCTTGAAGCTCTATATGCCGGGCGAATATATCGACGAATCCATTTTCGAAGTGTTCGAAAAATGGTACGAAGAAGAGACCGGAAAGAAAGTCAAAGTGGAGATCGAAACCTTTGACGCCGTGGAGCAGATCCAACTTGCCGTGGAAGGAAGCAAAGCGGATTACGACCTGCTTTGCCCGAGCGACTATATGGTTGAGTACCTGATCCAAAAAAATCTCGTGATCCCCTATGACGAAGATATCGTCGGAAAGGTAAACGGAGAGACGTACAAAGAAGAGTACGTGGAACTTGCGAAAACGTACGATCCCGAGCTGAAATACGCGATACCGTATATGTACGGAACGCTCGGCATCGTATATGATAAGTCCAAAACGAACAAGGAGATCACGAGCTGGAACGCACTGTTCGGCAGCGAGTTCGAAGGTCATCGCTCGATCAAAGACTCGATGCGCGACGCCTATGCGGCGGCTTGCTTGTACGTTAAGGGCGCGGAATTGAAAGATCTGACCGGCGAGGCGCAAAAACAAGCGGTACAGGCGGTTTTCGAGGATACCTCGGACGCAACCGTGCAAAGCGCGAAAAACGCGCTTATCGCCGTTAAACGCGGCGGCGCGGAATGGGACGTGGATAACGTTAAATTCGAAATGGCGGCGGGCAGCAGCAACGTGTCGGTCGCGTTGATGTGGTCTTGCGACGCGGGCTACGTTATGAACGATTATGAGGACGCTGACGGAGACGAGCACGAAGGAAACCGTAATCTTTGGTACGTCGTTCCGGAAGAGGGCGGCAACGTGTATATCGATAACTTCGTGATCAATAAGTATGCGAAAAACACGGACGCGGCGAACTATTTCCTCAAATTCCTTTCGAGAAAGGATATCGCGATCCAAAACAGTGAATGGGCGGGCGCGATCAGCATCGTGAAAGACGCCTACGAAGAGCTTTATGAAGGATATTATTCGGATGACGAGATGTTCGAAGGGACGGAAGAAGGATGGAAAGAAATGTTCCTTGAAACGATGTTCCCGAGCGAAGGAACCTTAAACCGTTGCGGCGTTATGAAAGATTTCGGAGCCGGTAAATCCGCCGTTACGAAAATGTGGTCGCAGGTTCAATAAGAATCGGCGAACACTGACAAAATACGATCCCCGATTCGGTTGCTTTTCGAATCGGGGATTTTATTATTTTAACTTGTAATAAAGTAGTTGACAAGATAGATCCGTCGTGATAAAGTAAGAGTGTAAAAGGAGAAATTATGCAGATAACAAGTCGATTTACGATCGGTGTGCATATGCTCGTTGCGATCGATTATTTTATGGGGAAAGAGGTGATCACGAGCCGATTTCTTTCGATGAGCGTAGGGGCGAATCCGGTTATAGTAAGAACGGTTCTTTCTTCTCTCGGCGAAGCGGGATTGGTTTCCGTTCGGCAAGGGAAAAGCGGGATCGATCTTGCGCGGCCGCTCTCGGAAATTTCTTTTTATGACGTTTATACGGCGCTGAATTGCGCGAATGAAGACGGTTTTTTTCATTTTCATTCGCATCCGAATGAAAATTGCCCCGTAGGGAGAAACGTTCACTATGCGCTGGATGAGCGGCTCGGAAATCTTCAAAGAAAGATGGAAGAGGAAATGAAAAGTATCAAGTTGTCCGACGTGGCGGCTGACGTTCGCTCCGCCGCCCAAAATCAAGAATCAAAAGGAGAGGAATCATGAATAAAGTCGTGGAAGAATTGAAAAAAGTAAAAGTATTCTATATCGCAACGGTGGACGGAGACGCGCCGCGCGTTCGTCCGTTTTCTTCCGTTGCCGAAGTGGAAGGGAAGCCTTATATTTGCAGCGGAAATCATAAGGAGATCTATCGCCAACTTAAAAAGAATCCGAAAGTCGAACTTTGCGGTATGTATGACGGCGGAACCTGGCTCAGAGTCAAAGCGGAATGCGTGGAAGACAATCGTATTTCGGTTCAGCAAGCCGTTTTGGACGATCCGACCGGACCGAGCGCTCTTTACAAGGCGGGAGACGGCAGATTCGTTACGTTTCGATTGGAAAACGTTCGGGCGGAGCGTTACAATTTTTATGCCGCGCCCGAGATCATAGAGGAATAAATGAAAGCGATCGATACGTTGCTTGCTTTTTTGTTCAAAGAGAGGGGAGAGAGCGTTCCGCCTCTTGCGGAGAGCGATAAATTCCGCGTTTATCGATCTCTCGTAAACGTAAGGCCGCCTCTGCCCGTTTCCGACGAATATCGCATAGCGGAAAGCGAATATCTAAACGAATTGCTGGAAGAGAAGGGGATCGTTTCCATAAGCGATCTTGCTTTTGAAAACGGGATCGCTCTGTGGAGAGGGGATATTACGAGGCTTGCCGCCGACGGAATCGTAAACGCCGCGAACTCGGCGCTTCTCGGCTGCTTCGCGCCTTGCCACGCCTGCATCGATAATGCGATCCATACTTTTGCCGGGGTGGATCTTCGCCTTTCTTGCGACAAGATCATGCGGGAGCAGGGCAAAGAGGAAGAAACGGGGAAAGCGAAAATCACGAGTGCTTTTAACTTGCCCTCAAAGTACGTTTTGCATACTGTCGGCCCCATCGTGTTCGGAGAATTGACGGAACGGCATAAAATGTTGCTTGCGAATTGTTATAAGAGCTGTTTGACTCTTGCGGAAGAAAAGGGGCTTGAAAGTTTGGCGTTTTGCTGTATTTCCACGGGGGAATTTCGGTTTCCGAACGAAGAGGCGGCAAAGATCGCGATCCGCACCGTTCGAGAGTATCTCGAGAACAAAGGAAGTAAAATGAAGATCGTGTTTAACGTGTTTAAGGAGATTGATTATGATATCTACGCAAGAATACTCGGAAAAAATCAAAAAGCTTAAATGCGCGATCGAAGATTCGGACGCGATCTTGATCGGCGCAGGCGCGGGATTGTCCACTTCCGCAGGATATCTTTACACGGGCTCTCGTTTTCGCGAAAACTTCGGAGATTTCGAAAAAAAATACGGTTTTCACGACATGTATTCCGGTGGGTTTTATCCCTATAAAACGAGCGAAGATAAATGGGGGTTTTGGTCGCGATACGTAATGATCAATCGATACACAGACGCACCGAAAAAGGTGTATTCCGATCTCTTGGATCTTGTAAAAGACAAGAATTATTTCGTTTTAACGACGAATGTGGATCATTGCTTCCAAAAAGAAGGATTCGACAAGTCACGCTTGTTTTATACGCAAGGAGATTACGGACTTTTCCAATGCAGTTTGCCTTGTCACGATAAGACGTATGATAACGAAGCGCAAATTAAGGAAATGCATAACCGGCAGAAGGAAGGAAAAATCCCATCCGAACTCATCCCGCACTGTCCCGTTTGCGGCAGGGAAATGAGTATGAATCTTCGAGCGGACGATACTTTCGTTCAGGACGAAGGGTGGTATCTCGCGAGCGCGCGATATTCGGATTTTTTGCAAAAATATAAAAACGGAAAAATACTCTTATGGGAACTCGGCGTTGGGGGGAACACGCCGGGGATCATAAAGTATCCTTTTTGGAGAATGGCCTATGCCAATCCAAAAGCGACTTATTGCTCCGTTAATTACGGAGAAGCCGCCGCCCCGAAGGAGATCGAAGCGCAGTCGATCTTATTCGATGAGGATATCGGAAAACTGCTGAAAGATCTTATTTCGTTATAGGCAGGTTTTTGGGATCTTCGTTTGGAAAAACGAATGAAAAACGGCGAACGGATGGCGATCCGTTCGCCGTTTCGATTACACAGCGAAATAAAGTTTATCTGTAATCTTCGGATAATTCATGCTTTTTCGTATTATCAAGACAGCAATAGATAAGGGCTGCGATCGCCGCGCCGACCATAGGACCGACGATAAAGATCCAAACTTCTCTAAGCGCTTCGCCGCCGGCAAAGAATGCGGGCATCAAACTGCGCGCGGGATTGACCGACGTTCCCGTAAGACCGATCCCGAGTAGGTGAACGAGGGTCAGGCTGAGTCCGATCACGATCCCGATAAATCCTTTGTTCTCCGTTTTGCTCGTAACGCCGAGAACGGCAAGGACGAACACGCAGGTCAGAATGATTTCCGCAACGAGTCCGACAACGAGCGCGCCGCCGAGGTTGTAATGCCCCGTGATCGCTTCTTGGATCTGATTGGCACCGTAATTATGATTTCGCCCGAAGAAGAGCATCAAAACGAGGCAAGCTTCCACCGCTCCGATCATTTGCGCCGCAAAATATCCGATAAAATCTTTGAACGTCATTCTTTTAGCGAGCAAAAGGGCGAAGGATACGGCGGGGTTGAGATGCGCGCCCGAAACGTTTCCTATGCAAAACGACATCGCGACGATGGATAAGCCGAAGGCGAGGGACGTTGCCACCACGCTTGCGCCCGTATAAACCGCTACGCCGCAGCCGAAGAGCACGAGCACCATCGTTCCGATCATTTCGGCAAAGTATTTTTTGATACAATTCATTTCTTTTTCCATTTAACCTCCCTATTTCGCCGCTACGGATTATCTTTTTTCGGCGATCGAGCATGCTTTTCGCAAGGCTCTTTCCTATTATGACCGCGCTTATTGCTCGATATACGGGCGAGATCAAAAAAAAGCGGCGCCGAAGGGGCGCCGCAAGGGAGTAAACGAAGGGAAGGGCAAGGGAGAAGCTCCCTTTGAATAAGGTCAATTCTCTTTGACTCTCTTTCCCGTCATATGCTCGATTTCGAATTTCAAAAGATAAGTTGCGGAGAGATATTTTTCGATCTCGCTATCTACGTAAGACGCGTCACTCGTAAATTTAGCGCTGAGCTTTCTGGAAACGCGTTCGACCTCGCTTTTTTCTTTTACGATCCGAACTTTTCCGAACGCGATCACGCTTCTTGCGGTCAACCACCATTCCCCGGGGAATCGGACGCCTTTTTCCGTTACCGTCAGGCAAGCCTTGGGGTTTTTTAGGACGCAATCCAACTTATATCCGACTTTCCCGCAATGAAAATATACCGCGTTTTCGCTTTTATCGAAATAGTGGTTGAGGGGTAAGGCGTAAGGATAGCCGTTCTCTCCGATCACGGATAAAACGCATCTGGTTTCGCGGTCGAGGAGTTCGAAACATTCTTCGTCCGAAATCTTTTGTTTGATCCGTTTGAGTTCCGGAAACATATCGATCAGTCGGAAGAGGATTCGAGCTTATCGAAGTAATTGTCGATCGCGATCACGAACGCGATAAACAAAGGCGCTCTCTCGTCGTCTTCGGTTTCAAGCATAAAGGAATCCTGCACAATGTTGAAATTTCTTCTGACGTGAGCAACGGGAACGCCGCCATCCAAAAGATCGTAATGCCTTCCGATGATGTCGCCCGAGATCGAGAAATTAAAGTCTTGACCGGGTTCGGGAACGATCTCGAAATCCTGACGCAGGGAGAAGAACTTCTTCTTTTTGATCGTAAAGAGGACCTTGCCGTCCGCGTCCATAACGAACACTTTGGGAAGAAGAAGATTGAAAAATTTGTTGCGAACGGTGTAAAGAGTGGTTTTATCCATCTTTTGAATGAATTTTTTCCTCGTTACGGAGAAAAATTTGCCTTTAACGTAAAAGAGATCGTTACCGAATTCGTCTTTTACGGTACTTGCCGCGCCGATGGAAAAAATTTTATTTTTGATCGTATATTGCATACTGTCCTCCAAGCGGCATATTGCCGCGTTTTTTAGTTTTTACATTATATCATTTTTTTTTATTTCAATCAAGTGTTAAAAAAAGATAACGAAAAAAAGCGTGTCTCCCTTGCGGTCACGCTTAATTCTACAAATAATATGTTATTTATTGTTTACTGACGAAATAGATTTTTCGGCGTTTTATTCTTCCGAGAGATCGGCTTCGAATTTCGTCCGATGGATCGTTCCGACCGCGTGATTGGGCGGCGCATAGATCGAAATCAGTTTTAACGGAACGTTTCGACGGTTCAAAACGTTATGATATTCTCCCGCCGGGATCACGATCAAATCGGATGTTCCCGCGTCTCCGACAAACGTTACTTCGCTTTTTTCTTTCCCTGCGTAAAACGAGCCGACGCCGTAGGTTACGTAGAGTAATTGATCGAGCGTTTCGTGCCGTTCCAGCCCGATTTCTCCGCCTGCGGGAATACACATAACGGTGATTTGGGAGTGTTCCCCCGTCCATATTTCACGGCGGAAACAACCATTATTCAAAGATATTTTTCGAATGGGAATGACGGCGCTTTCGCCGCGTGGGATCCGATCCATAGTTTCTCCTTTTCGCGCTTTTCCTTCTTCGCTCTTCGCTCGGCAGAAGAAAGAGATGCGTTTTTTAGTATCCTATGCGAATGGGCTAAATAAGGTGTATTTTTATTGAGAATGAAAATTAAAAAACAATTAAGTTTATTGTAAACGCGCGCGCGCTATGATACAATCAAAGCGTACGAGGTGACGTATGAAAAAAAATAAAATCGTATGGATCTTATGTTTCGCGCTTCTCCTTCTTGCGGCGTTCGCGGGGTGTCAAAGCGCCAAGGGCCCGAAAATCGGCGTTCCCGATCATCTTTTCGTTGAAAACGGAGTTTTAACTTGGGACGCGGTTTCGGGAGCGATCGGATACGAGATCCTTTTGGATGAAGAGGAGTTTTCAAGCGAAGAGGCGCGCTTCGAACTGTCGATCTTCGATTACGACGATCACACGATCTCCGTTCGCGCCGTTACGCACGACGGAAAGGGCGCTTATTCCGCTTCCATCACCTATGCGCGCACTCGATCTTCCGATCTCTTGCCGCAACTGTCCGCCCCGTACGGAATTTCCATGACCTCGAACCGACTTTTGTGGAATTCGGTTTTGAACAACAACGGTTATAAGATTTTTTTTGACGGTAAGGTTTTGACCGCGCCGAGAAACGCGACTTATTTCGATTTGACTTTCCCTCGCGACGGTACGTTTTACATTCAAATGCAAACCGTGGGTGACGGCGTAACGTACGCGTCCAGCAAGATCAGCGCTTCTTACGCCGTTACGGTAAAGGACGGGAAGGCGCCCCTGAAAAAACTGTCGGCGCAAGCGTTTACTTTTGATCCGACGGATAAAACCATCGTTTGGACGAATCGCTATTCGGCGTCTGCGGTTTCTTACGAGATCTATAAAGACTCCGATCCGCTTCCGTTTTCCGTGATTCCGGCTGACGAGAGCAAAACGAAGATGTCGTTTTCGCCCGAGCTTACGGGCTCTTTGGTCAGCTATCGAATGCGCCTCGTCAGCAACAACGGGCTTTACAGTCCGTCCGATTTTTCCGAAGACGTTACTTTCCCGCTCGTCGATCAAGCTCCCTCCGAGTTGAAACTGCTTCCGAACGATAGCAAAACGGGCTATCGCTTGGTTTGGAGCGAGCGGGACTTGAAAGACGCTTACGTCGTTGAACTTGACGGCGCGAGCTATACCCGCGTCGCGGGCGAAAGCTATGCCATCCCGTCGGATATTTCCGTCGGCGAACATACGCTTCGCGTTCGAACGGAAGGGGATAACGTGTATTATAGGGCGTCCGTCTATTCCGCCGATTATATTTTCTTTGCGGATAAAGAAGGGATGCCGTTCGTTTGCTTAACGACTCCGACGATTTCTTCCGTTACCGTTACGCAGGGCGTATTCGAGGTTCGCTTTTCGGCGGACGAGAGGGCGGATCACTATCGCCTCGTTTTGACGGACGGAGAGAAAACCGCTTCGTTTGTTCTTTCTTCTCCTTTCTTTACGCTATCATCTTCCGAACTGAACGGAGAGGCTATCTCGGCTGCCGATTCGCTTTCCGCCGCGCTTGCGCTTTCTCTTCTCGAAAAAGGGGTGGCGGTCAGCGTCAGAGCGGAGTCGGATTCACCGCTGTACGTTTCTTCTCCCTATTCTGCCGAAGCTTTTGTAATTTGGAGAGAAGAGGAAGAAGGGGAACCCTCTGAGGAGGAAGAGGAGGATCCCCGCGAGGAAGCGGATCCCGCCGCCATATATCGTTCCGCGCCGATCGCTTTGTCCTTCGGAGCGTCGGGACTGACGTGGGAAGCGCTTTCGGACGCGGAAGCCGGCTATGAATTGATCTTGGACGGCGAGAGTATTCTCACGGCGCAGAACTATTACCCCGACGCGATCCGAAAAGGACTACACACCGCGCGCGTTCGCGTTAAATCGGAAGAACTTTCGCTTTTTTCCGAGGAGATCTTCTTTTACGCGCCTTCCCGTTTGAGCGCCCCGACCGATCTTTCGATCACGTCGGGCATATTGACGTTTCAATCGGAATCGAGCGCTTCTTCCTATGAATTGTACTTGAACGGAGAGGTGATCGCGACTCTTGCTTCTTCCGAAAGGGCGGTTTTATTGTCCGTTTATATCAAAACGGACGGCAGATATACTCTCTATCTCAAAAGCAAGTCTTATTCTTCCAATCTATCCGATTCCGGGAGATCGGAAGAGATCTCGTACGTTAAAACGGACGGGGATTACGGAACTGAATTAAAGCCGTACGAGCCTTCTAATGCCGTTGAACTCCTTTCTCTTTTGCATTCTCACCCGGACGCGTATTACAGACTATCATCCGGGACGTACGATTTTGCCGAATGCGATTTGTCGATCCTTTCGTCCCTTTCATTCTCGGGCAAGATCGACGGAAACGGAGCGGTTTTGAAGAATTTGGAACTTTCGAAGCCGTTATTCGAAACGATCGAGGGCGCAAAAGTTAAAAATCTTTCGATCTTTCTATCCGCAAATGATTTCGCGTTTTCTCAAAACGGACTTTTTTCCTCTTCTATGCGGAGTACGGAGTTTGATAAAGTAGATCTGACGATCGCGGGATCGGGCAGGGCGTCGGACGGAATGCTCGGACTCCTTTCTTTTGAAATAGCGGAAAGCGAACTTTGCGATCTTACAATGGATCTGTCAGACTTTTCCGTTTTTGCCGAAAACGGGGCGCTCGGCGTGGCGCTTTTTGCTTACGACGCGGATATGACGATCAAGAACGCAACGATTTCCGGAACGGTTTCCGTTACGGGAAACGGCGTTACATTCTCGGGTTTGTATGGCAGAGGAAACGCGTTGATCGACGGCTGCGATTTACTCTTCGACGCAGTGGTGAACGCGCGTGACGGCGCTTTCGTTTCGGGAGGAACGACGGGAGGAACTTTGACGGCAACGGGGGCGCGTTTCGGCGCGAGCGTGCGCGTTCGAGCGTCATCCCTCTCGTATGCCGGCGTTTCTTTTTCGGGCGCGGATCTGACGGCATCTTCGGTTACCGGTTCGCTGACGGCTGAGGTAAACGAGGCGGAAGCGTACGGCGTATCGCTTGAAAGCGCATATCGCTTGCGGAGCGTTTCCGTAACGCCTCTTCTTTCGGTCAAGGCAAAAGAGAGGGCGAACGTGGCGGCGCTTTCGGAGCGCGTCTCGCAAGAAACGCTATTATCCGAAATCACCTTCGCGCCTTCATTCTCCCTTGTTTCCGATAGGCTTCGCGCGGCGGGCGCGACTCTCTTCGCCGACGTTCCGCTTGACGGTTCCTTTGCCGCTCAAATCGAAGCGAAAAGCGAAGATGGAGGAAGCGCGGAGATCGGCGGTTTGTATTTGACCGGGCAGGGAGGAAAAGAGACGATCGACCTTTCTCTTTCGATCGAAAACTTTGCTTCCGCGTTTATCGGAGGCGTTTGTTTAAGCGGCGCGGAAGGTCTCTCCGTTTCGGGTAGCGTTTCTCTTGCTTCGAAAAATGCGGGCGAAGTAACGGCGGGCGGCGTTTTGACCGAAGGAAGTATTTTTGGCGAGATAAAAGACTTTTCCGTAACGGTCTCTTTGAGCGCGGACAGCGTAACGTTCGGCGGAATTGCGCCTAACGCGGACGTTGTCGAGCTTTCCTTGACTTCTTTCGCGGTCGGCGGCACCGTGGAAGCGGAGGACGCCTTTACGGGCGGCGCTTTTTACTCCGTTGCGGATTTTTCGGAAGAGGAGGATCTCGATATCGCGATCAATCTTTCCGTAAAAGGAAACGGCACGCAAGCCGGTTTTATTGCGGACGCAGGAAGATCCCGCATTCGAAACTTAACGATTTCCGGTTCTCTATCTTCGGAAGGGGAGGGAAGTTTGTACGGCGTTTCGGAAAGCTGCGGCGCGATCGCTTCCGTTTATTCCTCTTTGTCTCTTTCCGCCAAAGGCGCAAGCAAAATCGCGGGTATCGCAAATACGGCGGCAAGCGTTACGTCCGTATCTCTTTCGGACGCGGAGTTTATCGTTGCGTCGCGCAGTGCGACGGTGGTCGGCGGCGTATTTTTGATCTCGAACGGAAAGGCGGCGATGTCTCTTTCGTCCGTTACTTTTTCCATTCAAAACGAGGATACGGAGAGCGAGGTCGAGCTTTTCGGGATCACGGATTCCGTAAAAGAAATTTCAGGCGTAACGATATCCGATTGCACGATCGAAACGCAATCGATCGGTTCCTTTACGTTCGGCGCGCTTTGCCGTAACGCTTCCGAAGCGATCGAAAACGTTTCGCTTTCGTATTCTCTCTCTTCGAGCGCGCGCTCGAATGCGATCGGAGGCGCCGTTTATTCCCTTTCGGGAACCGTTCGGGATCTTTTCGTCGGAAAGGCGGAAACCTATGTTTCTCTCTCTGTCGAAGGAGAATGCAGGCTCGGCGGGATCGCCGTTGAATCGAGAGACGCGACAGTTTCGGGCGGAGGCGCGTATATCAGCGTAACCGCGGACGGTAAAGAGGAAAACGAATCCTTCGTAGGCGGAGCCGTTGCGTCTCTTCTTTCGGGGCGCAGTCTGACTTTTTCTTCTTTCGCTAGCGAAACGGAAGCCACGCTTTCGGGAAAAGGTAAGATGACGTTCGGCGGGACGGCGGCGGAAGTTTTCGGACGCTTGACGGGCGCTTCTCCGAAAGTAAAGATCCATTCTTTGATCGAAGGATCGGTCGTGGGCGGCGTTGTGGGATCTCTTTCGGGCGGAGACGCGGCGGATTGCCGCGCGGAAGGAAGTATCGAAACGCAAGGCGCGGCGGGCGGAATCGCGGGAGAGATCGCGGGCGCAACACTTCGAAACGCCTCTTCCCATACGTTGATCTCGGTGTCGGACGGAGAAGCGGGCGGGCTGGCGGCGCGAATCGAAAGATCGAGCTTGTATAACGTTTATTCCACTGCGACGCTGAAAGACAAGGGCGCCGGATTCTTTTACACGGGGGACTCCGTCAGTATTCATGACGGCTACTTTGCCGGCGCGGCAGTGGAGTACGCTCTTGCGAAAGAAGCGGTTTTCTGCCAATCCGAATTCCTTTTCTTGGACGCTTCTTTGAAAAATATGATCGCCGTGGAAAGCGGCAGTTTGAATTATGCTTTGCGGACGCTCTCTTACGGCTATGGCGGTTCGGATTTCGTCAGCGGTTGGACCTCTCTTCCCGATCGATATCCTTTCCTTACTTCTCTCGGTGAGATCGTTGCGGAGGAAAGGGATTGCGAGACGCTCTCTTCCGTAACGCTATCGGACGGAACGGATCTCTATTCGATCCTTCCTGCCGTTTCCTTCGGGGCGGCGCCTTCCGTTTCTTGGATAGACGATAGTGGACTGCTTTTGATCGAAAACGGCGTCGTAACGGTTCTCGACAACGGGCAGGGAACTCTTTTCGGATATTTATCGGGCGGCGTTAAGGCGTTTGAAGTTCCTTACGTCGCGGAAGGCTTCGTCGCATTCGAAGGGGAAGGAACGAGCGAATCGCCTTACTTGATCGGCGATATGCGCTATTTCAATAAGATACCCGCCTATTTGGAAAGAAATCCGTCGGCGGTGTTCCTCCTTTCTCTCGAAGAAAGCGAGATCCGAGATTTCGAGTTCCCGGAATTGTTTGCGGAAGATCGCCCGTTTACCGGCGTTATTGATTTTTCGTGCGTTCGCTTCCTTTCTCCTTCGATTCCGTCAAGCGGGGTGGTCGGATTTATTGCGGGCGGAACGGTTAAAAATTTAACGATCGAGGACGTTTTGCTTTCGGGAAATGCCGTTGCCGAGAAAGTGACGGACGGAATAATTTCGGGCATTCGCGTTTCGGGAGCGGCAAACGCGCCTTCCGATCTCGTTAAACAAGCTGTAAGAACGGAGATCAAAGACGTTTCCTTTGTTCTTACGGCGGAAGGGGGCGGCTCGTTTACCCTCGTGGATCAATGGATCGGGGGAGAAGGGGAAAACTTGTCTTTTTATTTTGAAACGACTGCGAACGAAGAAGTGTTTGCATATCTCGTTCGTTCTTCCCAAAACCTTACCGTTGATCGCGCGCAAACGCTTTTGCAAGGGAAGGAAGGGGCGCCCGCAACGTTTGCATTCGTGGGGCAAGACGAGAACTCCGCTTTTTCGAGAATTCTTTCGGCTATGATATTCCCCGATTCGTTCGATTCGGATTTGACGGCGGCAGGGCTCGCGCTTTCGGCAAACGGAACGGAATTCGACCGTGCGGTCGCGCTCGCTTCCGTTCCTTTGAGCTTCTCTCTTCCTTTGCTGATCGCGGATGGGAATGCGATCTATCAAGACGTTCTTGCCGTTCTCTCTCCCTATTCGGGCGCGGCGGCGGATAGCGCGGCGGGAGTTTCCTCCGTATCCGTTTTCGATTTTTCGGACGCGGCAAACGCGCTCTCCGAGTACGCGTCTGACGGGTTCTTCCCGCCCGCAGGCTTATCTTCCTTCGGACAGGGAGAAGAGATATTCTTTACGGTTTACAACGAAGAAACGGGAGAGCCGATCTCCGAACTGTTGCCGAGCGGCGTTCGCTCTCTTTCTCTTTCTTCCGTCTTATCCGTTTCGGCAAGTTCGACCCTTTCTTCGATCATAGGATTCTCTTTTGAAGGAAGCGCGGCGACCGTTATCGGAGACGAACTTGTCTTTACAAGCGAAGGAAGCGGAACTCTCGTTATACGCAATTTGTTCGGCGAAGAAGTAAGGATCGAGGTTGCGCTGCTCTCTTTCGGCGGCTTCGAAGCGGGAAGCGGAACGGAAAGCGATCCTTATCTCGTTTCGTCGTTTGACGATTTTAAGCTGATCTCCGAGTTTGAAAACGCGTGTTTCCTTTTGAATGAAAATATATCCGGTTCCGTGGAGGAGCCGATCCGTTTTTCGGGCACTCTTTCGGGAACGGGCTCGGTTCGCGCCCAACTGATCGGAAACAGTTTGTTTGAATCCGTTCGGGGAAAAATCGAAGGGCTGACTTTCGTTTTGTCTCCGAACGGCGTAAAAACTTTTGACGGAAACGGCGGTTTCTTTGCCTCTTCCTTGGAAAACGCGATCTTATCCGATTTGACGATCACGGTGGAAAATACCGAGATCGAGATGGGTGACGACGCGTCCTTCGGGCTCCTTTTTGCGGAAACGGGATCGGAACTCAGCATAAACGATCTTACGTTAAACGCGCCTTCCGTATCGATCATTGCGGGAAATAACGTTTCGATCGGCGCGGTGATCGGAAAGGCGCAAGATACGCTTATCGAAAATCTGACGGTCGATGCGCAAATCGAGATCGAAAGCGACGGCGAAATAACGATCGGTTCGATCGGAACGCTGGAAGAAAGCGAAGAAGTCGCTTTGCTTTCAGGCGCGAACATTCGACTTGCGCTTACGGTCAGTGCGGGAAGCGTTACGGCGGGCGGCGCGGTAGGACGCGCAAACGGCAGAATCGAAAGGATACAAGCCGAGACTAACTTTACTTTGACTGCGTCGGATCGCGCGGTCGCGGGCGGCGTTTCGGGCGAGAACAACGTTCGCATTCGGAACGTTTCGGCAAGCGGCTCGATCGAAGCGGAAGGAGAAACCGTGATCCTCGGCGGTATTACGGGAGAATCGAACGGATCGTTGGAAGATGGGGAATCCTCCCTTTCCGTTTCGGCAAAATCAAACGGGATCTCTTACGCGGGCGGTATCGCGGGAAAAGCGGCGGAGAGTATCGTAAAGGGAAAAGTTTCCTCCTCTCTCGTAGAAGCGCGTTCGCTCTCTTCGGAGACCGCTCTTGAAAACGCGTACTTCGAAATCGAAGAGATTCGTTTTCTTGCCGTTGCGGGCGGAGCGGTCGGAATGACGACGGCTACCGTGTCTCGCGTGGAAACAAGAGAAACGACCGTTCGCTCGATCGTACAAACGGCGGACGAATCATTCTTCTCCCTCGCGGGCGGAGCGGTCGGACTTGCATTCTCCGTCAGGGATTCCGCCGTTTATAGCGGAGAGATCTCGGCGGAAGGCGGAAGCGGATTTGCGGGCGGAGCGATCGGCGCTCTTTACGGAAACGCGGCGCGCTTGCTTGTCGGTAGCGTATCTTTGACCGCAAATACCGTCGGCGGTGCGGTCGCGGCGTTCTCATTCGAGACGGGTGCTTCCCTCGAATCCGTGTTCTCCCTTGCCGAAGTCGGAGACGGAGAAGGTGGGATCGTCGGAAAAATCTTCCTCAGCGGATCGGACGAAGAGTTTGAAACGGGCAAAGTTTCCGCATCGTATTATCTCTTCGGTTTGGCGGTAAAGGAAACCGAAACGCCGTCGTTGGTTTCGAATAACGAAAAGCTGTCGGACGCTTCGGACTTTTACGGTTCCGCGATCTACTCGGCTCTCGATGATGAAATATGGAATTTACAAGAAGGCGCTTTGCCTTCTTTGAAGGAGTGAATTATGACAAAAGAAAGAAAAATACTGTATGGAGCCGTGTTTGCTCTGGTTGCCGTTTTATTCGTTCTCGGCGGCTTGTATGATCTGAATATTTCGAACACGATCTACCAACCGGATAACTTTATGGCAATGATCTTCGAGAGTTTCGGGATCTTTCCGCCCTTCGTGATCGTTTCCGCAACGCTTTGGGCACTCTATTTTTCGATTGACGAAAAAAAGAAAGGCGCCGTTCCGAAAAAGATCGCTCTTGCTTTTCTCTCCGCGCTCCCGTACGTCGTGTACGGCTATATGGCGAGCGAAACGTATTGGACTACGCTTTGGGTGCGCGTTGTCGTGGGATTGATCGCCACCGCTCTTTTAACGCCTATGACATATTTCGTGATCGGTAGGGTAAAAGAAGAGAATCGAAAAAGGACGCTTCTGTTTCTCCTTTTCGCTTCCATCGTTTGCGTACTATCCAGCCTCGTTTCCATCAACGTTTTGAAATTTATTTGGGGCAGACCTCGCTATCGCGAAATGGTCGCGGCGGGCGACTTGGAGTTTTCGGCGTTTACGCCTTGGTATAAAATCAACGGTTTTACTCTTTCCGGGCATCATTCCTTTCCTTCGGGGCATACTTGTTCGGCGGCGAATCTATTCGTTTTTTGCGCGATTCCCGAAGTTTTCCCCGAAAAACGGGAAAAGGGAAAAATCATCGCTTTTCTTACCGCGTTTTATACGTTTATAATGGCGTATTCGCGCGTCGTCCTCGGTGCGCATTTCCTTTCCGACGTAACGGGCGGATTCTTTATCGGATTTTTAACGTACGCCGTCGCGCGATATTTCTATTTCGCGAAATTCGGAAAAGCCTTTACTGCGGAAAACGAAGAAGCCGAATGCGAAGTAGCATCGGAAACGATTGCGGAAGATGAGACCGAAACCGCCGAGGAAGCGGCGCCTTTTGAGACGGAGCAAAACGAGGAAGTCGCAAGCGAAGAAGAGCCCGAAATCATAAAAGACGCGGCGGCAGAAAGCATTGCGGAAAGCGAGGAAGCGGAAAAAGACGGAGAATAAAGGAGATTCGTGTGACAAAATCTTCGTTTCGTCGTATGATATAGCTGAATGAGAAAACCGGATACGAACGTCTGTTTTTACGAATATTTTGCTAAAAGCGTGATCGGAAGGGCGCGGTGCCTTTCCTATTTCGGACGCTCATTTTCGGGAAACGAAGTCGTAAGGCGGATCAACGGGATCGCAAAAGCGTTTGCCGAAAAAGGGATCAAAAAAGGCGACGTCGTTGCGATCCATTTGCCGAATTCCCCCGAATGCGTGTTCTCTTTATACGCGCTGAATAAGCTCGGCGCCGTTGTGTTCGTTACCCACCCCATGCTCCCTCCGCATGCGCTTTCTTCCGATCTGAAACAAGCGAAAGCGCGCTTTTTGATTTGCAGAGCGGGGGAAGATCAGGAGATCCCGATAGAGAGAATTACTTGCGACCTGACTCGTTTTCTGCCGCCTTTGAAAAAGCTCGCGGGACGATTTGCGGGGAGGATAAAAGAAAGCATCACGTTCCCTTACGACGCGATCGGAGATTTGTCGATCGAAAGCGAAACGCAGGGGGAAGACCTTGCGCTGTACCTGCCTTCCGGCGGAACGACGGGAGAGCCTAAAATAATAAAGATCCGCAACTCGGCGCTGAATAAAAACGCGGAAGCGACCGTATCTCTTGCGAAGATCGATCTTACGGGAGAGCGGGTTTTATTGGCGCTTCCTCTCTATCACGGATTCGGGCTTTCCTCCGCGCTTCACGGCGCCGTTTCGGGCGGAGCCGAGGGCGTAATCGTTCCTTATTTCAACGCGAAAAAAATCGCAAAGGAAGTCTGCCGAGGAAAAATCACGATTATTCTCGGCGTTCCGAATATGTTTCGAAAGTTGACGGATGAGAAGCCGTTTCAAAAGGGGATCGGACATATGACGCTTGCCTTCTCGGGTGGCGACAGTCTCCCCGAAAAATTAAAAATCCGCTACGACTCGCTCGCAGAGAAGGAAGGCTCCGAAAGCCGCCTCTATCAAGGATACGGGCTTGCGGAAACGGTTTCGGTTTGCGCGGCGTGTTCTTTCGGGGAAGATAAGGTCGGATCGATCGGAAAACCTGTGAACGCAGAGATCCGTATCATAAAAGATACGGGAGAAGAGGCAAAAGAAGGGGAGATAGGAGAGATCTCCGTTTCGACCGATTCGATGATGGACGGTTATATCGGAAACGAGTTCGAACAGGGAACTCCCTTGCTGACCGGGGATCTCGGATACAAGGATAAAGACGGATTCTTATTTTTTACCGGAAGAAAAAAGAGGATCATCGTGATCGGGGGAATGAACGTGTATCCGGTGGAGATCGAGAGAGCGGCTATGACGCTTCCGTTTGTTCAAGACGCCACAGCGATGGAATACATCGAGAACGAAAAACCGAAAATTGTTTTGTTTTGCTCGGATAATTCGGAAGATTCGGAAGATTATAAAACGCAAAAGATCTTTGAAGTTCTCTCATCTTCCGTAATTCGTTACGCGATTCCGTCGCGGATCCTCTTTTTGAGAGAATTTCCGAAAACCGCGATCGGGAAGACGGATTATGACGCACTTTCTAAAATCGCAGTCGAAAGCGGGTTAGGCAGTAAAAAAATATAAAAAGTCCTATTTATCCGCATTTTTTGAACGAAAAATTCACTATTGACATTCGCGCGCGTTCGTGTTATAATTTTTATATAACCCGAAAAGGCGGTATGTTATGAATATTACGGATGTCAGAGTCAGGCTCGCCAAGAGCGACAACGGAAAGTTGAAAGCAGTCGCTTCCATTACCATCGACGGGTGTTTCGCAGTGCACGATATTAAAATCATTGACGGAAATAACGGACCTTTTATCGCTATGCCCAGCAGAAAGACGCCCGAGGGAGAATTTAAGGATATTGCGCATCCGATCAATCCGGAAGCGAGAGCCATGATCTCCGATTGCGTGTTAAAAGCGTATCAATTGCAGCTGGACGCGGAATAATCTCTTTTT
>OCTW011592254.1_pt1 | contig 21405 bp, 19 predicted proteins | sample 1539671 | NCBI WGS metagenome assembly OCTW01 (sample SAMN02144230, study PRJEB22623) | gut metagenome | biome: sheep rumen | host: Ovis aries | place: New Zealand
TTTTGCTTTTTCTGCTTATTGCTTTTGCTACTTTCGTTTTCTTCGCCTTGCTATGCTAATGGTGCATCATTCTGAGACAGCACGCACAGCTCGCACACTGAGGCCGATGTAGCGAATGCCGTCGTTCTGCGGAATGACATAGTCTCTGCTGATGTACAGGACACGACCGAGCGTACTGCTGGTGAGCGTACTGCTGCCGAGCGTACTGCTGCCGAGCGTACTTGACCAGTAGTAGCCGCGGGAGCCGCCATGGTAGTACGACGTGCCACCGAAAAAGTAGCCGGCAGCCGGCAGGAACAAGGAACTGCTTGCGTAGTTGCCCTTGCCTGTGAATATGTAACCGGCTATGCCGGTATTGTTGTAGTTGTCCGTCCACACATTTGTGGTGTTGTCATACAGTGCTTTCATCTCCCCGGTGGTGGGCATGCGCCAGTCTGCGCCCCACTGCGCGCGTGCGGCATCATGCTCGGCGGCGAGCACGTCACCTGCCGTGGTGTAGGTGGTGTAGATAGCATCAAAGCCAGTACCACTGCTGTAGAACGGCGCATTGGCCTGTGCATAGCCGGCGCTCTTGCCGTCCTGCCAGTGGCGGGATAAATAGGCTGCGACAGTGCTTGCCGTCAGCGTGGTGCCGTTCTGGTCGTAGCCTGCGCACCACGGCTCGGTGGCTCCCCAGGCGTAGTAGTCGCCATATTCCTCAGGACTGCTTGCGCCTAAGTTACGGGTGGCGAAGAGTATCTTCTTACCATTGAGACGTATGCCGAGGTCAACCCAGTCGGTGCCTTCCTCGCCTGTGCCGTTGTTGGCTGTGGGGGCGTAGGCACCCAGGGCGTATGTGTGGGTACACTCATGGTATGCCTGGCTGGTCCAGCCCTCGGAAACGCTGGCGGTGCCCATGTTGATGACTGCAGCGCGGCTGAGCACTGAGGTGCTGCCGTTGTATGAGCGAGTGAGCCCGTCGCCGTCTGTGCCTATGCACTCCATGATGAAGCCCTGTGTGAGGGTGCCCGGCAACACTGCGATGAGGTATGTGCCGGCGGCAATGGTCGTGGCGTTGCCTGCGGGTACGAGGGTTACGGTGCCGGTGCCGCCAGAGGTTACCGTGGCGCTACCTATGCCTTCTTCATCAATGGCTACGCTCAGGGTGCCGGCGAGGCTTTCTGTGCCGTTGGTCTTGAAGACTATCTTCTTCGTGGCGCTCTCGGTGGTTATCTGAACGAAGGCGCAGAGCTGCTTGAATGCGAGGTTCTTGGCATCGGTGGTGTAGCCGGTCATGATGGCGGCGGACTTGTCGAAGCCGTCAGCAACGGCGGTCTGCTCGGCAGGAAGGGTGACGCCTGTGACGGTGCCGGAGCTGATGGTATAGTCTGCACCGTAGGGATATACGGCGTAGTATTCCTTTCTGCTATCGACTGACACGGTGCCGCCGAACTCGCCGGTGGTGTTGCCTGCGCCTTTGGTTAGCTCGAATACTTGGTTGATGTTCTTCGTATCAAACAGGCTGAGGGCGTCGCCGGTGCTCCACACCACCTTCTTGTCGTCATTGAGGTATGTGCGCGTGGCAGCTGCATCGTCTTGTGTTACGCTGAGAGTGATGCGCTCGCCACCTGACGGGGTGAGCTCTGCCAACTCGTTCTGGCATGATGTAAGGCCGAGAGCGAGCGCAAGGGCTGCCATTGCCCCGTATGTGAGTTGTCTTTTTCTCATTGTTGGTCGCTTTTTAGAGAAGGTTAGAGGAAATTAGAGGGCTGGAATAATTCATAATGCATAATGCATAATTGTTTATTATCCCCTTCTGCAAGTCCCCCTCCCTCACAGGGAGGGTTGGGGTGGGTCTCTTGGAGGGTTGGGGTGGGGTCTCGGGGTAGGCTCTCGGGGTCTATTACCCTCCCAACTGTCCTGTACTCCAGTCAAAGCTTCCGCCGTTCGAGCTTCCGCCACCGGTGGTGGTTCCACTTGTACCGTTGCCTCCGAAGTCAAGTTGTCCTGCCTCAAAGCCACTGCCGGCGAGGATGTCGGCTGCAGCAAACGGCGATACGGTCACCGTAGGACGCACGAATGTCTTTTTCTTTGTCATTATTATTTCTGTTATTGATTACACATTTTGGCGGTAAAGTTACAACTTTTTCTGTTACCACACAAACTTTTGATAAGTTTTTTACAACGTCACCACACCTATCTGATTAAGGAATGTCAGCGCTATGCCTACAGGGCACACAAACCTCACAAGGAAGTAAAACACGCTGACAGCCCACGGCATCCACTTATACTGTCCGTAAGACTCCAGTTGCCTTACAACCGCCTCACGCGGCATCACCCAGCCCACGACAAGCGATGTCAGGAAAGCTCCCGTAGGTAACAGAATGTTTGACGTAAGCGCATCAAAGTTACTGAACAGGCTCTTGCCCATAACCCCCATCGGCACAGGTCCCATGCTCAACGCACTGAGTATTCCAACGACACAGCAGATGACAGTAATGCAGGTTGCGGCTTGCCACCGCTTAATCTTTAGTTCCTCGGAGAGCAGTGAGGTACCTATCTCATGCATGGAGATAGTAGAAGTGAGCGCCGCCAGCGTGAGCAGAGAGAAGAAGAGTATCGCCACACCGTATGCCACGCCATGCGGAAACGCCTGTGTGAACACATTTGGCAATGTGAGAAATATGAGGTTAGGACCAGCATCTGGTTTTACGCCCACGGAGAATGCCGCAGGGAATATCATCAAACCCGCCATGACAGCCACGCCACAGTCTATGGCAGCTATCTGGGCAGAAGAGCGCAACAGGTTTGCCTTGTCATCAAAATATGCCGCGTATGTACACAGGCACGCCGTACCGAGACTGATGGAGAAGAAGGCCTGCCCCAAGGCCTCAAACACCACCTTGCCGGTAATCTTTGAGAAATCAGGATAGAAAAGGAACTCCACGCCGCGCCACGCACCGGGCAATGAACAAGACGCAAAGATTATCACCACAAGCAGAATGAAGAGCATAGGCATCATAAGCCTTGACGCTTTCTCTATGCCTCCCCTGACACCACGAATGATAATAGTATGAGTAAGGAGTATAAACACTATCGACATAAGAGATGGTATCCAAGGGTTATTGACGAGGTTGTCGAAGTTACTGCTAATGGCAGCTGCGTCTCCAAGCACATTGTCGCTCACAGCCAACAGCAGATAATAGACACACCACCCTGCCACCACACTGTAGAAGCCCAGTATTATGATAGAGCATATCATACCCAACACACCTATGGCGCCCCATGACTTACGGTTGCCTGCCTTTATATAGGCGCGCATGGAATTAGTACCGGCGTTACGTCCTACCACAAACTCACTCATCATACCCGGCAGCCCCAGAAGCAGGGTGCAGGCTATGTAAACCAGTATGAACGCGGCACCGCCGTTCTCACCCGTGGTGGTAGGGAAGCGCCATATATTACCCAGTCCCACGGCAGAACCGGCAGTAGCAAGTATAAGTCCTATGCGGGACGCAAATTTCGTGTTTGCCATTTCTTTTATTTTGTTTAATTTGCAAAAGTAAATAAAAATGTTTAATTTTGCGAGCGATTACACAAGAAAAAGATGTCTTACTGTATAAAAAAATATCCTTTCTCTTGTCTGTTGGCTGTCACTATATGGATTGTCTGCCTGATACCAGTCCCTGAGACGCCGCTCAATGAGATTAACTTCATTGATAAGTGGACACATTTTGTGATGTATGGTACATTTACCATCGTAATATGGTGGGAATACCATCGCAACCACACTGACAGCCGTAATGGCAAGCGTCTGGTTACATACGGTATTGTTTGTCCCATCATCATGGGTATATTGATAGAGTTGGCACAGGCATACCTCACCACATGCAGGTCGGGCGACAGGTTTGATGCCGTATGCAACAGCATAGGAGTATTGTTAGGTTCGCTGGCTGGCTACCTTATTTGGAGAAAGAGAAGATGAAGGTACTGATACTTAGCACATACGAGAGAAGCGGCGGCGCGGCGATAGCCGCCTCACGTCTGCTCCATGCACTACGCAAGAACGGAGTTGACGCCACCATGCTGTGCCGCAAGAACATATCATGGGGGCCTCAACGACTACGCAAACAGTCGTGGACCAGTATATGGGAGCGCGCCGTGATATTCTGCAGGAACGGTTTCAACAGAAAGGAGTTGTGGGCTACTGACATTGCCCTCTGCGGACAAGACATAACGAAGACTAAAGAATACAAGGAAGCTGACGTCATTCACTTGCACTGGGTGAACCAAGGATTCCTGTCGCTTAGCACCATAGAAAAGATAGTCAAGAGCGGGAAACGCGTGGTGTGGACCATGCACGATGCATGGAATACCATGGGGGCATACCACCTGTCCATACAACGCAAGGACACTCCATTGGAACAGTGGATGCTACAACGCAAACAACGGCTATATGCCCTTGGAGGCATTCAATTCGTGACGTGCAGCAAGTGGCTCATGAGCGAGGTGAAGCAGTCACAGCTAATGCACGACTTGCCTGTAACCAGCATTCCAAACCCCATAGACACAGAGCTGTTCCAGCCCGTCACACACACCGGCAGACGCAGAGTGCTGTTCGTGGCACAAAAGGTTGACAACCCCATGAAGGGCGTGCAGTACCTGAAAGAGGCGGCAGCGATGCTTGATGACGTAGAGGTCGTGGCACTGGGACGTGACATACCTTATGTAAGCAGCGAGGAGGAGATGGCGAAACTGTATGCCTCAATGGATGCCTTTGTGCTGCCATCGCTGTCAGAGAACCTGCCTAATACCATAATGGAGGCTATGGCGTGCGGCACACCATGCGTAGGTTTCAACGTGGGCGGCATACCCGAGATGATTGACCACAAGGTGAACGGCTACGTGGCACGTTACAAGGATGCAGCCGACCTTGCCGAAGGCATCAGGTATGTACTTGCCGACCATGACCGCCTCGGTGCGGCAGCAAGAGAGAAAGTGCTGCATGAATACAGCGAGGAAAGCGTAGCAAGACGTTATATAGAGATTTACAAAGGTACAGACATATAAATGAAGAAGATACTCAACATATTCCGCATATACCCGGGCGAGAGACGGGAGACACTGACAGCCCTCGTATTCTTCACGATACTCAACGTGCTCAACGTGGTAAAGTATTGGGACGGACTGAAAGCATCTGACGGAACCAAGTGGGCTGCATTCTCCAAAGGATGGCACCTGTCAGGCTTCGATCCCATCACATATAGTGTGGTGACAGATTGGGGCATAGGCTATAACATCTACCGCCACCCCTTGCTGGCTTATTTCCTATGGCCTCTGAGCAAACTGAACGAGGCTCTGACATGGCTGACAGGATATAACTGCGCCATAATGTTAGTAGCCATATTGCTGATAGCGTGTGCCACCTACGCCGCTTTGTTCATAAACCGCATACAACGTCGTGTGATAGGATTGGGACGCGCGGAGGGCGCAGTGCTCACTCTGCTCACCTACTCTTTTGCCCACGTGATGCTAGCAAGCATGGCACCCGACCACTTCATCATGTCCATGTTCTGCCTGACGCTGACTCTTTATCTCTGCGGTATGAAGCTGAAGCGTGGCTCAGCTATGAACATGTGGCAGACTATCGTCATGTTCATACTTACGGCAGGGGTTTCACTAAACAACGGACTGAAGATATTCCTTGCAGCCATGGTCACAAGACGCAAGAGGTTCTTTGAATGGCGCTATCTGTTGTTTGCCGTCATCCTGCCCTCCGCACTGATATGGGGCAGCGCCCGATGGAGCTACAAGCAATTCGTATGGCCTAAGGAGATGACCAGAAAGGAGAAGACTGCAAAGGCTTTTGAGAAACGCATAGAGAGAAACTTCAACAATATATGGAATGCCGAGGAGGCCAAGTGGAATAAGAATGACTCTGTAAAGATAAAGGCACGCCAAAAGGAAATAAGGGATAGCATCAGGCATGCACTGATAGTGAAGAAGGCACGACGCTGGCGCTCCAGCGCTACCTACAAGCACTCCGGCAAACCCATGGCAGAAGGAGAATTCTCAAAGTGGACTGACATCACAACCTCACGGTGGGACGTGGCGGTGGAAAGTCTCTTTGGCGAAGGTATCATACTGCACGAAGACTATGTGCTGGGCGATGTGCTGGTCAACAGACCTGTGATAGTACGTTACCACAACTGGGGTAACTACATTGTGGAGGGACTGCTCGTCGTCTTGTTCATGGCTGGTATATGGTATGGACGCCGGCAACTGTTCCTATGGACTGCCATGTCATTCTTCATCATGGATATGCTGCTTCACATGGGACTGGGCTTCGGCATCAACGAACTGCCTATCATGTCGGCACACTACCTCTTTGTCTTACCTATAGCAATGGCATATCTGCTGAAAGCGTTGACACCACGCTGGCGCAAGAGGCTGACATGGGCAACAGGAGCCGTCGCACTCTACATAACAGTGTGGAATATATCTTTACTTGTGGAATATCTGTTTATCTTATAAAATGCGAAGGAAGTATTCTACAGTCTTAATAGTATTGCTGGGACTGCTGATATTCAGCAGTCTGAACATGCTGATGGTATATACAGCACCAGAGGCATGGACAGACAAGCATGTGGGGCCATGGTCTGCCTTCCACAAGGGATTTACATTCTCCGGCTTTGACCAATATACATATATTGCCGTATCGCAATTCAGACCTATCTATGTGCACCTGCGACACCCGGCGCTGCTCTATTTTGTATATCCCATGACATGGCTCAATGATTGGCTGAAAGACGAATACGGGATAAACTGCGCCATATATATCGTTGCCATAGTATGGACTCTTATAGGCACTCTGTCGTGGACGTTGCTGTATAAGATATTCCGCAAGATTATAGGCCTGAGCCTATGGGAGAGTCTGCTGCTGAACGTGTTTTTCTACTCTTTCGCACACGTTATGATTGCCATGTTCGTGCCAGACCACATGCTGCTGACCATGACCACGCTGTTCTTTATGCTTTACCTGAGCGGACGAGCCATGCAGCAAGGTAAGGCTATAGCCACATGGAAGGCTCTGCTGCTATTTTTCATCGGCACTGGCATTTCTACCACCAATGCTATAAAGATATGGATGATAGATATCGCAGGCAGGTGGAGGAGAGGTATGCTGGCCCCAGTGCTGAGACATAGCCTTACATACATCATCCCTACCCTGTTACTTGCGTGGATATACTACTACCAGGAGACGACCGCCAACATTGAGGAGGAACGTTTCCTGAAACGCATAGAAGCGAGAGAGATGAAGAAAGACAGTGCCAACTATGTAAAGGAGAAAGCCAAAAGCGAGAAGATTATTTCTGCCCGCGGGGACAAGCAGTTGATAAACAACCCGCTCTTTGAGTGGACTGACATGTCTATCCCTATCATGCCTACGCTGATAGAGAATATATATGGCGAGGGATTCTTCTTACATGAAGACCACTTGCTATGTGATGCCAACATGAGGGGACAGCGTCCCATTATAGTAAAATATAAAGGATGGTACAACTATGCAGCCGAAGCCCTTCTGCTGACACTGTTTGCCATAGGAGTATATATAGGACGTAAGAAACGTTTCTTGTGGATGTGCCTGTTGCCGTTCCTCTTTGATATGTTCCTACATGCATTCTTGCGTTTTGCCGTTTCCGACGTTTACATAATGACTGCCCACTGGGCTGTGGTAATCCCTGTAGCTGTGGCCATGACGCTTAAATACGCTAAAGCAGCAACAGGTCGCCATGCACTGTACATAGGTACGCTCTCGGCAGTAGGACTCCTTACTATATATATGCTGTGGCACAATCTGTCACTCATGATACCTTATATGTTTACCCGATAACACAATATCTATTGATGAGAGAAAAGACACTGAAAGAGAAAACCGCCTCCGGCTTGCTATGGGGCACTATATGCAGCCTGCTCACTCAGGTGTTAGGCCTTGTTATAGGTATCTTCCTGGGCAGGCTCCTGTCACCAGGCGAATACGGTATGGTAGGTATGCTTGCCATCTTCTCTGCATTGGCAGGCACTCTGCAGGAGAGCGGTTTCAGGGCTGCCCTTACAAACCTTAAGAAGGTAACCCATACGGAATACAATGCCGTTTTCTGGTTCAGCACCACAGTGTCAGTGTCGCTTTACATCATACTGTATTTCTGTGCACCCCTGATAGCAGACTTCTATCACCAGCCCGAACTGGTGGAACTGTCGCGACTGACATTCGCGTCATTCGTCATGGCAGGCATCGGCACAGCCCACTCCGCCTACATGTTTCGCAACATGTTGAACAAGGAGAAAGCCGTGGGTATATTCATAGCTCTGTGCATCAGCGGTGCTGTAGGCATAACAATGGCATGGAAAGGTTACTCATACTGGAGTTTAGCATGGCAGAACTTCACCTATATCACAGTATGTAATATCTGTTCCTTGTATTATGCACGCTGGCTGCCAACGCTTCCCGTTGACATGACTCCCATAAAGCAGATGTTTGGATTCAGCAGCAAGATTCTGCTGACGAATATAATAACTCAGGTAAACAATAATATCCTGTCACTTATATTCGGCAGGATGTTCTCATCCGGAGATGTAGGTAACTACACACAGGCATCAAAATGGAGTACAATGGGACACTCCCTTATTACCGGAGCATTGAATCAGGTTGCCCAACCTGTGCTGGCATCTGTCAACGATGAAGGGAACAGACAGGTGAACGTATTCCGCAAGATGGTTCGCTTCGCAGCCTTTATGTCCATGCCCGCTATGTTCGGTCTGGCATTGATAGCAGACTTCGTTCCCCTGGTTCTCGGAGAGCGATGGAACGACACCGTGATACTGCTGCGCCTGCTATGCATTTCCGGAGCCTTCATGCCGTTACACAGTCTCTATCAGAACCTGTTTATCAGCAACGGACGCTCAGACACCTATATGTGGTGTACCGTGGCACAGGTAACGTTACAGATAATAGTCATCCTGGCATTTGGCCCTTACGGCATACAAGCGATGGTCATGGCCTATTCCGCAATGCTGATACTATGGCTCGGCGTATGGCAGTTTATAGCACGCCGCATGGTAGGCATCCGTTTCAGGGATGTACTGCTTGACGTATGTCCGTTCATGCTTATAGCCCTCGCATGCGTCACAGTGGCATGGTTTGCCACGCGAGGCATATCATCACCTGTCATGTCTATCGCCTCGCGCATAGTAGTTACTGCCACCTTATATATAGGTATCATGAAACTGTCAGGAGCCAAGATATTTGATGACTGCGTACGTTTCCTGCTGAAGAAAGACAAGTTGTAGCCCTTTCTGAGGGGCCTCAACTAATCAAGAAGATATCGCCTGTAATAAACAAATGTAACAGGAAAGAGCAACGCCCTTATTATATCTACCGGGAATTTGCCCGGGGTATGGCATATCTCATTCTTATGACGCAGGCAGAACAGCTGCAAACGAAAGAAATCCACGACCTTGAACGACTGTTGCAACTGCAACATCCGTATGCCTTCCCGGCAGAGATATGTGTCAGCCCCGGCATTAGCCAAAAACTTCTCCCACGCCACATACTGACACACGGCCTTCTCTTTTATCTTACGGTAATTCTTAATACAATACCACAACATACGCCACCCGTTACTTACCGACGGCGTACTGTATTTCACCGTAGTGTATGTGGCAGCCGCCGCATAGCGTCTTTGGTGTACCAATATATCATCCAGATACACTATACTGTCATGCGCTGCGGCAAACGTTGACAACCTCATATCATAGCATCCGTAATCATTATACGGAAGCATGTCAAGCACTTCACGCCGCATCAGTATTGTGTGACCGGGTATCTCAGAACTATTAATAAGGCGCAACAAATTAACATTAGGTCTTCTCGGGTCATAGAACACGCCTGAGCCGTCTTCAGAGAAAGGCTTTGAGTGTCCGCTGCACAAGAGTTTGTCGCCTATTGCCCTCACCTGTTTCTCCACCTTGTCTTTCTCCCATATATCATCCTGGTCACAGACGGCGATATATTTTCCCGTCGCCTTCCTCATAGCAGAGAAGAAGTTGCCGTTCACGCTATGTTCGTCCTCATTCTTATAGACACTGATATTACCATACCTTGCAGCATATTCCCGAGCTATCTCAATGGTACCATCAGTAGAGTTATCATCTTGTATAATAATCTCATGCAGAGGATATGTCTGGGCTATGACACTGTCCAGTTGCTCACGCAGGAATGCAGCGCCGTTGTATGTACACAGCACCACAGACACCGTCTCTGTATTACAGTCATTAACGGTATTACCCAACATTATTGTTTCTTGTTGCATTTGAAAGTGTTTTTCCCAGCCTGTTTGATATGGCCTTCATTATATTGCCTATATTACCATGCTTCAGGTTCAGCCACAATTCCTCCAGTGAGTAGCGTACCTTTTGCAACGGATTGTTCCATGCCATGCGCTTGTAATGGCGCTCCTGGTAATCGGCTCTCTCCTCCACCTTGTCAGGATGAGTCAGAGGAAAACGGAGGTCAAGCCGTTTCATGGTAAATGTCCTCCGCAGGTCTTTGGGCATCAGGTCCAACTGGGTAGAGTAATGCGTGCCACAGCTCTGTCCGATATTCTTAATCATATTGACTCGCGGCATTACCGCAAGTCCGTCATGCAACAGCATATACGCCCATAATATGCTTTCATAGTATTGTATTCCTGAGGCGGCATGCTGAAGCGCCATCTGCGGCATATCGTTTCTTTGCTTATATTCCCTTACCTTCTCACACAGAGTGGCGAAGCACTGACCATCCTTCACAAAGCCATAGTCACCGTCAAGATTCATTATAACCCTTGACCATGACGCCCAACCCCATATAGAGAATACCCTCGTAAAGAAGTAGCTCTCATCTGACGGCGTCACCTCATCTGTATTGAAGCCTGCTATCATCGTTATGCGCTCATCATGCTCATAACGGTCAAGCATATCCTTGCAGAACGGGAAGAACGACTGCGACGGCACGTCATCATCCTCAAGCACTATACACTTGTCTGTCTGCGAGAACGCCCACCGCTGAGATAGGTATTCACTGGGATCGCACCCCTGGTTGTGCTCCAGATATTTACGGTGCACCTCGCACTGCCAGTCTATATTCTCATCACTTACCAACTCACGGCAGGCCATGATGCCCTCATAGTCCTTGGACTGATGCCAGTCACTGACCGCCTCGCCATGTCTGTCAACCATGCGAGGGCCGTCCTGGTAAAGAAACAGACGCGCCGGGCGCGCCTTCCTTACCTCTGCCCACACCAGTGCAAAATTGTCGGCACGGGCGTGGAACAATAATAATACGCTTACATCTACAAGGGCGGGATTCATCTCTCTGTCACTTTTCTTTGAACTGTGATTACCTTATCTGTTTGTAACTATACCTCTTACAACGGATTTACACGGACCAGACGGATTATCTTTAGCTGAGGATATCCGCACAATCCGTGTAAATCCGTTGTTTGTTATATAATTACGCTAATATACTTATCTATATGCCGGCATAGGTGTACCAGCCTTACAGAATGTCACCAGCGTCATGTCAAAACGCAGTGTACTGCCATCAGGGATTGCAGAGTTGGATGTAGGAGAACCGTAACCCAACTGCCATGGTATGTAAACCTCCCAGTGGTCGCCTACGTGCATTGACTGCAGTGCGGTGGTAAAGCCGTCAACATTGCCTGCCACCGGAAGCTTCGCCGGTATGGCCGTCTCCTCATCATATACAAGGCCCGACCATGAGCTGTCAAACTTCTTGCCTGCGCTGTATGACGCCGACGGCATCAAGCTACCGTAATAGTGCACCCTGACGGTATCCGTATAACATGGTGTTTCGCCTGACTCCACCTCGTTTATCACACGCACAACGATACATGACGTGTGCGAGCCCGTCAACTCACTGCCGGGGGTATAGACAGACAATCCGTCAATCTTGGAGAAAGACTTGATTATCTTCCAACTGTTATCGCCGGCATCAATGGCTGCCTTGGCCGTCTGATAGATATTCTCAAAGTATTCATTATTACGCGCTGTCCAGTTCTGATACTCTGTGTCTGTATCATCGTCAGACTCGGAACATGATGTAGTCACCGTAGCAGCAAGCAGCAGCAACAACATGAATACCATGTGGTGTATATCGCAAAATGCTTTTCTCATTTATTTACTGCAATTTCTTCAGCAATGATGTAATTGTAACCTTATCCTCAATGATGCCGCGCAGCTCGTTGATGTTGACACGCTTCTGCTCCATTGAGTCACGCTCACGCAGCGTAACGGTGTTGTCCTCCAGTGTCTGGTGGTCAACGGTAACACAGTATGGTGTACCGATGGCATCCTGACGACGATAGCGCTTACCTATCTGGTCCTTCTCCTCGTACTTACAGTTGAAGTGGAACTTCAGGTCGTTCATTATCTCCTGAGCCTTCTCTGGCAGTCCGTCCTTCTTGGTAAGTGGGAACACTGCGAGCTTCACTGGAGCGATAGCCGCAGGCAGGTGGAGCACTGTACGTGTCTCGCCGTTCTCCAACTTCTCCTCCTCGTATGAGTGGCACATAATAGAGAGGAACATACGGTCAACACCTATGGATGTCTCAATGACATACGGAGTGTATGACTCGTTCAGCTCCGGGTCAAAGTACTTTATCTGCTTGCCAGAGAACTTCTCATGCTGTGACAGGTCGAAGTTGGTACGAGAGTGGATACCCTCAACCTCCTTGAATCCGAATGGCATGTGGAACTCAATATCTGTTGCTGCATTAGCATAGTGAGCCAGCTTGTCGTGGTCGTGGAAACGGTAGTTCTCCGCACCGAAGCCGAGGTTCTGGTGCCACTTCATACGTGTCTCCTTCCACTTAGCAAACCAGTCAAGCTCTGTGCCTGGCTTGATGAAGAACTGCATCTCCATCTGCTCGAACTCACGCATACGGAAGATGAACTGGCGAGCCACAATCTCGTTACGGAATGCCTTACCTATCTGTGCTATGCCGAATGGTATCTTCATGCGGCCGGTCTTCTGCACGTTGAGGTAGTTCACGAAGATACCCTGTGCTGTCTCCGGGCGGAGGTATATCTTCATAGAGTTGTCGGCAGACGCACCCATCTCCGTAGAGAACATAAGGTTGAACTGACGCACGTCGGTCCAGTTGCGTGTGCCGCTGATAGGACAAACTATCCCCTCGTCGAGTATTATCTGCTTCAGCATCTCAAGGTCCATCTTGTTCATGGCCTCGCTGTAGCGTGCGTGCAGGTCGTCAAACTTCTTCTGGTTCTCCAGCACGCGAGGGTTAGTCTCGCGGAACTGCTTCTCGTCGAAGGCATCACCGAACTTCTTCTGTGCCTTGGCTATCTCCTTGGCAATCTTCTCCTCATACTTAGCCATCTGCTCCTCTATGAGCACGTCGGCGCGATAACGCTTCTTTGAGTCACGGTTATCAATGAGAGGGTCGTTGAAAGCGTCAACGTGTCCTGATGCCTTCCATATAGTAGGGTGCATGAAGATAGAAGAGTCAATGCCCACGATATTGTCGTGCAGCAACACCATTGACTGCCACCAATACTGCTTGATGTTGTTCTTCATCTCCACGCCGTTCTGACCGTAGTCATACACTGCGCCCAGTCCGTCATAGATTTCACTTGATGGAAAAACAAAGCCATACTCTTTACAGTGGCTTACTATCTTCTTAAATACATCTTCTTGTTGTGCCATTTCTTATATTTGTGTTTTATTATTTACTTTAAGGTGCAAAGTTACAAAAAAAACACAAAACAACATAATTATTTCGTGTTTTTTAACTCAAAAACCTCACCTGCCAAGCTTTGCGGACTATCATCGACAAGTACCGCCCTTTTCTCTCGCCACACAACCATCAAGGACACCACCTGACACTTTGATATGTTTTTGCCCTTTTAAGCTTACAAAGTGTCAAAACAAAAAGTGTCGTCAGAAAACTCAAAACAGAGTTCCTGACGGCACTTTTACATATATATATCAAGGCAAAAACAGCTGTTGAAGTGTCAAAGCATAGCTTTTACATTGTAATATGATAGCTTTTAGCTCATGAAAGCTATGCTTTGACAATGTGAAACGATAGCTTTTACGACCTTATTTGATAGCTTTCAGGGGACGAACTACATACCCTTAAAAATTAAAACCTTAATTTTCAACATTTTACAAAATCCTTTATTTTCGGCTGTATGAAAACAGATGGAAAACATTTTCAAATATCGCAAGGAAATGAGGGTTGCAAAAATCAAAGTGTAAGCAAATGACATCCACGTCTTAAAGAATGTTAATATTTTAAGTTTTACCCCCGATTTATTTGCAGGAAAGTGTAAATAGTATTACTTTTGCAGTGTACTATTATAGTAGTACACCATAAAACTATTAGCTAAAGGTGGGTTCTAACAATTCCCACTGTCAGATTTTTGAATTTGTTTCGAGGGCAAAATGTTAGCTGATAAGGGTTGCGCTCCCCCGCGAAACGGGGGAGAAGCGAAGCGGAGGGGGTGTAAAGACCATTGACCATAGCGGGCTATGTGACCGCAGAAGCTAACAGTTTGCACCGAAAGAAAACAAAAATATGACATAATGATATTCATATAATCGAATAATTTAACTCGTGGGAATTTTTAGAACCCACCTAAACAAACAAAAATACATTAAATTATGATTGAGGTAAAAGACATCAGTTACAAGTATCCGGGTCAGAAGGGCCTGGTATTCTGCGATTTCAGTCTGACATTGGAACAGAACAAAATCTACGGCCTGCTGGGCATGAACGGAACAGGTAAGTCAACACTGCTTTATCTTATAAGTGGACTGCTGAGAGCAAAGAAAGGCTCTGTGCGCTTTGACGGCATAGAGACTTGCAAAAGGAAGGTTGACACGCTGAGCGAGATATTCATCGTGCCTGAGGAGTTTGACCTGCCTGCCATGTCGCTGAAGGAGTATGTAAGGCTGAACAGTCCGTTCTACCCTATGTTTGACGGCGACGTACTCGAGGAGTGCCTGAGTGATTTTGAACTGTCGTCAGACGTGAAACTCGATGCCCTGTCTATGGGACAGAAGAAAAAGGTGTTCATGGCTTTCGCTCTGGCAACCAATACCAAGGTGTTGCTGATGGACGAGCCTACCAACGGACTGGACATTCCATCGAAGAGCCAGTTCCGCAAGGTGATAACACGACACATGACCGACGAGCGCACCTTGATAATATCCACCCACCAGGTGCACGACATAGAGTCGCTGCTCGACCACATATTGATACTGTCGCCACAAAAGTTGCTGCTCAATGCCCCGGTGGCAGAGATACAGGAAAGGTATGTCTTTGAAAACCGTCCGGCCGACGCACTGGGTGATGCCTTGTATGCAGAGCCTACGCTTCAGGGCAATGCTGTAATAGCACCGCGTAAGGAGGGCGATGCTGAGACACAGGTAAACCTCGAACTGCTCTTTAATGCGGTAAACGAGGGAAATGTGAAATAGCCCTACCCCAGTCGCCCTCATAGTGAGGGAGAAATCTAAGTCTAAGATTAAAAAAGGAAATCAGATATTATGAATGATTTTAGTATAAAAAGGACAACCAACATCGCACGTTTGTTGTGGCCAATGTATAAGGCTGATATCATTAAAAAAACATTAGCTATGGCAGCATTGGTGTCTCTATGTATACTTGCGGCAAGCTTTGGACATGGATTGAAACACGATTTCTCGGACATGAGTAGAATATATATAGGTGCATTTGGTCCATGCTTCGGTTTTATAATAGGAACCATTGTTTTCCCACTAGGAATGTTTTATCCATACGCCAAAATAAAGGAGAAGTATCAAAACAGAGGCTTGCTGATGCTCCCGGCGTCAAACCTGGAAAAATACATAACCCACTATGCTTTTACATGGCTGACAGCACTTGGAGTTTTGTGCGGTATGGTTATAGCTGACCTGATGCAGTATGCCATACACACAATGATGGGACATAAAGGCGCAATGTTGATGATAGTGTATTTAACGCAAAGTCAATTTATTGAGTGGATTATTGGCAGCACGAACACTTCTCTAGTTTTGTTCTCATTTGGAGCAATCACTGTGTGGCTGCATTCATTCGGTGTTCTTGGGGTTACATTCTTCAAGTCATACAAATATGGTGCCGGCCTTACCATCCTGACACTTTTCGTTTTCGGCATGCTGATATTTGCTTTGTTCGGATTTGACATTATAGCATCTTGGTGGAACAACGTACTGCTATTTAATGCCATGTTCTTATTGCTTACCCCTGTAAACTTCCTGCTGTCATACTATTTCTTCTGCCGTCAGCAGATAACGGCACGTTTCATAAACATATAATACAAAGAAAATCATGAATAGTTTCAATATAAAAAGGTTCGGACAGACACTGCGCTGGCTTATAGCCGTCAACTACCGAACGATGCTGCTGTGGACAACGGGCATAGCGCTGATAACATTTGTAGTTGAATTGTTTTTCTTAAAGGATGCATCCTGTCCAAGAGGTTTAATAGAAAACTCTTTTGGTATTAGTTTAATGTTTATGATGATAGCCTTCGCATTCCTTGCGAGCTATGTGACATCCTTTATCAATGAGAAACGCAGGCGCATGGCTTTTCTGGCTTTGCCAACAACGAATGCAGAGAAATATCTTTCACTGATAACATATACCTCTGTCATATTCCTGTGTGCGGTGTTCCTTGCTTTAGTGGCAGGCGACTCACTGCGTATGCTGTTCTGCTGGATAAAATATCATTCTGATACGACACCAGATGAATACTACAAGTGGTACTCTTCAGTACTGCCGATGTCTAAGCGCCTATTCCATGATATTGTACCACTTTATGCCAGATATGAAACATGGTTTATGGTGATGAAATTTATCATAACTATAACTTTCATATCATGGACTCACTCGCTTTACACCTTATGTGGGACAGTGATACGCAAGTATCCATTCGCGGTTGCAACGGCATTATTCATTTCTTGCTTTGTAATATTTATCGAAATAAATTCAACATATCGCTTCGATTGGTTTGAAGAAGAATATATATACATAGAGGAAGCAGGGTGTCATTATGCTTACTCCAAGGAAATAGGCGTGGTTCCATATATTCTCAGTGTATTGTTGCCGTTGCTCACCGTATTCAACTACTGGGCGTCATACCGCACGTTCAAAGGTTTTCAGGTAATAAACCATAAATGGATAAACTTATGATATTCTCAAACGATAAACCTATATATATACAGATGGCAGACCGCCTGTGCGACGAGATACTGTCTGGAGTGTATAAAGACGATGACCGCATACCGTCGGTAAGGGAGTATGCTGTATTGCTTGAGGTGAACACCAACACAGCAGTGAAGGCATACGAACAACTGGCGCGCGAGGAAATCATATACAACAAGCGCGGACTGGGTTACTTTGTTACCAAAGGGGCGAAGAAACAGATTATGAAGGCTCGTAAAAAGGAGTTTATGAAGGAGCGCCTGCCGGAGCTGTTCCGACAGATGCAGCTGCTCGACATCACCATAGACGACGTGACAGAGGAATACAAGAGGATGCAAGAGACAGACAAAGCATAAAGCGCCCATCTATCAAACACTGTTTCTTCTTCAAAGGAAGATTTATTCCTCTCCAAAATTTTGCTTTTTCCTCCCTTTTTCGTAACTTTGCACAACCAAAACATTTACTGCGTTGATAATAGAAATAGACAAAGGCTCGGGATTCTGTTTCGGGGTCACGACAGCGATAGAGAAGGCGGAGGAGACTCTGCGCTCGGGCAGGCAACTGAGTTGCCTGGGCGACATAGTGCACAACGGTATGGAGTGTGCACGCCTCAACTCCATGGGACTGGTGACCATAGAGCATGAAGAGTTCTCACGTCTGCATGACGCCACCGTGCTGCTGCGTGCACACGGCGAGCCGCCATCCACCTATGCCACGGCGCAGAGTAACAACATAACACTGATAGATGCCACCTGTCCCGTGGTGCTGGCTCTGCAAAAGAGAATCAAGAAGATGTATGAGAGTACTCGCGGCACTGACTCTGACGGCCGCCTGAGCGACATCGTGATATTCGGAAAGAACGGTCACGCCGAGGTATTGGGACTGGTAGGCCAGACGGAGGGCAACGCCATCGTGATAGAGCACTTGGAGGACGTGAGGAAGCTGGACTTCTCACATAATATATACCTGTACTCACAGACCACCAAGTCACTCAGCGAGTTCCACCAGATAATAGAATACTGCAGGGAGCACATGGAAAAGGGTGCCACCTTTGAGTCGTTTGACACTATATGCCGCTCCGTAGCCAACCGTATGCCCAGCATCTGCGAGTTTGCCCGCAAACACGAGTTGGTGCTCTTCGTATGCGGCAGAAAGAGCAGTAACGGCAAGGTGCTATACAACGCCTGCCGCGAGCATAACCCCAACACTCACCTTATAGAGGGACCCGACGAGATAGACGTGGCATGGCTGCAGGGCATTGACAGCATCGGTATATGCGGTGCAACGAGTACGCCGAAATGGCTCATGGAGCAATGCAGGGAGAAGGTGGAAGGGATGAAGGATGAAGGAAGAAGGATGAAGGAAGAAGGGATGAAAGATGAAGGTCTATATGGTAATAGTCCCAAACGACCAAACACCCAAACACCCAAACGACCAAACACCCAAACGACCAAACGACCAAACGACTAAACGACTAAACGACCAAACACCCAAACAACCAAACAACCAAACAACCAAACGACCAAACGACCAAACGACCAATAATGAAAAAAATAACAATAGCAATTGACGGCCACAGCAGTTGTGGCAAGAGCACCATGGCGAAGGCCCTGGCTAAGAAGATAGGTTATATATATGTGGACACCGGCGCCATGTACCGCGCCGTTACTCTATACTGCATGCGCAACAACCTGTTTGATGCCGACGGCAACGTAAACACGGAGGCACTGCAGGTGGCTATGCCTGACGTGAAAGTGTCGTTCAAGTTCAATAAAGAGACCGGACGTCCCGACACTTATCTCAACGGTGAGCGCGTGGAGGACGTGATACGTTCCATAGAGGTGTCTAACCATGTCAGCAAGGTTGCAGCCATCCCCTTCGTACGCGAGGCGATGGTGGACCAGCAGCGCGAGATGGGAAAGGAGAAAGGCATCGTGATGGACGGCCGTGACATTGGCACAACGGTATTCCCTGATGCCGAACTGAAGATTTTTGTCACAGCCTCAGCAGAGGTGCGTGCTCAGCGCCGCTATGACGAGTTGCAAGTAAAGGGTATGCCTGCCGACTATGACGAGATATTGCGCAACGTGAAGGAACGCGACTACATCGACTCACACCGTGAGGTGTCACCGCTGCGCCAGGCCTCTGACGCATTGCTGCTCGACAATAGCAACATGACTATAGAGGAGCAGGACGAGTGGCTGATGAAACAGTTCACCGCACACAGTGCATAATGCACAATTTCCAATTATGAATCATGAACTATGAACTGTGAATAGTGAACTGACATGACCGTTTGTATAGCTGAGAAACCAAGCGTGGCACGCGACATAGCCAAAGTACTCGGGGCCAACACCTCCAGAGAAGGATACATGGAGGGCAACGGCTACCAGGTGACATGGACGTATGGCCACCTGTGCACGCTGAAAGAACCTAACGACTATCAGGAGATGTGGAAGCACTGGTCGCTGGGCGCACTGCCCATGATACCGCGACGCTTCGGCATCAAACTGATAGACCAGGAGCATATAACGAAACAGTTTGCCATAGTGGAGAAACTGTTTCAACAGGCTGACTGTATCATCAACTGCGGTGATGCCGGACAGGAGGGTGAACTGATACAGCGATGGGTAATGCAGAAAGCCGGTGTGGCTGGCAAATGCCCGGTGAAACGTCTGTGGATCTCCTCTCTTACCGAAGACTCTATAAAGGAGGGATTCAACAACCTTAAGGACCAGAAGGAGTATGAACCGCTCTATATGGCAGGACTGTCACGCGCCATAGGCGACTGGCTGCTCGGCATGAATGCCACGCGTCTTTACACTATAAAGTATCGCAGCAACCGACAGCGCGGAGCTGACGGCGGCAGCGTGCTGTCAATAGGCAGGGTGCAGACACCTACCCTCGCCATAATTGTAAACCGACAGAGGGAGATTGACAACTTCAAGCCTGAGCCTTACTGGGTGTTGTCAACAATATACCGCGACACACTGTTCACCGCCACAAAGGGAAAGTATATGAAGAAGGAGGAGGGAGAGGCTGCCTTTGCCGAGATAAAGGATAAGCCCTTTGAGGTGACAAACGTACAGAAGAAGAACGGCACGGAGAAGCCGCCGCAGTTGCTTGACCTGACCACGCTGCAGGTGGAGTGCAACAAGAAATTCTCTTATACAGCTGAGATGACACTCAACATCATACAGAGCCTGTATGAGAAGAAGGTTACCACATACCCGCGTGTTGACACGCAATACCTTACCGACGACATCTACAAGAAATGTCCGCAGACGCTTAACGGCGTCTTCAAGGTGCAGTTTGCCGGCGAACGCCCGTATGCCGACCTTATCAAGGCTATCGGCGGCAAGCCTCTCGCCAAGAGCAAAAAGGTGTTTGACAACTCCAAGGTGACCGACCACCATGCCATCATACCTACCGGAGTAGTACCGGCAGGACTAACCGACATGGAGCGCAACGTGTATGACCTCGTGGTGCGCCGCTTCATTGCCGTGTTCTACCCCGATTGCAAATTCTCCACAACCACTGTAGAGGGACAGGCTGGCGACGTGAAGTTCAAGGCAACCGGCAAGGAAATACTGGAGCCGGGATACCGTATAGTGTTTGAGAAAGCAAAAGCTGCAGAGCCAAGCAATGACAACGAGGGGGAGAAGAAGGAGGACAACGAGGAGAAGACTCTGCCCACATTCACCAAAGGCGAGAGCGGACCGCATGAGCCTACACTGACAGAGAAGCAGACCACCCCTCCACCTTATTATACCGAGGCCACGCTGCTGCGTGCCATGGAGACGGCAGGTAAGTTTGTGGACAACGAGGAACTGCGTGCCGCTATGAAGGAGAACGGCATAGGCCGTCCGTCATCAAGGGCTAACATAATAGAAACATTGTTCAAGCGCCACTACATCAAGCGTGAGCGCAAGCGAATAGTGGCAACCGCCACCGGCACCGCACTGATTGACATAATACACGAGGAACTGCTGAAATCGCCTGAGCTTACAGGACTGTGGGAGAAGAAGCTGCGCGACATAGAACACCAGAAGTATGATGCCGGCACTTTCATCAACGAACTGAAGGAGCAGATTACGCAGATAGTAAACCAGGT
>OCTW011563569.1_pt1 | contig 21395 bp, 16 predicted proteins | sample 1539671 | NCBI WGS metagenome assembly OCTW01 (sample SAMN02144230, study PRJEB22623) | gut metagenome | biome: sheep rumen | host: Ovis aries | place: New Zealand
TTCATCCGCAGCCAATTGTTCAGCTTCGGCGGCTTCCTGAGCAGCGAGTTCATCCGCGGCCAATTGTTCAGCTTCAGCGGCTTCTTGCGCGGCGAGTTCATCCGCGGCCAATTGTTCGGCTTCAGCAGCTTCCTGAGCAGCGAGTTCATCCGCGGCCAATTGTTCAGCTTCGGCGGCTTCCTGAGCAGCGAGTTCATCCGCGGCCAATTGTTCGGCTTCGGCGGCTTCCTGAGCAGCGAGTTCATCCGCGGCCAATTGTTCAGCATCGGCGGCTTCCTGAGCGGCGAGTTCATCCGCGGCCATTTGTTCGGCTTCGGCGGCTTCCTGAGCAGCGAGTTCATCCGCGGCCAATTGTTCGGCTTCGGTGGCTTCCTGAGCAGCGAGTTCATCTGCGGCCATTTGTTCGGCTTCGGCTTCAGCGGCGGCTTGTTCTTCGGCAGCGAGGAGCTCGGCTTCGGCGGCTTCCTGAGCAGCGAGTTCATCTGCGGCCATTTGTTCGGCTTCAGCGTCGGCGGCGGCTTGTTCTTCGGCAGCGAGGAGTTCAGCTTCGGCGGCTTCTTGAGCGGCGAGTTCATCTGCGGCCATTTGTTCGGCTTCTGCCTCTGCAGCAGCTTGTTCTTCGGCAGCGAGGAGCTCAGCTTCGGCGGCTTCTTGAGCGGCGAGTTCATCTGCGGCCATTTGTTCGGCTTCGGCTTCAGCAGCGGCTTGTTCTTCGGCAGCGAGGAGTTCTGCTTCTGCCTCGGCAGCGGCTTGTTCTTCGGCGGCTTGCTGTTCAGCGGCTTCCTGAGCGGCTATTTCGTCGGCATTCTGTTCTTGGTTTTCGGCATTTTCAGCTTGCTCTTGTTCCGCATTTTCACCATTTTCGCCGTTTTCGTCGCCTTCGGGTTCTGCAGGCGGTTGCTCCATATCGGCGTATTCATCCACCTGCTGAGCAGCCATCAACTGATAATATTCGGCCCCGACTTTTTCGAATTCATTCATTTGGTCGAGCAATTGCCGTTTGAAAGCTTCTGTTGTTTTTTCGATGGTATCGTGGGTTTGCTTCATCGAAAGCTGGGTCAAATCCAGACGCGAGGCAATGCTCGTATTTTGGGATTGCTGCAGCGAGTACATGAAACTCCCGTAACTGCCGTAGATTTGCGAGAATTGATTGCGCACGCTCTCCAGACCCATGAGTGTCTGAGTCATATTGGCGATCAGAGCCTCCATCGCCTGAAACTGGGTCGTAATCTGATCGAGTTTTTGCTGTTGTCCAGCGACTTCACCGCGCGCATTTTTTACCTGGAGAATTTCCTGCGCTGAAACTGATCGGAAGGTATCCTGAAGTCTTCTGAGCAGTTCCTCGATTTGGCGCAGTTCCCGGTCATTTAATTTTTTTGCATCCGATTGCTTGGCAACTTCGAGCACATCCTCAAGTCTTTCGGTAGAAAGATTTATTGACTGAAATGCATCTTTAAATACTTCTGCCATCTGACACCTCCATTTTTCTTAAGAGTTCCTACACAAAATGTCTCTATTCTATATTATTATATTATCGCAAAGCGTGGCAATTGGTATTTCAATGCGCGATGCGCAATTTTTTTTTGGCTATGTTTCACTACGGTGGATATGACTTGTTTCGATAGTTAAATCATTCTCATTTTTCTTAGCCATTTGAGCGTGTGAATGCAAGTGTACCAGGGATAGCGTTGTTCGTTTTAACTCAGAATTGCATTGCGTATTGCCGCAGGCAATAGCGATGCAGGCCTGTCGTATTGGCCGGAAACGGCCAATAGACAGGCAGAAAAAAATACTCATCTCGGCATGATTGCGAGAATTTCATATACTTGGTAAAGTAAAAGATTTATAGAGCGGGGGATTTCTCAGAAGTTTTTTCAAAGGAGCGTCACCATGATCGAAACAGAAAATAGCCGCGAAATTTTATCAGCTGCATTGAGTGCTCATGTGAGCGAATTGCGGCTTTTTTGGCGTGAGACTGGACTATCATGCAGATGGCTCGTGCCGGATGGCGAGCATTGTTACGTGGATATGGAGGCCATCAAGTACCTCAAGACGTTTCGTGAGAAGGCGAAAGACGTTATCGTCAACAGTGACGTGTGTGATCAATGGTTTGAAAAGAGTGCACCACTTTTGGAAACAGATGAAGTGGGTGTGATGCCGTTTCCGCTTCGTACGCTGACATGGCTGCTTCGAGTGGTAGAAAGTCCACATCGCGATGATTTGACCATTGATGCCTGGAATCTCTATCTTTGGAATGTCCGTATTTCTGAACTTCCGAGCAGCATTATGCGCAAACTTTCGGGTTATCTGGATGCCCAGGCCAAGCTGCTTCTCATCGATTTTGATACACTTGCGGCGCGTTTTTTACAGGCACTTGATGTTTGTTATCCCAAGGACAGTGAGAAGCAGCATCAGATTGAGATCATGACGTTAAATAAACGTTTTGATCGTCTTCGTCGCTTTAGAAATCTGATTTTTTATGGGGTTGCCAATATTGGTAAAGCCAACTTGTCGAAGCAGTTGATCAGCCACTGGAAATCCATGACGGGACGCGAGATAGGTATGCACTGCATCACAGTGTTTCATTCCAATCTGAGTTACAGCGACATGGTGGAGCGCAGGATTGAAGGTGAGATCACGTCGAACCGTCCGTCGATCGATCATTGTGCACCGCGCGTGATTGCTCATCATATTACGGATGCCCGTTATTTCTTTGAGCCGTTTACGAATGACAATATTCAGGAAGGGCTGTTTTTGGGATTATGCAAAGCAGCCGCGTATAACCCCGATAAAGATTATGTGTTTATGATCGATTGCATAGATGAAGCGCGCCTTGAAACTGTACTAGGTGAGGTTTCACACATGCTCGACAGTTTTGCCCGTGTTCCCTGGCGCAATGGTCCAAATGGCGGTGCATGGGATTTGGAGGCTATTGGCGCGCGTTCGATTCGCCTGAGCCAGTCCGGACGGATCTTCTTTATTCCCGGGAATGTGTATATTCTTGGGACAGCCATTGAATCCGGGCTATTCTGTGGTCCTGTCGATGACCACCTTTTCCAGACATTTGCCGTTGAATACCTTCCTCCCAAGACTGCAGAAGAACTCCGCACGTCCATGTTGTCCAACCGCACAATGTCCGCATTTGCACGCCTTGAGGAATACGTCGATCACAGTATCGATCTATGGGCACACATCAACGAGATATTGATACGTGCAGGGGGACATGCCAATGTCATTGGATATGGTCCTTTGCTTTCGATGGCAGAAGAAATTTTGCAAAGCAGCGATGTTCACGATGCCAACCGCATCGTCCTCGGGAGCTGGCGTTATCGAATGATTCCGCCAATCCGCGTAAAAATGGAAGCATTGCTTCACGGGGATGCTGAACACCGCAAGGCTTTGGATGAATTGATCGAATGCCTCAATCAGTCATGGCTCCGCATGCATGTCGAAATTGAAGGTTTGCCCGGATCAGAGGCAATCTTCATGACTTTCGAGCCCGAATTCGTGGTGTAATTCGCATTCCGCATTCCGCATTCCGCATTCCGCATTCCGCATTCCGCATTAAAAAATGTACTGGCTTGAAAAATATCGAAGCAAATTTACTCTGAAAGGTGTCTGGCACATCATTCGTTCGGCCTGGCATGTCGTTCGAGGGTTGTTTCCCTTTACCTGGGTGAGCATCATTTTGATTGCACTCATGTATTATGTCTGGTTTTGGGAAGTCAGCGAACACGCCAACCAAATCCTGTATGCAGTGGTTTTGGTTTGGCTGCTGGCATTCGCGGTCATATTGGGTTTTACCCTGTTGAGTGCCGTCTTGGTGTATGCAGTTACCCGTTATGCGAACCGCTCAGGTGTATTGGAAGAAAAGAACGAAGTTGGCGGACATATTTCGTCAGGTTATCGAATTTTTCATCCATTCTTCATGCCTTTTGTGACCATCGAAAGCAAGCTGCTGGAGAGTGGTTTTGAGCGCCATGCCACGACGCACTGGCTTTGGGAACAGGAATGGCTCAAACCGATAGGAAGAGGCCGCTTTGAGCATCTTCATCGCACGGTGACGATCAAAGATATTTTTGGTTTGACTTCAATTACCTATACACTTTCTCAGCGTGTATCTCTCGAGATTCAGCCGGCGCAAAGCCACTTCGAGATGGTTGCCTTTCAGACGCAGACTTCGGGTGATGGCTATTCTCATCCCGAAGGCGATCCGCGCGGTGAGCTGATTGAAATGCGACGCTATCAGGCTGGGGATCCCCTTAGGCTCGTCCTTTGGAAAGTGTTTGCCCGAAGCCGCAAACTCGTCGTTCGTGCGCCAGAACCCGCCATCGTTGAGGAAAATGATATGTTTGTGTACTTTGTCTCCGGTCAGGAAGATGAGAATTCTGCTTCGATGGCGCGTTCTTTCTTGTCTTCCTTTGGGATTAGCGACAAAGAAGAGCTCTATTTTGCAGCGGATGGCGCCAATCGTCTGGTTCGTGATGAAAAAGAAGGGATTAGTGACATCATCGATTCGGTGTCGCATCGTTCCCATGGCGGCGAAGGTCTGCTGACGGTGGCACCGCTCGTTTCATCTGGTGCCATGTCACATTGTTTTTTGCTCGTGCCTAAAAAAATCGGGCTTTGGCTCGAGCATGTAAAAAAATTCATTGCTACATATCAAACCCGGCCAGTCTTTATTCTTTCGGTGGATGCATCCCAGCAAAAGCCCAGAGTCGTCAAGCCTGGCAGACTTAAACGGTTTTTCTGCGAAACAGATTCGGTCCGGGATGAAGAGCAGGATCTTAAGGATTTGTGCAAAACCCTGAGTGCTTATGGGTCTGTTCGTATCGTAGATGTCACGACCGGTGCCGCGACAGATTATTCGGGAGGTGCCCAATGAAAGAATCCATTTGGGTGCAAATCCTCAAAATTATTCTCCTCTCTGTGAGTGCCTTTGGTTATACCTATCCCCTGATAGAAGGCGTTGGCCATATCATTGTTGTGATTGCCGTTGTTATCGCCTCTATTTTTGCGGCTTTGTGTGCAAAGTGGCGCATCCGCACATTGTGGTGTGTCCTGCTTTCTGCATTTTACATTGCCGTCGGTTTGAGCGGCAGCTACTTGACACTCAATGTCTTTGGCATGGATACGATGCGCGCTACAATTCAGATGTCGCGCTTCTGGTATTTTCCGGGACTCATTTTCGGCATCGTATTTTTGACGAGAAGCCTTTCACTTCGTTGGCGCACGGCTCAACTCATTGAATCGACATTCATTGTCGGTACACTCGTCTATCTTTTCTTTGCACACCGCGATTTTAATCTGCAGAATCCCAGGGAGTTTTCTGATTATCTCTATTCCAACGGCTATGATCCCATCGAGATTTACCGTTGGATGGGTATTGGTTTGGCCTTCTTGTCTCTGCCCATGCTCTTTGGCAAGACACGCCCGGGAAAAGCGATCTATTCTATCATCGTTCTTGCGATTATCGCGCTTCTTGTCGCCAATTTACTCGCCGAATCCCGTCTGCCGATTCATATCGAAGATCCACTCGGCCTCAAAAACAATGATGATGAAAATGAAAAAGGTGACAAATCCGACGGGGATAATGACAAAGACGATAAGGACAAGGATGGTTCCGGCTCGAACTCGGACTCGGATGATGACTCCGAACAGGGCGGCGGAAGTGCAGATAATAATGATAAGAATAACGGCAAGGGCGGCGGAAACTCAAATGACAATCAGGGACCCACAGGGAACGAATCGCCTCAGCCTGTTGCGATTGCTGTTTTTTATGATGAATATGAACCCTCCGATGGCATATTCCACTTTAGACAAAATGTTCTAAGTGCCTACGATGGCAATCATCTCGTCAGTTCCGATTACGACAGCGATGTCATCTCGGTCTTGCCGGCGAGTGGATCTGCAGTCGCGACACCACTGCAGAACGAGGAACTGCATACCAAAATCTCGACTTCCATGTTCCTAATCAAGGATCATTCGCAGCCACCTCAGGTTGCGATGGGACAGAAAATCTTTACGATTCAGAATCCCGATCCTAAACTGTTTGTATCGGCTTATGCTGTCGAGAGTCTTGGCATGACCATGGATTTGACGCGCTTTATCGGACGCCATAGTATTCCCGCAGACTGGAGCTCAGAAAAAGTCGATCACTATCTGCAAATCCCCGATGATCCGCGTTATAAGGCACTTTCGGATATCATCGTGCGCCAAATCGATCCCCGCTTTATCGGGGATGATATCGTCAAAGCCATGTACATTAAATCGTGGCTCGAAAAGAACGTATTCTATACCCTCAAGAACAAGCATATCGATCCCGACGATCCAACGGCGTCATTTCTGTTTGGATCCCTTCGCGGATATTGTGTTCATATCGCTCATTCTGCTGTTTATCTGCTTCGATCCCAGGGAATTGCCGCTCGCGTTGCCATCGGTTATGCCATTGACAACAAAATGCGCGGTACCGGTTCTGCCGTACTCATTCTGGGCAATCAGGCACACGCCTGGCCGGAAATCTTTGTCGATGGCGTTGGCTGGGTTACCCTGGAAATCTTCCCGGAAAATGGTGACGAGCCACCACGCGAATTCGTCGATCAAAGCCTCGAATCCCTCTTTGGTGAGCTTGCCCGCGATGACAAGAGCGGCGGAAAAGCTCAGGATCCCACAGCCACGACTTTACAGGTTCCCTGGAAATCCATCTGGTTCTCACTGCTCGCTCTTGTTTTGGCGGCACTTTTGGGGTGCTACGTCCGCAAGGTCGTGATTATCGTCATGGGATATTCCTGCCATAACCCGAAACACATTTATCGCGTACTGCGCAGCAATATCTTTGTGTGGTCGATGTATGGCCATTCCTGGCGCAAATACTCGACACTTGAATCTTTTGCACGCGAGGAAGCCGGATCCGACAGTGCAACCGCTAAACTCGTCGCTCTCGGTTCTGCCGCTAAATTTGGGGCTCAGCTGAATTCAAACGACGTAAAAAAAGCGCTCGAATTGCTCCCGCAGGCACAGAAAGAAGCGTCCGCACATACCACGATCGTGCGCAAGATTCTCGGCTGGCTCAATCCCTTTGTGAGGATTTAAAGGATGGGGCGCGGCTATCTGCGATACGCCGCGCCAGCGACGTGCGACTCGCACGTCGCTGCTCGCCTAGTGGCGACCTCTTTGGTCGCCACTACGTCTCGCTTGGCTGTCTACACAGGGGATGAGCTCCTTTTGATCTCGGTAATATTATAATGATGAAATCTTTTTTCTCATTATGGCTGTCACTGCTTTGCGTCGGTGTGTGTACAAATGCCTATGCAGAATCGACGGATGAACTCAAGGTCGATTGGGCAACCGACGGCGGCCTGACCGGCAGTACCGGGGTACTATGGATTACCTTCGAACTGATGAAGGATTACATAGCTCCGGATAAATGCGTCTGGTGCCAGACCAATGAAATGGACGAAACCATTACAGACAGTCTTTCATGGCCTACCCCCAGTCATGCCGCCAAAACTGCAGATGCTGTGGCATTTGGTGTAGTTCCAGTACTCGCTTTTGGGGCACTGGCTCTGTCGGGGGGGCTGGAAAATCGCATCCAGAATTTTGGAGCAGATGCTTTAATTCTTGCAGAATCTCTGACGATAAGTTCATTGGTCAATCAATTTGTCAAATTCGGCATTGGACGTGCCCGGCCTTTTACCATTCGCGAAGATCCGAATATGTATAAAGATCGCGCAGATGATAATCTTTCTTTTTATTCCGGACACACAAATTTGGCATTTGTACTCGTCGTTTCGGCAGGAACCATTGCGCATATCCGCAATTACGATGCTGAACCCTATATCTGGGGATTCGGCATCCCGGTGGCTCTTTTGGTCGCTTATGCTCGCATTGCCGCTCAAAAACACTATTTTACCGATGTGCTTATTGGGGCTGTCGTCGGCAGTGCCATCGGTTTTGCTGTGCCCTGGCTGCACAGGAACACCTCCAAATCCCGTCAGGGCGGGACTGTTTTGGTGAATCAGGCGGGTTATAGAGAGAAGCACATTCCAATGTTGTCTTTTGCGGGGCAATTTTGAGATTTTTGAGCAGCCCATTCTTTCTATAAAGAAGCGCATCGTATTGCCGAAAGGCAATAGAGGCGCGCGAAGGCGTATGGCGGTACGCCATAGCCGAAGCCCAAATCGAACCAAACCGCTTGATCATTCTGATTGTCACGGTTAAAAAGAAGAGCGTGTTTTGTTTTGGGTGATGAAAATGAAAAAATCCATTCTGATTTGTGCTCTGTTTGCCTTGGTAGCCGGGTGTTCGCCGGATGATAAAACGCCTTCGTGTGTGCCGGTTTGTCTGGGAAATGTATGTGGCCCGGATGGATGCGGCGGTTCGTGCGGCCAGTGTACACAGGCAGGTTCGCAATGCATTAACGGCACATGTCAGATTCCATGCACGCCGAGTTGTGTGGGGAAGCAATGCGGAGACAACGGGTGCGGTGGTTTGTGCGGTGTATGCCCTGGAAATGGGGATTGCCAGAACTACACATGTGTCTGCAATTCGAATTGTAACGACAAACAATGCGGCGATGACGGCTGCGGTGGATCGTGTGGGCAATGCCCTGGTGGCCAGATATGCCAGGAATCACTTGGTCAGTGTCAAGCACAATGCATTCCCGAATGCGCAGGTAAACAGTGTGGTCCGGATGGCTGCGGAGGGGCGTGTGGTGAGTGTTCTTCCGATACGGTATGCCGCAATTCGTTATGTCTGCCGCCGGAAACGTGTATTCCCGACTGCAATGGCAAAGAATGCGGTGATAACGGCTGTGGCGGGATGTGCGGCAAATGTCCCGATCATCTCATTTGTTATGGTGGAGAATGCGATCAATGCCGTCCCAACTGTAAAGATCGCGTCTGCGGAGATGATAGCTGCGGCGGTGTATGCGGACAATGTGATGCTGCATCGGCGTGCAATGATTCTACCGGACAGTGCATGCCGTTTCGCGTGAAAGGCAAAATTGCACTCGAAACACGCACCGTGTATTATGATAACTATCAGCTCCCCATTTTTGGGGACAATGCGGATGTTCCAGGAAGCAAACTTCCGCTTTCACTTCGCGATGCCGCAGGCAAGGAAATTGCGGCCACTTCGACGCAAAGTGACGGATCTTTTGAATTTGAGCTAACGAGACTTCCGCTTGCTACGGATTGGATTTCGATCGTTCCTACATGGTATTTTGGCGGGAAACTCAAGTTCGCAGTTTTAAAAGCGAGTGTGAATACGCCCTATGACTTGTGGGAATGGAACATTAAGCTCAAGAATTACGTTTCTTCGGAAGATCCCGGCGACATGGGGAACATCCGCATTACGATTGAACAAGCTTCTGGTGGTCTTTACCTTTATCAGCAGATTTTGCAGGCATTTCAGGATTTGCTTTCATACGGTTTCCCCATTAACGCCAATCAATTGCCTTCGCTGGCTGTGCTTTGGGCACCAGGCATTATATGGCCGAAATATGGGACTGCTTTTGAAAAGGGTACAGAACAGGAAGTAGGTAAAACGACCCTTTCGAATACGATGTATGTCGATGGGGCAAAGGATTCGGAATCGGCATGGGGTTACCCAACCATCATGCACGAATTTGGTCATTTTGTGTTATCGCAAAAACGCGATAACACTTCGGGGGGGGCACATTTCCTGTCTTCGACCTGCGAACCTAACCTCGCCTGGAGCGAAGGCTGGGCGACGTTTTACTATCTCATGATGGCTAGTTTACAATATAAGAAGCCGGTGACCCAATACTGGAGACTCATCACATCGGGCAGCTACTGGCTCGATTATGCGCGGCTGTACGATGGAGAAGGTGCCGGATCGATTGTCGTGCCGCAGCCCGTCCCCGATTCAGAAGATGGCATGAGACAATTATTGGGAGAAGGCTGGGTCACGTATATGTTGTGGGATTTCTTTGACGGAAAAACGATTAAAGATCCTTCGAATCCGCCGGATAATGTGAAGCTGGGCAGTGATCCCATATTTAATGCACTCGCTTCCGATCGCTATTTGTATCTGCAATACTATAATGATGGACGCAGTGATTATGGTTCCGATTTTGTGGATTATATTGATGCGCTTGTTTGCGATGCACAAGCTTCGGGGGATACGTCCAATGCCAATGCCATCATGGATTTACTGATAGAACGCAAGTTTCCGTACGACCGTTCACCTGTTTGCGAGAGAATAAAATAGTATGACAGCATCCTGGCCGAACCTTTGGTTTGATCTTCCTCTGGCGGTATTTGACCTCGAAACGACGGGGTTTGACTATAACACCTGCCAAATCATCGAAATCGGTATCGTACAGTTTTATCGTGGTGAAGTTGTCAAAGTATTCAATTGGCTGATTGACCCCGAATGCCAGCTTCCCGAAGAGATTGTCGAGCTGACGCATATTCGGCAGGAAGATGTCGATGGACAGCCGAAGTTTAGAGAAATTGCACCGCAAATTCTCGAGGCTTTTGCCGGGCATGGCATTGTGGCATACAACATCGGATTTGACCGACCGTTTTTGACTCATAAACTCAAAGAGATTGGGCTCGACTGGCCTGCTGGAAATCCCCTCATTGACCCTCTTATTTTTGCAACGCATTTTTACCCCAAGCAAAAGAATAAGCTTGGGATGGTGGCAGAAAGACTTGGAATTTCGCTTGAAGGTGCACACCGTGCATGCAACGATGCCGAGGCAACCGGCAAAGTGCTCTATGCTTTTAAAGACAGGCTCCCTCCGGAACTGCAGAATCTTTTGATTGTCCAGGCCCAATGGGAACGCGAAAATCAGGAACGCCTTGCCTGGCGCAAGAGATCGAATGAGGATGACAACCAGACTTTTGCCGATCTCGTCAAACAACAGAGTGGCAAAGGACTGACTACGGCCTTCGCGTATGGCAATGAGGCCGATCCTTTGCGTGCAATTTATTCGTCGGTACCCAGCAGCAAGAGGATTTGAATGGAATATTGTTAGGCACTGTTTAACGATTGTGGAGATTTTGTTCATTGAAGAATTCAATTCTGGCTTAGAGCTTAGAAATGGGGATCGACGCTCAAAGCTCCAAGTTCAAAGCTCCAAGCAATGAAAAGTTGAAATCTGAAGACAAATGCGTATCGACGGTGGTTAAATAAAGCCCTTTTGTTATGGAGAATGCTTTGAGGGGGTAATTGATGAAATATTGGGTTTTATTGATTGCATTATCCTTATTGAGTCTTGGCATTCAGGCAAATGCGTTCGCCCAGGAAGCGGGAAATGGGCGTGGCTGGGTCAAAACGAACGATCATGAGTACCACTGGACTGGTAAACCGATGAAGGACTATCGGTTTGAATTAGGGGTCGGTTCTGGTTTGTCTTTCATGGTGCCAGTATTGCATTTGTCTTTTCAATATCGATTTTCTTCATTTTATCGAATGGGATTGGAAGAAAAGATCGGCGGCATATTTTGGCTGGTTAGTCAAACCCTTTGGACGCATGAGTTTGATCTTTATCGAGGATCGTTGTTTAATTTTTCGATACGCACGGGTGTAGGGTATTGGATTCAGTATTTTAGAAGTATTAACAATCCGGATAACGCCGTACACGAGGATCGATTGGATGCCTTGATGATTCCGGTTGGAGTTGGGTTTGCGTGGCGGCTTTTCGATGATTTATCTTTAAAGTTGACTTTAGATTATGGCAATGAAATTGTAATTTATGAGAGGTATGTGAATCTTTATTATTATAATAGGGATGATAGCAATCCGTCGAAAACAGAGTATGGAGTGATTTATGCTCCTTGGTTTGATTTGATGTTTACAGTTGTATTTCATCTATAAAAACTTATAAATATTGCGCTTGCGTGCAGAAAAAGACTGGGAGTGCTTATGCGACATATACTTCAGCATCTATTGTGCAGCAGTGTTTTGTGGATATTGGCTTTGAGCTCTCAAAGTTTGCAGGCCCAGGAGGCTTGCAAAGATTTGAATGCGAACGAAGCCTGGAACGAGGGGATGCAGCAGCTTTCAAGCCAGATACAAAATGGGCAGTATGACGAAGCTCGTCTGACGTCAAAGCTTCTCTCGGAAATTTGCAGTCAATCTCCTGTATTAAACTATATGCAAGGGAAAATTGCCGAAGGACAGGGCAATCGACAGGATGCGCTGTTGTTTTACCAAAAAGCGAGTGAGTACACGTATCTTTTGGCGGTGGCTCCTGATATGGCCAAGAAGATATGGTATGCACGGTATGAGAATGAAAATCCCGAACGCACGGCAAAGAGCATACAGGAAAAGGACGAAAAGGTACAGATGCAGCTGGATGCCAGTTCCGATAGGATTCAGGGGTTGGAGCATAAACTCTATCAGGTTTTATGGACTGGTGCCGGGATTGGACTGGGTGGTCTGGCGATGCTGGGCACGGGGATTGGATTGTTGTTTGCGAATGGGAATGAGGCGAGTGAAATTAAAGATCATGAAAGCGACGACGGCACAATCATTTATTCCTATAAGAATAATGTAAACTATACTGCAGCGTGGTCGTTGGTGGGTGCAGGTGCCGCCTTGACGGTTGCAGGTGCAATTGTCACTGGGATTTATGGGTATCAGTATACGCATTTAAACTCTTTTACGAGTTTGAGTATCAGTCTGGTTGGTGCGACGGTTGTCATTAATTTTTAAAAAAGGAATTGATATGAAACAGTGTACGATTATATGTTTTCTGATATTATTGGTACTGTCGTTCGTGGGGTGTAATAATGAAGAATATATTGATGAACACTGTTCAATCAATGAGTATGTATGTAGAGGGGCTCAAAAAACAGAGTTATTTGTTTGTCGTTTGTTGGAAAAATCCTCTATCAAAAAAAAAGTAACACGATTTGAAAAAGTGAGTGAGTGGGAAAAGGATAAGATATGTCATGACGAGTGTGAATTATGTGCGAGAGAACTCAATAATAGTCAGCCTTGTGTTGCTGGTAGATATCAATGTAATGAAGACAGATTACAAGAGTGTCAGGTTGTTGATGAAATTAATAAAATTACGCGTTGGGTATATAACGATAATGATTTATGCAATGGTGCAGAATGTGAATCATGTGCTCAAGATTTGAACTTAGGTTGTAAAGAAGGAAAATTTCAGTGTGATGGTAATAATATGTTACAAGAATGCCAGATTATTGATGTCGAAAATAATTTAACACGCTGGATGAGCAGTGATTTGTGTAATGATGAAGATTGTGAATCATGCGCCTCTGAGTTAAATAATGGCTGTAAATTAGGTCAGTTTAAATGTAATAAGAACGAATTGCTAGTTTGTGAAGATTTAGAAGATGATAGAAATTTATCTCGATGGCAAAAGGCTGAATTATCATGCCATGATTTTGATTGCGAAACATGTGCCAAAGAATTAAATAGTGGATGTGAGATTGGAAATCTTCGATGTATCGACGATAAACAATTACAGGAATGTAAGGTTGTAGATTATATTAATAATCTAACTCTTTGGATCTCTTCAGATATATGTAATGGTGTTGATTGTAATCAGTGTTTGTCAGAAATTAAAGATAATTGCACGTCTGGTGATTTCCGATGTAGTGAAGGCCATTTGGAAGTGTGCCAAATTATAGATTTTGAGCACAACTATACCCGGTGGAGAGAATCTGATATTTGTGACGATGACTGTGAGTCCTGCTTGAATATCTTTAAAGCTGGCTGCGCCACAGGTCAGCTTTTATGTAAGGACAAAAGTATTTTTGAATGTAAAACAAGTAGCAGTGCGGGAGTCGTTAATACCGTAAAGAAGTCAAATAAGTGTCTGGAACCGTGTGCAAAAGGTTGCTCTGATGGTGATTGTATAAAATGCCTCAATGAGCATAATATTCCTGCACGGGAATGTGGTTCAAATTCGTATTTTGACTATCAGACTGCAAGTTGCCTGGATATCGATGGCAACCACAATCACATGCATGATCAGTATGAGGTTGTAAAAAACACGCCCTGCAAGATACACTCGGATTGTGATTCATCTTATAGATCTGGGGATGGATTTTGTGACAGCTTCATTGATTATCAATGTTCGACTAGATGTGCTTCAGATGATCAATGTTTGAATGGTTATATATGTCGTCCTGATGGACGTTGTGCACCAGATACTTTTGAAACTATTTGGAATATTCCAAATAAAAACAATGATATGTCTATCACGATTTATGCTCGTGATTGTGATATTGAAGAAATTGATTGGGGTGATGGAACGAAGGACGGTAAAATATCGATTTGTAATGATGAGAATAACCCCATTACACATACTTATATTAAAAATGGCAAATTCAATGTTAAAATTAAAGGAAAGATTAAACTGTGGTCGGCGCACCCAATGTCAGAATCATTTGATACTCAAGAAAAACCTGAGATTTATTCTCTCCTGGAAGTTGTCAGCTTCGGACCTGTTGGTCTAGGCCCCCATTGTTTTGCCGGTACTGAAATTGACAAGCTTTCTAAGGTAGACATTCCAGACGCCTCACTGATTGAAGATCTTAGTTATGCTTTTAGTTATACTGAATTTAATGGCGAGATTCTATATTGGGATATGTCTAATGTTAAAAATATTAAAGGAATGTTTTTTAAGTCAAGTTTTAACCAGGATGTTTATAAATGGGATACTTCAAAAATTACGAATATGAGTAGTTTGTTCTATTTTAATCCGAATTTTAATCGTTCTCTTAATGGATGGGATACATCAAAAGTAGAAACCATGCGTCGAATGTTCGGTTATGCTACAAAATTTAATTCGGATATATCGAAATTAGATACTACAAACGTGGTTAATATGAGTGAAATGTTTATCAGTGCATCTTCGTTTAATCAGGTTATAAATACCCAAACGATTAGTGGTCATAGATACTGGAATACATCGAATGTTACTGATATGAGTTATATGTTTGCTGACGCAAGTGTATTTGATAAAAGTATTAGTGGTTGGAATACCAGTAAGGTTACAAATATGGAAGCTATGTTTCAACGTGCTAAGGCTTTTAACCAGAATATTAATACAGATACTAAAAATAATACATGGAATACCTCGAATGTGACCTTGATGCGCTATATGTTTGAAGAGGCAGAATCGTTTAATCAGCCTTTGTCTAATTGGAAGACTGGTAAGGTCATGAATATGTATAGAATGTTTAAAAAAGCAAGAAAGTTTAATCAGGATATCACATCTTGGAATACGAATAACGTTAAATTTATGCATGAAATGTTTAGGGGGGCGGTAGAATTTAATCAGGATGTTTCTATATGGACTACTTCGAATGTGATAGCTATGCAATATATGTTTGAGGATTCAAAATTTTCATATAATATTTCTAATTGGGATGTTTCTAAAATTCCGTGTGATACGACAGGCTCTTTTTATCATATGTTCTCTAATTCGAAATTAAAACAAACTGTTTGCAAAAAAATTGCAGAGAAATGGCTTTCAGAGAATCCTTATTGGAAATCTATTAATAATTTAAATAAATTTAAGTCAAATCTTGGTTGTCCTGAATAGCTTACAATATATTCCGATTGTGAGGATTGTTGTTGAAGTGTGAAAAAATGACACACTGATGACAAAAGCGTGTTATAAGCCTTCCGAATCAGGATGACGCGTAGCGTCATCGCACATGGAGGGTAATTGAGATGGATGCGACATTTGATCAGAATTCACGTCGCCCGAGCGAGAAAGGGCGCAATCCTTATGATGGTCTTCGTCCCTGGTCTGCCATTACCCATGGGTTTGGGATTTTTCTGGCAGTCGTAGGAACCATTTTTTTGCTGTTGAAGACGATCCCCGTTCATGGTGTGGGGCTCAACTTTGGTTATGGCGTATTTTGTTTTACGATGATCCTGCTCTATACGGCGAGTACGTTGTATCATAGTGTGAATACGAGCGTGAGGGGCCGGATAAATCTGAGGAAGTTTGACCACATGGCAGTCAATTTTTTGATTGCCGGTACTTATGTTCCTTTGTGTCTGACGATTTTGTCAGGCACGGTTGGGACGGTTTTGTTGTCAGTGATTTGGTCTTTGGCCGTCGTAGCGGCTTTGATTTCCTTTTTTTGGATTAATCCGCCTCGTTGGGTAACGGCGGGTATCTATCTTGGGCTGGGGTGGGTGAGTGTCATTTCGATTCCTTTTATTTACCAGAATGCGGGTGTTGTGCCTATTTTGTGGATGGGTGGTGGGGGTGTTTTTTATACGCTTGGTGGTGTGATGTATGCGCTTAAGTGGCCAGGTCGTAACAATCCTCGGTTTGGTTGTCATGAGATTTTTCATTGTTTTATCGTTTTTGGCACGATAGTGCATTATTTTATGGTTTACCTGTGCATGACGTAGATGGCGCAGGCCGTATTGCCGTGAGGCAAAAGGCCGTAACGGCCGCCGTATTGCCGTGAGGCAAAAGGCGGCATCAAAAAAAATAAAGTATCGTTTGCACACCGGGGTTGTTTTCATTATAAGGTTGGCCCGGTTTAGGGGGCTTGACTCGGGGTTGGAATAAAGCAAACATATTCAGGAGTTGAAGTGGCAGGAAAAGAAGAAGGGATTACCGTGGATGGTACGGTAGTCGAAGCATTGAGAAATGCGATGTTCCGTGTGGAACTTGAAAATAAGCATGTTGTACTTGCACACGTCTCGGGAAAAATGCGTAAGTTTTTCATTCGTATTCTTCCTGGTGACAAAGTCACGGTGGAGCTTTCTCCATACGATTTGACACGCGGTCGTATTACTTATCGTGAGCGTTGAGGTGTGTTTGCATTTTGGCGTATCTGAGGTCAGTGCATGATTTTTGACCGGTTGTTTGGATATTTTTCGAGTGATTTGGCGATCGACCTTGGTACCGCCAATACGCTGATTTACGCCAAAGGTCGCGGTATCGTAGTCCGTGAGCCTTCGGTCGTTGCCGTTCAAAAGGAAGTCCGTGGTGAGAAGCATGTTCTGGCAGTCGGTAAGGAAGCGAAGGACATGCTTGGCCGCACGCCAGGTGGTGTTCAGGCCATCCGTCCGATGAAAGACGGTGTCATTGCGGATTTTGAAGTGACGGAGGCAATGCTCCGTTATTTCATATTAAAAGCGCATAATCGCAAGACGTTTGTCCATCCTCGTATCATTATATGTGTCCCGTATGGGATAACCGAAGTCGAGAAGCGTGCAGTTCGTGAGAGCGCAGAAAGTGCAGGTGCTCGCGAGGTATATTTGATAGAGGAGCCGATGGCAGCTGCGATTGGTGCAGGTTTGCCGATTACGCAACCATCTGGTAACATGATTGTCGATATTGGCGGTGGTACCACAGAAGTTGCCGTGATCAGTCTCGCCGGGATTGTCCATTCGAATTCAGTCCGAGTTGGTGGCGACAAGATGGATGAAGCCATCATGCTTCACATGAAGAATAAGTACAATTTGCTGATAGGCGAGCGTACGGCGGAGCAGATTAAGTGTTTGATAGGGATGGCGTATCCTTCGGATGAAGTGTTGACCATGACGATCAAAGGTCGTGATCAGACAGCGGGTTTGCCTAAAACGCAGGAGATTAACAGCGATGAGATTCGCGATGCCCTGACAGATCCGATTCGTCAGATAGTTCAGGGCGTCCGTCTTGCGCTAGAGCATACGCCGCCGGAGTTATCAGCAGATATTGTCGATAAGGGCATTGTCCTTACGGGTGGCGGTGCACTATTGAAGAATCTCGATATCCTTCTTCGGGAAGAAACAGGGCTTCCCGTTTTGATTGCAGACGACCCTCTGACTTGTGTCGTGATGGGGTGTGGTCAGGCGCTCGATCAAATTGATCTTCTTCGCGAAGTCACAACTGTGAGCTAATATTATGATGAAGGCGATCATTAAACGCTATCAGACAATGGTGGTCGTGGCGTTGTCGATTGCGCTTCCTGTGCTCATTTTTGTTTTGTTTGGCAATGCGCGATCCAAGCCAACGATCGTCGAAAAGCCAGCAATATCTGCGGTTGGAAGGATTCAGAGCCACAACGATTTTATCGTGGGGAATGCTTCGAATTTTTGGGATTCTTATATCGATCTGATTCATACCAAGCGCGACAATGAAATGCTGCGCAGCGAGAATGCGAGGCTGCGCGAAGAGAATATCGGTCTTCAGGGGATTTTGCAGCAGAATGCGCGATTGACTCGTCTCGTAGGTTTTAAGCAGCAGCGCCCCATTTATAAACTGGAACCTGCGCGCGTTATTGCCGCAGATATGTCACCATTTTTCCGCGTTTTGACTTTGCGTCTGGAAACCGAGACTGATGGCATCCAGCCGGAAATGCCCGTTGTTTCTTCGGAAGGTGTCGTCGGGCGCATTGAACGCGTCGATGGTAAATATTGCGATGTCATGCTTTCGGTCGATCCCAGATCCAATATCGATGTTATGACGCAGCTCAATCGGTCGCGTGGAATTTTGTCTGGTACAGGCGACGATAAAAAATACGAGGCGAAGATTTCCTATTTGCTGCGGCGGGATGAGGTCGAAGAGGGCGAGTTGATTGTGACAAGCGGGCGTGCAGGAACCTTTCCCAAAGAATTGCCAGTTGGCCGCGTCAGTTCCATCAATACCAAATCCTTTGGGCTTTATCAGGAAGTGACTGTCGAGCCGATAGTCGATTTTTCGAGACTTGAAGAAGTTTACATCATCACGGGCGTTCAGGAAGAAACGCGCAAGAGACAACGTCCATGAAACGCGTGATACTCAATGCTTTATGCGCTTTCATTCTGATGTTGATACAAACCAACGTCAGTTCGGCATTTGGAATACAGATGGTGTGTCAGTTTTGCGCGATAGCAGCGCTTTTGACAGGTGCTCTATCGATGCCGATGATGTCGTCTGCCATCTCGATTTTAATTCTTGCTTTGATTTGTGATTTGTTTGTATCGGGACCGCTTGGTATTTATGCTTTTGCTTTGATGGTCACCTTTGGCATTTCGCGCGCACTGTTGAGTCGTTTTCGGTATGAGCGCGTTTTTGCTTTGATGATATGGTCTTGTCTTCTATGCATTTTGTTCGAGAGTCTGCAGGCTTTATTGTATAGTCTTTATTATCTGTCGGCTCAGTATTGGACGATCTTTGTCCGATTTTTTTGGAAGGATGCCATTGCAACGACGATTGCGACCCCCATTGTGATGTGGTTGGTTCTGCGATTGGAACGTTTGATGTCCAGGCGTCGCACGACGGGATTGACTTGATGTGGTTGCTGTACCTTCTGATTGCATTATGCGTTCTTGCCTGCACTTTTTGTGATATCTGCAGCATCCCTGCATGTGCGATTGTATTGGGATATACAGTTCTCGGTGCGATTTTTGAATTTTTGGGAATCCATAAACACGGGATTTTCCGCTTTTTAGGTGTGATACTATTTGCCGGTCTGATTGCGCTTGAGTTCCGTGAACCTGCAGGATACCAGACGTTTATATTTCATCTATGTCTCAATGTGGTTTGGGCTCTTCTGGGATACCGCGCTCTGAGTCATACTAGAACAACGGAGCGTGTACAAATAGGGGTATTGACAATCATCCCGCTCGTATGCCTGGCGATTGATATGCCAGCCTTGGAATTTCTCGCATTTCTGGCGATTTATTTTTCAATTCTGTTTGGTTTTTTAATTCGCCAATCGATGGTGGAGCCCACGACCGGAAGTCTTGGATTTGTTTCGGGACGCATTCATGGAATTGTGATTTCGCGGGTACATTTTTGGAGGACCATTGGTTTTTTGGCTTTGATTGCCTTCGGCGTGGGGGGGCTGCTTTTTTTGTTAGTACCCCGTTGGGGAGCTGATACGCCAGTACCGGGACTTGAACAGCCGAGAGGTGGTTTTCCTGACGTGGCACTCGATAAAACCGGAAAGATCAATCTCGATGCATCTTTGATGTTTCGTGCCAATGTTCCCAGTCGTCCCGGCGGGTACTATTGGCGTATTGATATTCAGAATACTTTCGATGGAACAAGTTGGCGTTCATTGAGTTCAACCGTCAGGTATGTTGAAGATTTGTCCCAAGCAGGGGAATTGCCCTATACATTGGAATTTGTACGCGAATGGCGCGATTATAGAATTCCAAGCATTGAAGGGACGAGTCGGATTTCCAAATTACCGGATGCTCAAATTGAGGATATCCGATTTTATGAAGATTCCCTAGGATTGTGGCGCCGCTGGGGATGGAAACGCGGTGAACCGCTCATGGGATATCAGTTCAATTTCGATGATGCGCAGGATGGGAGAGTTCTGCGTCAGCAGTACTTATTATCTCGTTTTGGTGATCTTTATGCTTTAATGGGGGGGACTGACCTTTTAAAGCAAGCATCTGAGATGGCGTTTCAACCACGGATGATATGGCCAAGCAAGCGTCGGAATCCGCTCTCCTGGTTACGTTTGGCCAAAATGGCGCAGGATATTGTGGGTGATGCTTCGACCAATCGCGAAAAGGCGGATCGCATTCGCGATTATCTCAAAACGCATTATCAATACAGTCTGGAACGTCCACCACGCGATGACTCTATAGTGGAGGATTTTCTGTTTCGTCAGAAATTCGGGCATTGTGAAGTTTTTTCTACGACAATGGCCGTCTTATTGGCGATTCTAAATGTGCCTGTTCACAATGTGACAGGCTTTGTGTCGTCCGAGTTTCGCGATGGCTACAATCATGTGCGTTCCGCTCATGCGCACAGTTGGGTAGAGGTATATACAGATAACCATTGGGAAATCTACGATCCGACCCCATCGGGTGCTCAGCAGATCGATGTGAACTGGCTGGTTCGGATTAACGATTGGTTCGCTTCGTATCAGCCGCGTGCTCTTTATTTATGGGTAAAGACGCATATTGTTTTGTTTTTGAGCGGATTCATTTTATTGGTGCTGATAAGCATTTGGGGAGTGTGCATCATGAAGTGGTTTAGACGCCGCATTCTGCCGACGCACTCTGTTTGGCATTTGGCATGGCAGGAACTACAAAATGCCGAGAAAGGATCAACACTGAGTAAACTGATGGCTTCGCGTTCTCTCGACGACTGGTGGCATAGCGATTGCCCTGAAGCCCCAGAACTACAGGCTTTTGCAAGAGAATATATTCGTAACCTCTATGCCAAAGGGGCACAGGACAATTTGTCCGGTTTTTCTGCATTTAAAGAGAATTGCAGAATCTGGAGGATTGCTGGGCGTCTGCTTAGAGGTAAAAAATGAGTTATCCTTAACCCATGTGAAGAATGTTTTGTTCCAATGGCTATGTCACTTTCTGGCCCCCAAAAGGCTATGTTTAATCAGCGTGGATATGCTTCTAAATAAAATCATTTGCGCCTACGCGGCGGGCGGTCAAGGGTGTTGCGTGACACCCTTGACAATCCCCACGTC
>OCTW013371220.1_pt1 | contig 21395 bp, 17 predicted proteins | sample 1539671 | NCBI WGS metagenome assembly OCTW01 (sample SAMN02144230, study PRJEB22623) | gut metagenome | biome: sheep rumen | host: Ovis aries | place: New Zealand
CCGTGCGCCCGAGATTCCGGATATCCACGCCATCTACGTGGAGAAGGACGAGCTGCTGCCCGTGGCATACGGCGGCAAGGGCATTGGCGAGATCGCAACGATCCCCACGGCGCCCGCCGTGCAGAACGCCTATCGCGCGTTTGACGGCAAGCTACGTCCGAATCTGCCCATGGTGGATACCCCGTACAGCCGCGCCCGTCACCGCGGCTAGGGTAGAGCGCGGACGGCATTGCTGACGGGCCGTCTGCGCCCACCATCAACTGCATAAGCTGTGCCTTTAGCCCCGACTCGCGAGCCGGGGCTTTTCTTTTTGGAGCGGAAACTGCGTCCCGGAATCCGCCCCCGGAGTGGGATGCACTTTCCGGAACAGCCATCAAGCGGAAACTTTGTCCCATAATGACACTCACATGCTAAAGCGCTTTAGCATGAAAAAGCGTCATTTTGCCTGCTCATATAGGCCGTTTACGGGATAAAACAGGCCGTCTATCGACAGATCCCCTCGGGGTCGATAAAAAAGTTGCGAGTAATAATAAACTATTATCAGCAAAGAATTAGGGCGTCTGGCTGCTATCTGAGTCCACGTCCCGCTCATGAGTGAGCGTGCGTCGAGCGCACGCATTTGCCTTACCAAACAACTGCAGACTTGCAACACAGACCAGAAGGGTGGTACCTATGGCCGAGCTACTGCGTATGGAAGGGGTTTCCAAGCGATTCGGAACGTTTTGGGCGAATCGCGACGTAAACCTCGTAATCCAAGAAGGCGAGGTGCATACGCTCCTCGGAGAAAACGGTGCGGGAAAATCCACGCTCATGAATGTCCTCATGGGACTCTACCGGCCCACCGAGGGACGCATTGTTATGCGCGGGCAGGAAGTCGAAATTGCCACGCCCAAAGACGCCGTGCGCCTGGGAATCGGTATGGTTCACCAGCACTTTATGCTCGTTGACGCGATGGATGCGATCGAGAACATCGTGCTTGGAACGCGCGGCGAGACGCCGTTTGTGGACTACGACAAGGCACGTAAGCGTGTGGAGGAGCTCATTGGGCGATACGGCCTGGACGTCGACCTTACGGTCCCGGTGTCGCAGCTGTCGATCGGTGCCCGCCAGCGCGTCGAGATCCTCAAGGTCCTCTACCGCGGCGCCGATCTGCTCATTTTGGACGAGCCGACGGCGGTGCTCACGGATATGGAGGTCGAGGGCCTTTTCCGCATCGTCGACAGCCTGACGTCCGAGGGCAAATCGGTCATCTTTATCTCGCACAAGATGCGCGAGGTCATGCACCTGTCCCACCGTATTACGGTGCTTCGCGCGGGCCGTTCGGTCCAGACGCTCGACCGCGCCAATACGACCGAAGAAGAACTCGCGGCGCTGATGATCGGCCATGAGTTTGCCGAAAGCTCGTACGAGAAGGTCGACGCGATTGCTGCCGGTGCCAAGCCAGTGCTGGAACTGGACCACGTATGCGTGGGCGCCAAGGTTAAGCATGGTCGCCTGGATAACGTGTGCCTTACGGTGCACGTGGGCGAGATCTTGGGCGTCGCGGGCGTTGGCGGCAATGGCCAGGCGCAGCTTTCGCGCATTGCCTGCGGCCTTATGACTCCCGAGAGCGGCGAGGTCCGTTTGCGCGGCAAGCGGGTCGAGCGCTTTGACGCGCAGGACTTTATCGATGCAGGCGTGGCAAACGTTCCCGAGGACCGAAACAAGATGGGCCTGGTAGGGGACATGTCGATTGCCGAGAACCTGGTGCTCAAGAGCACGAGCGATGCACGTTTTTCGAGCGCCGGCGGATGGCATCTGAGGAGCGACGCCATCGAGCAGTTTGCGAACGATAAGTGCAAGAGCAGCGACATCCGCTGCGTGTCGGTCGACCAGAAGGTGCGCGATCTTTCGGGCGGCAACCAGCAAAAGGTGATCATCGCCCGCGAACTCGATCGCGATCCCGACCTGCTGGTAGCGGTTCACCCCACGCGCGGATTGGACATTGGCGCCACGGACAGCGTGCACGACGCCATGATCGCCGCGCGCGATCGCGGCAGCGGCATCCTCATGATCAGCGCCGACTTTGACGAGGTACTCAAGATGTCCGACCGCATCGTGGTGATGTTCGAGGGAAAGATCATGGGCACGTATCCGGGCAAGAATGCGCCGGTGGAGCAGATTTCGCTTGCCATGGCCGGAAGGGAGGCAGCAGATGAAAACTAGGGCAAGGCTTTTTGGGTTGCTTGTGCCCATTGTGGCCGTGTTGGTCGCGCTGGTCGTTGGCGGTATCGTCATCGCGTGCATGGGAAGAGACCCGCTGCGTGGCTTTGCCATGCTCCTCTATGGCTCGCTGGGCAGCCCGCAAAAGATTGCCCAGTCGCTGGTCACGGCATGCCCGCTGATCTTTACCTCGCTGGCTGCCTCGTTTGCCTACAAGTGCGGTGTGTTCAATCTGGGCGGAGAGGGCCAGTTTATTATGGGCGCCGTCGCGGCGAGTGCCTTTTGCGCACTGAGCGGCATGTCTGGCATTCCCGGCATGCTCGGCGCGCTGACGGTGGGCGCGATTGCCGGTGCCCTGTGGGCGGCGATCCCGGGCGTCATGAAGGTCTGGCGCGGCCTGAACGAGATGATCACGTCCATCATGCTCAACTATGTGGCGACCCTGTTTATGGGCTTGGTCTACACCAACCTGCTGCGTGACGGCATGACGCCCCAGACGCCGGCCGTTCCCGAAAGCATGCAGCTTGCCCGCATGTCGGATGTCTTCCGCATCCATCCGGGTGTCATCATCGCTGTCGCGATGGCGTTTGCCCTGCACTACGTGGTCTTCCATACCTCGTTTGGCTTTAAGATCCGCGCCGTCGGCATGAACGAAGAGGCCTCGCGCGTGAACGGTTTTCCCGTCAAGCGCCTGATCATCCTGGCGTTTGTGATCTCGGGCGCCGTCGCGGGCCTTGGCGGATCGGTCGAGCTGCTGGGCAAGCAGTACCGCCTTATGAGTGGCTTTGGCGCCGGCTTTGGTTTTGACGGCGTGGCCATCGCGCTCATCGCGCAGCTCAGTCCGCTCGGCTCTCTGGTCGTCGCCCTGTTCTTTGGCATCCTGCGCGCGGGTTCCATCTCACTGCAGATCGCCGTCAACGTGCCCACGGCTATCGTTGACATTATCCAGGGCCTCATCATTGTCTTTGCGGTGGCGGGTACCGCCGTCCTTAAGCTGCCGCGCGTGCAGCAGTATCTGCAGAAAGCCGAGGTGAACGAGTAATGGAAGCTTTTATGGTGCTCATTCCCGCCCTGTTGGCGGCTACCGTCCGCATGGCGACTCCGCTCGTCTTTACCACGTTGGGCGAGCTCTTTTCCGAGCGTGCGGGCATGGTCAATATCGGACTCGACGGCCTCATGGCGATCGGTGCGCTCGTGGGCTGGCTCGTGGGCTACTTTACGGGCAACCTGTGGCTGGGCGTGCTCGCGGCAATTGTCGCCGGCATCCTCGTCAACCTGATCTATGCGTTCTGCACCATCACGCTGTGCGGCGATCAGATCGTCTACGGCATGGCGATCAACATCCTGGCGCCCGCGCTGGCGACGTTTATCTACAAGGTCGCGTTTGCCGGTTCTACCGAGCTGGTGCGCGGTACCGCCATGCCGGCGCTGCCCATTCCGCTGCTGTGCGATATTCCCGTTGTGGGCAAGGCACTCTTTAGCCAGACGGCCCTGGGATACCTTGCATGCCTGCTGATCTTTGCCAGCTGGTGGTTCTTCGCTCGCTTCCACAAGGGACTGGACTACCGTGCGGTGGGCGAGAACCCCCGCGCCGCCGAGAGCCTGGGTGTCGATGTCATCCGCACCAAGTATCTGGGCTGCATCGTTTGCGGAGCGCTCTCGGGTCTGAGCGGCGCGTTCCTCACCCTGTGCTACACGAGCACCTATGCCGAGGGCGTCGTTGCCGGCCGCGGATTCATCGCGCTTTCGGCCGTGATCTTTGGCCGCTGGTGCCCGCAGGGTGTTTTGGGCGCGTGCCTGCTGTTTGGTTTTTGCGATGCGCTGCAGATTACGCTGCAGGTCCAGGCCTCGCAGGTGCCGTATCAGCTGTTCCAGATGATCCCGTATCTGGTAACCCTGGGCGTGCTGCTGTGGTTTGGCTCCAAGCAGATGGGGCCGCGCGCCAACGGTCAGCCGTATTTCCGCGAGCAGCGTTAGGAGCCGAGCGATGTCGAATCAAAACATGTTGAGCCGCCGCGGGTTTTTGGCTGCCGCGGGCTGGGGCCTGCTGTCGGTTGCAGGCTTGGGCGGACTGACCGGGTGCGACTATCTGGAAAACAAGAGCGGCAAGCGTCGTATTGCCATGGTGTTCGATGCGCCCGTCAACGACGGCGGCTGGGGCTCGAGCTGCTACGAGGCCATGATGGAGGCGGCGGAGCAGTGCGGCTGGGAGACCGCGTGCTCCGAAAACGTCGCCTTTAGCGATTGGGCGGCAACGATGCAGGCCTATATCGATATGGGCTACGACCTGATCTACGCTCCCGGCAACGAGTACCAAGACGCCGTGTTGCAGGTAAGCAAGGACAATCCCGGCTCCTGCTTCTGCCTGCTCAACGGCACCGTCGAGACGGACGGCATCCAAAGCGCCATGCCCGATGCCACGCAGATCGGCCAGGCCGCGGGCGCTCTTGCCGGTCTGCTTTCCCAGACGGGCAAGATCGGCTTTATCGGCGGCATCGAGATCGATACCACACTGCTCAAGCTCGAGGGCTATACGGCCGCCGCGCAAAAGGTGAATCCGGGCATCGAGGTCATCTCGGCCTATGCGGGCTCGTTCAACGACGCCGCCAAGGGCAAGGAGATCGCGAACTCCATGCTGGTGTCGAGCAACGTCGACGTGATGTTTGGCGACGCCTCGGTCGTCGACGCCGGCGCGCGCGAGGCCATGGCGGACCACCCGGGAACCTACGACATTGGCCAGCCTAACGACCTGGGCGGAGCCGATGACCCGCTGGTGGCGAACTCGGTGCTCACGGATAACGTGGTGCTTATCGCCGAGTGCATGCGCGATGTGGAATCGGGCACGTACGGCAACAAGACCATCCTGGGCAACCTGGGCAACGGCGGCGTATCGGTGGGCACATTCTCCAGCATTGTGCCGCAGGACGTACGCGACGAGTACCTGGGCTACATCGAGCAGATCAAGGACGGCACGTTCCTGTAGCGGGGGGTGCTGGCGACAATTTGATAGGTTGACGTGCGGACGGAGACCGCGTCTTATGCCAGAGCCGGCGCTCGGAATGGGATGCGGTTTCCCTTTGCGCATGCCTGCGGAAAGCGCGTCCCGGAATTTGCGCTCGGAGTGGGACGCGGTTTCCGGTTGGAGCCTCTGGCGGAAACTACGTCCCAGTTTGAGCGTCTATTCCGGGATGCGGTTCCCGCTTGAGGCCTCATTCGGAAAGTTTGTCCCGTTCTGGGTCTCGATTCTGGGACATGCTTTCCGGAGGCGGTTGTTTGTGGCGGGATGCCAATTACGTTATAGCTAGCTATATTATAAGCAGCTATAATATAGCTAGCTATAACGTAGAGGGTAGAAGGTGCGCCCATGTTTATCGGCAGAACAATGGAGATGTCCGAGCTCCATCGGCTCTACAGTTCGGGCTCATTCGAAATGCCCGTAATCTACGGGCGCCGCCGCGTGGGCAAGACGCGCCTCATCACGGAATTCATTCAGGGCAAACGCGCTATTTACTTTCAGGCGCGCCGTACCAATGCGGAGGCGAATCTGCAGTATTTCAGCCAGGCGATGCTTGCCGGTCAGACGGGCGCGGCGGCCCTATCGTTCCGATCTTTCGACGAGGCGTTCGATGCGCTTGCCACCATGTCGCGCGACAGCCGCCTGGTCGTTGTAATTGACGAATACTCTTATCTGGCTCAGTCGTGCCCCGAGGTCAGCTCGCTGCTGCAGGAAAAGATCGACCACTTGTACAAAGAGACCAAGCTCATGCTTATCCTGTGCGGGTCGTCGCTTTCGTTTATGGAAGAGCAGGTGCTGGGCTACGAGAGCCCGCTCTATGGCAGGCGAACGGCGCAGTTCAAAATCATGCCGCTCGACTTTTTGACGACGCTCGAATTGTGGCACAGCATGGATCGCGAGGACGCGGCGGTTTGTTATGGCATGACGGGCGGCATCCCCGCTTATGTCGAAAAGATCGACCCATCAGCATCGCTCAAAGACAACATCAAACGCCTGTTCCTCAATCCCTCGGGCTATCTCTTTGAAGAGCCGAGCAACTTGTTACTGCAAGAGTGCCGCAATCCCGAGCAGTACGATGCCATCGTGCAGGCAATCGCCCAAGGCCGCTCGAAGCTCTCGGAGATTGCCGGCGCCGCGGGAATTCCTGCGAGCAACGTCAAAATGTACGTTGATAAGTTGATATCGCTCGGCATCGTCAAGCGTGAGCTGCCGCTCAACGAGTCAAGCAACAAGCGCGCTGTGTATCAACTGTGCGACCAGATGTTTCGGTTCTGGTACCGGTTTGTGCCGCAGAACATCGGGCTGATCCAAAACGACATGGCCGAGATGACATGCGCGCGCATCGAGCCGCATCTGTCCGACTATATGGGCACGGTGTTTGAGCTCATTTGCAAGCAATATGTGTATGAGCTTGCGCGCGCAGGCGAGCTTGATGTGGTACCGGCAACAGTTGGCCGTTGGTGGGGAACGGACAATCGAACACGCACGCAAGAAGAGATCGATTTGATTGTCGATGACGGGGAGGGCGCGGCGCTCTTCGCAGAGTGCAAATGGCGTAACGAGCCGGTGGGCGAGGATGTTCTTGAAAAGCTCGTGTACCGAAGCGAGCTCTTTAGGCGTCAACGCAAAAGCTACGCGATCTTCTCGAAGCGCGGCTTTACGCAAGGGTGCCAGGAGGCTGCAGCGAGCAGGGGAGACGCCAAGCTGATTTCATTTGCCGAGATGTGCGAGCGGGGATAACGAAGCGCGTCCTGATTTGATGCTCGGAATGGGACGCGCTTTCCCTTTGCAGCCTTTGGCGGAAACTGCGTCCCGGATTCGACGCCCAGAATAGGATTCATTTTCCATCAGAGGACTGGGGCGGAAAGTGCGTCCAGGAATCCGAGCAATTCGGTGGTCAAGTGGTTGAGCGAGCGTCGCTCCGAGGATGCCAAGCGTTAAACCTTCAATGAAAATAGCGTAAAAACTGCATCTGTCATGGCGTAAAAACTGCATTGAAAGTGGCGTAAAATCTGCATTGAGAATGGCGTAATTTCGCATATCGCATGATGGAGAGGGGTGGCCGTCTATGGACGCACCAAAGAGATTGATCCAAAAGGGGTACAGGCCCCGGCTCATAGAGGAGCGCCTCGACACCCTTATGCGGGCGTTTGGCTGCGTGGAGATCAACGGCCCTAAATGGTGCGGCAAGACCTGGACGGCGCTCTCTCGCTCGGCGAGCGTCTCCAGGCTCGATGAGCCTGCGCAGCGCGCGGCGGCAGAGGTCGACCCAAGCTTGGCACTCATCGGCGATGCGCCGCACCTGGTCGATGAATGGCAGGAGGTGCCCGAGGTCTGGGATGCCGCCCGGCGCTTTGTGGACGCGAGCGGCAACGAGCGCGGGACGCTTTTGCTCACGGGTTCGACCGCGCTCAAAAGCGAGGAGCGCAGCCATGTTCGTCATTCCGGCACAGGTAGAATTGCGCGTCTGTCAATGCGCCCCATGGCCCTGTGTGAGTCGGGCGACGGCGAGCCGCTCGTGTCGCTAACAAGCCTCTTTAAGGGCGAGGACTTTGCCCCTCAGCGTCGCGAGAGCACGGTGAATGACGTCGCCCGCTGGTGTTGCAGAGGCGGTTGGCCTGCAAACCTTGGGCTTTCGGACGAGCTTGCGCGAGAGACAGCAAGCCAGTATGTGCGCTCGGTGCTCGACGTCGACGTGCTGGACGAGGGTATGTCGCCCGAGCTCGCACATGGCCTTTTGCGAGCTCTTGCCATGAACGAGAGCCAGGCGGTCACGTACAAAACGCTCATGAAGGACGCCTCGTACGGTGAGGTGGGCCCGGACGAGAGGACCATCGTTGCGTACCTGGACCTCTTCAACAGGCTCAAGCTGACCGAAGACCTGTGCGGATGGGAGCCGCCCATGCGCTCGAAGGCTCGCGTTCGCGTGCGCCCCAAGCGCTGCTTCTGCGACCCGTCGCTTGCGGCGGCGTTGTTGGGGGCTACCCCGGACCGGCTGCTTGGCGACATGCAGACGCTGGGGATGCTCTTTGAGAACCTCGTCTTGCGCGACGTGCGCGTGTTTCTTTCCACTTACGGTGGCGTCGACAACAGCGTCCATTATTTCCGTGACGAGAAGGGCCTTGAGGTCGATTTGATCGTCGAGCACGACGGGCGCTGGGGAGCCGTCGAGGTCAAGCTAAGCGATGCAAAAGCAGACGACGGAGCGAGAAACCTCAAGGCGTTGGAGAGGAAAGTACTCTCCAATCCTGCCGCCCAGAATGCCGCGCCGGCGTTTTTGGCAGTCGTGGTTGGAAAGGGGAGCATCGCCTACACGCGCGACGATGGAGTGGCAGTGATCCCCATGGCGGCTCTCGGGGCGTAGTGGTTTTGCGGGCGCGCCGTGCTTCCATTACCGAAAATCCATTTGTTAAACCTGGCGCCCGTGGGTAAAATAGTGTCGACGGCAGCCCAAGGGTGATAGCTGGGCAGCGCCGTTACTTAGTTCAAGGGGTCAATGCCTTAACGGCGTCGACCCCTCTAATATGAGAAAGCCATTGTCAATAGGCGTGTTTGTTCGAGCCCGGTTTTAAACCGGGCTTTTTCGTTTCCCGTCGGGAGGGCCCGCGCACGCTGCACGTTTAGTCGACGCTTGCCCGGCAAGCTAATATCCGCGGGCTCTTGCGGGCGCGCTGCCGGCGGTCAGCCCGGTGTGTCCGCGCACCCCACCGCATTTCGATTCTCCGTCCGGCGCGCTCGTCCGAAACCAGTCTTGTTCACGGGCGCGGCCCTTGGGCTGCCCAAAAAAGGGCTCGTGAACGCGCGCCGGCGATGCGTCGAGGCGCGGGCCCTCCCGGCGGGAGGCTTGTTGTCCGACGGGGTCAGCCGAGTGTCCCCTCCGCCCGGCGCCCGATCTCCCAGACCCAGCAGGCGAGCTCGCGCGCGACGGCGGCGTTTGCCTTGCACGGGCTCTTGCCCGCCGCCGCCAGCGCCTCGCGGCGGCGGCAGAGCCTGGCGGTGCAGTCGTCGGCGCGCGCCCGGATCGCCGCGGGGACGTCCGCGCCGGGCGCCGGGGCCTTCGGGCGGGGCGTGCACGTCAGGTAGTGCCACGCCGACTCCACCAGCGCCGTCCTGGCGAGCCGGTTGCCCGTCTTGGTTATCCCGCCGCGCCGCTCGGTCTCGCCGCTCGAGCGCTCCGACGGGACCAGCCCGCACCAGCTCGCGAAGGCCGGGGCCGTCCGGAACCTCGTGAAGGAGCCCGCCTCGGCTGCGAGCCTGAAGGCCGTCAGGGTGTCGATTCCCTTGATGCAGGAGAGCGCCTCGACGGCCGGGCGCCACCGGTCGGTCCGAGCGCGCGCAGCTCGCGCGCCATGTGGAAGCCGGTGGGGCCGCTCTCGTAGCAGGCCCTGGGCTCCTCGAACCCGAGGGCCCACTCCGCGATCTCGGCGGCGTCCGTCCCGAAGTCACGGTGCACCACCTCGCCGGTGAAGGGGTTGAACGCCGCGGCGGCGACCGATCGCGCGTGGACGTCCAGGCCGATGGAGGTAACATGGGGCATGGGAAGCCTCCTCCCCGCAGGTGCGGTAAGGGCTACCGCACGGGCCGATACTCAAAGCCCATTGTGGCATCCCGAGCCCGCGGAAAGAAGCTGCGCCGCGGGGGAGGCGACCCAAATGGCTTTCTCATATCGTCTTGTGCTTCGAACACTGCTTGAGTGCCTCGGTAAGTCCGATAAGCGCCGTGAGGAGCGAGACCAAAGAGGTCAGGAGCTTCACGAAATCAATCAGATCGGTCATGGGCATCACCTCCCGTCGCATGGAGGGCGCTGCCCGGCACATGGAACTGCCGTCAACAATAACCAGTCTATCAAACTGCAGCCATAAATACGAATATATGTTCGATAATAACAGCGATCTGACCATCTCAAAACGTAGCTTTACGCAAGGATGCCGGGTAGCCGCGCTGGGCGATTTCATGTCCGCACGGGCGTCTATCCTTACGGCAATGTAGCCGCCTATGTAGCAAGCGGCAGGCAACGGAGAGAGGCCATAACCGTGTCAGCTGAAAAGACGCCGGGTATCTCGGCTATCGATACGACGAACTTTGCGCGACAGATCGTGCTGGACTTTGAGTTTGCGCCGGTGCCAAAGCAGCGCCAGCGCCGTGGACTGCGCAATGAGATTATCGAGGTCGGCGCCGTTAAGCTCGATTACCACGGCAACGTTATGGGCGAGTTCTCGCAGTTTGTGCAGACGGAATTTTCCGAAGGCGTTGCGTTTCCCGTCCGCGAGCTCACGGGGATATCGGCCGTGGACACCGCGATGGCCGATCCGCTCTACATGGTGATCAAAAGGCTCAACGATTGGATCGGTCGCTACTCCGCCCAGGTGGTTTGCTGGAGCGGGACGGACCGTCGACAGCTTTTGACTGAGTGCCAGGCAAAGCGCATCGACCTTTCCACATTTCCTACGGACTGGGCCGACCTGCAGGCGTTTTACACCTCGATCATGGACGTGGGCAGCCACGGGCGCGTCTCGTTGGGTGACGCGGCGATGTGGTTTGGCATCGAGTTCGACGAGTCGACGGGCCACGCCCACAGCGCCCTAGCCGATGCGCGCGTGACCGCCAAGCTGCTCAAGCAGGTGATGGACGGGGACTACCACGTAAGCCCGCGCGCCCAGGAAGTCCGCCAGCGGTGGGGGATGGGCGAGCGAGCCGAGACGCGCCTTTCCAGCAAGTGCCCCGAGCTGGGCGACCTGCTGTTGAGGCTTAAGGCGGAGGGGAGGTAGGGGGGCTCATTTGGCGACAAGCGGACGGAATGGTTGCGCGAAGGATTCTAGGATCAGCAGCAGATGGCTGCGTTTGGGATCCTACTCAAGGACGCGCTGACACACGCTGGGACCAAGCGGGTCAAGAGCGTGGACATCGAGATGGCTTCCATTATCGAAGAGCGGCTTGCTAACATGATTCGCTGGACGGATAGGCAGAGACCCGTGACGCTGTGTGCGTTATCGTGCACAATGAGGTGTATAGGCTGCCAGTGGCGAACTATCCCGACGAGGTTCTGAGCGACTGCATCACCGAGATTTTCGAATACTTCTATGAAGAGGGATTTGGCGGCGTAGAGCAATCTGATTTTACGCGTTTGCAGGAGGAAACCGGTATGGCAGACGAGCTTGTTTTTAGTGGCGGCGAGATAGTTTACAGTATGTCCCAACTGCCCAAAGTTACATCTGTGCCGCTGAACGGTAGCGCCGTGCTGGTTGGTTTTAAGGACGCTCCCAATGGGGAGGAGGTCCTCTTTGATTTTGACCCTCGGGCTGAAAAGGCTACGAAGCTCGACTATGAACTTGCAGCCGTTAGCGGGCTCCTTACGGGCGCGTTGAATATCCTGTGGCAGAAAGACTTCAACCTAGAGGGTGCCAAAGAGTGGGGAGACGAGAAGGTTGGCAAATTCGTTCTTACGATTGCCAGGTCTGCGGGTATGACAAAGGCGGATGCAACTCTAGAAGACGCTATTCGCTTTCTAGAGAAAGAGTATCCTCTTGCCGCGGACAAACTGACTGCCGAGTTTGGCGGCGGGCTCCAACATCATCTGCGGGACTTCTCGCACCACCCGAGCTTGGTTGGCCTTGCGTGCTCGATTCTCTCGCAATTCACGTGCAAAGGCTATGGTACCGATACGGCCGGCCGGTTTGTCGCCTTTGACCTGCCTGCCGCCGTCTTCGATCCCGACTGCCCTCTTATAGGCAGGAACGTTCCAGAGAAGATCGCGTTTGGCACTCTGTTCTGGGCGATGCATCTCGCGAGCGACATCGCGGGGTCTAGTTCAAACCCCGGTAAGGGGACGGGTATTCCCGGTGTCGTGCTGTCCCTGCTAAAGGAGCTCTCCTCCCTGCCTGTTTTTCAAGACATACAGATTGCCTATAAGGGCGAGGATATTCGCATTCAGCAATGGATCTCAAAACTGTTTAACGGAACGGCGTTCAAAACCGAGGACGGCAAGCCCATTCGCTTCGACCTTCGGACGGAAGTCGGTCTTCTCGATCAGGCTTTAAGCCAGGTGCCAGCTGTCGTGGCCAACGAGGTTATCGTTCGTTGTCTCTACATGCTTTCAAGGCTCAAGGCCGAGCTAGAGCGTTGTGAAGTGAGCAAGGTCTCCGGCTTGAACAAACTCAAGGCTTCGCATTTTATGCCCTATAACAGTAGGGCCCTCACTCGCATGGTCACGGTTTCGAGCACTTCGTTTGTTCTGGCGAATCTGGCGACGGCGGCGGTCAGGGCGGGTATCGAATGCGAGGGGAACAAGGTCGTTTTCGCCCAGAAGCTCTTCATGCGAATAAACTACGTCGGAGTTGGACGCCTTGCGTTTGCCCTCCATGCCGACTGGGGCTATATGGCGGAGGAAATTTCCGAGGCCTGGGCTGAGCGCGCCAGGCGCCGCCAGGATATCTTCGATGGATTCCACTTTTATAGCCTAGATAGAGAAACGACGAGGATTGCCTTCTCGCTGAAGCTTGTCGCCATCAACTACGACTGCAGGAACGAGAAGAACGAAGTGCGCAAAGGGCAAAAGAGGAGCTGGGCCCGCGCGTGGCAGGATTCGGTCGTGGATGGCCTAGGCATTGATGCAGACGGCTACTTTTTGAGCGAGGAGGACGCGTACGGAGCCCTTGAGGCTATTTCACGGCAGCGAGGCGGTAAGGTACGCGCCTTGCTGGTTGCGCAGGAGTTAGTCGAGTTTTGTCCCTATTCGCAGTTGGGAGATGAAGAGAAGAAGGAATACAAAGGTTTGAAGGAGAGTGGGTCTTGGGTTAAAGATGAATTTCCCAGGAGACAAGACGCAGTTGATTTGGACGCCGTACGTTCCCTAGAGAAGCAATGCGGGGCGCATATCCGTGAGCTTTCAGGTACATTGCCAAAGGTCTTGGTGGGTGGCGTCATTGCCGTGGCGGCGGCCCTGGGCGCAGGAGGAGTGGCCGCGGCATTGGCTCCGGATATTGCTGTCGGTATCTTTGGAGGCTCGTTTGTCGGCCTTCACGGGGCTGCGCTTGTCAATGCGAGCCTTGCCGCAGCTGGCGGTGGGGCCTTGGCCGCCGGCGGCATGGGCATGGCCGGTGGCACTGCTTTGATTACGGGCGGCGGCGCCGCGCTTGGTCTATTGGGTTCCGGCGGCGTTGCCTTGGCGGCATCGATGGGGGAGAACTACGCGAAATTCGTGCTCGTCGAATGTTCGAGGCTCCTTGCTTTTCTTGATGTGGCAACTGACCGCTGCCCGCATGAGGGGGCCATTTTGGTGCGGAAGGCGGCCGAGGCCGTGCAGCGCAGCATCGCTGGTGTTGAGGAAGATGTCGAGAAGGAGAATGGAAAGGGGGACCGCAGGGACAGCAGGTTGCTTAAGCAGTTGAAGAAGGGTCTTGGGTATTTGACTTCAACCCTTAAGCGAATCGAGAAGATGCAGAAGCACCTTGGTGCCGCCGGCGAGAGCGAGCCGCTCAACAGCTTGCCGGCAACAAGTGATGAATAGGTTCGGGCAGTCTGGCTGCAATTCTATGCCATTAGCGCCCTCGCTCAAGCTGGCGTCATGCTTACCCATCTCTTTGTGGAACGTGATAAGTGTGTTAGCGGCTTGCTCGGTGTCTTTTTGAGTTGCCGACTAGTTCTCATCGAGCTCCTTCAGGCGGGAGAGACGACGGTTCAGAGTGTTATTCCCCTTCTTATTGGCGTTAATTACTTGTCTATCCATCTGTGCTAGACGGTAATTAGTTTTCAGTCCTTTGCTAGAATCATAGGCACATTTGTATTGCATCATGCAATCGCGGAGGTTCCCATGAAGTACGCCGACCTTATCGACGGAGAAGCAACCCCGAGCGAGCTCAGAAGCTTCCTCGTGGACGGCGAGAACGTGGCAGTAACCGTCCGCATTCCCAAGAACATGCGCGACGCCGCCAGGGAGGCGGCTGCTCTCAATGGCGTTAGCTTCACGTCTCTCGTAAAGACGAGCCTCATCGAGTATCTGTCCAAGAAGGAGAAGTAACGATGGCAGACAGCGACGATCTCATCAAGGCCGTTGGCGCTAATATTCAGGAGAAGGCATCCCTTATCTGGAGCGCTGCCGACACCCTGCGCGGTCCCTACAAGCCGCATGAGTACGGCCTGGTTATCCTTCCTATGACCGTCATCAAGCGCTTTCATGATTGTCTCGCTCCCACACACGATGCTGTTCTCGCCGCTGCTGAGAAATACAAGACGCTTGCCGTGAAGGACGGCTTTCTGCGCGAAGCCTCTGGATACCCCTTTTACAACACCTCTAAGTTCACCTTCGAGACACTTAAGGCCGACCCAGAGAACATCGAGGATAACTTCAAGGACTACATCAACGGGTTCTCGGACAACGTGCAGGACATCCTGGCGCGCATGAAGTTCGCCGACCAGATCGAGCGCCTTTCCGATCCGGACGCACCACTGCTCTACCAAGTTGTCTGTGACTTCTGCAAGCCGCAGGCTGACATGTCGCCCGACAAGATCAAAGCTGTGGACATGGGCTACATCTTCGAGAACCTCATTCAGCGCTTCTCTGAGTCTTACGACGAGGACGCCGGCGCCCACTTCACGAGCCGCGACATTGTGTATCTCATGACCGATCTGCTCATTCAGGCCGACTCGCATGTATTCGACGGCGACCGCATCACAAAGACGGTTTACGACCAGACCATGGGCACCTCGCAGATGCTTGGCTGCACCGAGGAGCGCCTGCGCCAGCTCGACTCGGAGGCACGCGTGACCTGCTATGGCCAGGAGTTCAACCCCTTCACCTTCGGCATTGCGAAGGCGAGTGCACTCATCCGCGGCGAGGACGACACCAACATGCGGTTTGGCGACACGCTCTCGGCGGATAAGTTCGAGGGCTTCAAGTTCGACTACTGCATCTCCAACCCTCCGTTCGGTGATCCGTGGAACCCGCAGGCCGCCGCGGTGGAGAAGGAGTTCAAGTCTGCCGGCGGAGGGCGCTTCCCCGTCGAGAAGCTCCCCGCCAAGGGCGACGGCCAGATGCTGTTCGTGCTCAACGGTTTGTCAAAACTCAAGGACGATGGCGTGATGGCGATCATCCAGGACGCGAGCCCGCTCTATAAGGGCAAGCCCGGCAGCGGTGAGGACAGCATCCGCCGATACGTGTTGGAGAACGACTGGCTCGACGCGATCGTGCAGCTGCCCTGCGACTCGTTCTACAACACCGGCATCGCCACCTACGTTTGGCTCTTCAGCAAGGCGAAGGCACCGGAGCATCGCGACCACGTGCTGCTCATCGACGCCTCCCGGTGCTTCGAGAAGCGCCGCAAGGGCATTGGCGACAAGAAGAACGACATCACCAAGTCCTGCCGCGACCTTATCGTCCAGGCGTACTCCGAGTATCGCGACGGCACTTGGACGGGCGCCGGGTCCAACGGACTAGAGGTCTCCGTCGAGGCGCGCCTGATGGAGACGGTCGAGTTTGGCTTCAACCGCGTTGCCGTGGAGAGCCCCGTCGTCGACGAGGACGGAGAACCCGTCCTTAATAAACGCGGGAAAATGCAGGCGGACAAGGCCAAGGAGGAAACCGAGGATATTCCGCTCACTCAGGACATTGACGCCTATATCGAGCGCGAGGTACGCCCGTACAACAAGTACGCCTGGGTGGACAAGAAGAAGACCAAGGTGGGCTACACCGTCCCGTTCACGCGCGTGTTCTACAAGTACGCTGAGCTGGAGCCAGCTGACGAGATCGCCAAGCGCATCCTCGAGCACGAGAAGACGCTCGAGAAGAGCCTCAAGGCCCTCTTCGGAGAGGTGCGTTAGCAATGCGGGAGATGAAGGACAGCGGATGCAATTACCTTGGGATGATTCCGTCATCTTGGTCGACAAGTCGCCTGAAAGGCTATTTCAAAGTATCGAGAACAACGGGCAGGCCTGACGCGACGGTCCTGTCGCTGTACCGCGATTACGGAATAGTGCCAAAGGACAGTCGAAGCGATAACCATAATGTGACGTCGCTCGATACGAGCAAATACAAATTCGTTGAGGTTGGAGACTTTGTCATCAACAAGATGAAAGGTTGGCAAGGCTCTATGGCCTTGTCTGCCTACGAAGGCATAGTCAGCCCCGCTTACCATGTGTTTAAGTTCACTAGTCCTCTGTTGCTGCCGAAGTACGCGCACTATCTGCTGCGCTGTCGTTCTTACGCTGACGAGTGGCACAAACTGTCAACTGGTCTCAGGGTGGGCCAGTGGGACCTTCATGTTGAGGATTTTCTCAACACGCGGATTCCGGTTCCTTCGCTCGACGAGCAGCGCCGCATCGCGGACTACCTGGACGATAAGTGCGCCGAAATCGACCGCGCCGTCTCCACCGCCGAGCAGTCTATTGAAGAGTACAGGGCGTATCAAAACGATGTGGTTAAACGAGCCATTGTTTACGGTACGTGTAACGCTTTCAAAGTGAAAGAAAGCGGAGTCCCGGCGATAGGAAAAATGAATGCGAACTGGGGTCTCGTGATGGTGAAGCGTCTCGCTGTATTTCTCAACGGAGATAGAAGTGACAGCTACCCTTCAGGCGACGACATTCAAGAGGCTGGAATTCCGTTTATTACGTCTGGCGACCTCAATGGTCGTTATCTTCCCGACGTCTTTTCGAAGTACATTTCGCAAGATAAGTACGATTCACTTAAGGGTGTGAAGCTACGGCGCGGTGATGTCGTCTTTTGTTTGCGCGGAAGCGTTGGCAAATGCTCGTTGAACCGAACGGAGAACTGCGGCACGGTTGCTTCTTCGCTGACTGTCGCTAGACCCATTTGCTGCGCTCCCGAGTGGCTTAGCTATGCGCTTACGTGCTCATCTACCACCAATCAAGCCATGGCTACTGCCATTGGTGCAACGAGCGCAAATCTTGCCGCTAACGTATTGGCTCGGGCGTTTGTGCCATTGCCCCCTCTCTCCGAACAGCGTCTCATTGCGGACTACTTGGACGAAAAGTGCACCCAGATCGATGCCGATATCGCTGCCAAGCAGGCTATCATCACCGACCTCAAAGCGTACAAGCAGTCGCTCATCTACGAGACCGTCACCGGAAAGCGGGAGGTGTAGCCAATGGGCGATTCCTATCGTCTTCCGGGCATCGTGCTGGAGGCGTCGTCGTCGAAAACGTGGGATATTGCCGTTTCCGAATGGCACGTGGTGGGGTGCCATGACAATGGGAATACCTCCGGAGAGTGTCTTTGCGGGCATGAGGGCATCAGGTATGAGTTCACAATCAAAAATTCCGTCAACGGGAAAGAGCTCTCGCCAATAGGCTCCACCTGCATCCTTAAGTTTGAAAATGATGAGCTCAAGAACGAGGTTGAGGGCTGGAAGGCAGCGATCAAGCTGCTGGAAGCCCTTGAGGCGAGGAAGCCGGGCGTGCGACTCGATGGCATGAACAGGGACCTGTTTTCTCGACGCCTCTACGCTTTCCTTTACGAGAGGGGCGCCTTTCCGGCCAATAGGTACAACGGTTATGACGGTCGAAACGATTACGAGTTCATGGTGGATATGTTCAACAAGAGGACGGCACCGACGGAAAAGCAGCGCGCGAAGATGTACATGGTGCTAAACAAGAGCATATTTCCGTGGCTCGCTCTCTTTGGTCGCGAGTTGAGAGAGATGAGGTTGTAGCATGCCTGCGCAGACAAAGGAAAAGAACCTCGAAGAGGACATCGAGTCGTTTCTCTGCTCGCCTTCGGGCGGTTTCCTTAAGTGCGACGATAAGCATTCGCTCATCTACGTCGAGGATGGTACCTATCAGATGGTCGGCGGCGGTTACATGGAGCACCGTGACCGCGCGCTCGACGCTACGACTCTGGTCAACTTTATCCAGACGACGCAGCCCAAGGCTTGGGAGCGCTTCGAGCGCATGTGTAACTCCGATTCCACCGCGAAGTTCGCCAAGGTCTTCAACGACGCCGTCGACCGCCTAGGTATGGTCGCGGTGCTCAAACACGGCTTCAAGCACCGAGGAATTCCTTTCAAGGTCGTATTCTTCAAGCCGGAGAGCGGGCTTAACGAAAGCGCTGCCGACCGCTATGCCAAGAACGTCTGCCGCTGCATCCGCCAGTTCCACTTTGCCGAGACAGGTAACCAGACCATCGATGTGGTCCTGGACGTGAACGGCATCCCCCTGGTGGGCATAGAGCTCAAGGACCAGTTCACCGGACAGGACGTCGAGAACGCCATGCGCCAGTGGCGCGAGGACCGAGACCCGCGGTGCCGCTGTCTCAAGTTCAACACGCGCATGGTGGCGTTTTTCGCCGTCGACCTCGAGAACGTCTATATGACCACCAAGCTGGAGGGCGCAAAGACCTTCTTCCTGCCCTTCAACCAGGGCTCCGCCGGGGCGGGAAACGACGGCGGCGCCGGCAACCCCGCAAACCCCGACGGCTATGCCACGAGCCACCTGTGGGAGGTCGCTCTACAGAAGGACAGCCTGCTCGACATCGTCAACAAGTTCCTCCACCTGGAGGTCAAGGAAGAGACGGAGCTCGATGCGCGCGGCAACGAGGTGAAGCGCAAGAAGGAGCGCATCATCTTCCCCCGTTACCACCAGCTCGACTCCGTGCGTAAGGTCATCGCCGACGTGCGCGCGAACGGGACGGGCAAGAACTACCTCGTGCAGCATTCGGCGGGGTCGGGCAAGTCGAACAGCATCGCCTGGACGGCCTATCGCCTGGCATCCCTCTTCGTGGATGACGCCCCGCTGTTCGACTCCGTGGTCGTCGTCACCGACCGCCGAGTGCTCGACAGCCAGCTGCAGGAGACCATCTCGGGCTTCGACCACGCCATAGGATCGGTCGTGACCATCGGCAAGGACAAGACCTCGGCCGACCTGCGGGACGCCATCAACGGCGGCGCGCGTCTCATCGTCTCGACCCTGCAGAAGTTCCCCGTGATCTACGAGCAGGTCGAGAGCAAGGGCAAGCGCTTCGCCATCATCGTCGACGAGGCACACTCGTCCCAGACGGGAACGAGTGCGCTCAAGCTCAAGAGTGCCCTTGCCGACAAGCGCGACGCGCTCGAGGAGTACGCCGAGATCGAGGCGGAAGCCGAGGATGCCGCAGCCGATTGGGAGGACCAGCTCGCCGACGAGCTCGCGAGCCACGGCCGTCACAAGAACCTGACCTTCGTTGCCTTTACCGCCACGCCAAAGGAACAGACGCTCGAGATCTTCGGCGATGAGTGGCCTGACGGGTCCTTCCACCCGTTCCACGTCTACTCGATGCGCCAGGCGATAGAGGAGGGCTTCATTATGGACCCCCTCGCCAACTACGTGAGTTATTCGGAGGCCGTCGAGCTCGCACGCACGGTCCCCGACAATCCCGACGTACCGAGCAGCCCCACGCTCAAGCTGCTCCGCAAGTATAAGGAGCTGCACCCCTATGCCCTCGGCCAGAAAGCCGAGATTATCGTGGAGACATTCCGCAATGTGACGCGCACCAAAATCCGCGGCAAGGGCAAGATGATGGTGGTCACGGCCTCGCGCCTCGCGACGGTTCGCTACTACCACGAGATCAAGCGCTACATGCAGAAGAAGGGCTACGATGATATCGAGGTGCTAGTAGCGTTCTCGGGCGCCATTAGCGACCCGGCTGACGGCCCCGACGGTCCCGAGTACACCGAGCCGTCTATCAACGTCGGCCACGATGGACAACGAGTCGCCGAGAGCCAAACGAAGGCCGAGTTCCATAACTATGGTGACGTGCTCGTCGTCGCCGAGAAGTACCAGACGGGCTTCGACGAGCCGCTGCTGCACACGCTGGTGGTGGACAAGAAGCTCAAGGACGTGAAGGCCGTCCAGACACTCTGCCGCGTCAACCGCATCCACCCGGACAAGGAGGACACCTACATCCTCGACTTTGTCAACAAGCCCGAGGACATCCAGAAGGCTTTCGAACGCTTCTACACCGAGACGTCGCTTTCCGAGCAGATTAACACCGACCTCCTCTATCAGGTGCAGACCGATATTCGCGGCTACGGGCTCTATGACGAGCCTGACATCGAGGCCGCTGCCGAGATAGTCTTCACCGATGGCAAGGGTAAATCGCAAAGCAACGTGCAGGGTAAGCTCGCGGCCGTCTTGAAGCCGGCAGTCGCGCGTTATAACGAGTTGGACGACGATGAACGCTATCAGGTTCGTCGCAAGGTGCGTAGCTTCTGCAAGTGGTACACCTACATCACCCAGATCGTGCGCATGTTTGACCGAGACCTGCATAAGGAATACGTGTATTTAAGCTATCTGCGCCATCTCCTCAAGGTTGAGAAGATTCCCGTCGAAGCGGTGGACGATAAGGTGGAGATGCGCTTTTACAAGCTCAAGCGTGAGTTTGAAGGAAGTATCTCGCTTGAGTTAAGCGGCGGCGTGCTCGACCCTGGCGGCGCTGCCAAGACCGTGGTGCCCGACAAGAAGCGAGACCCGCTGCAGGTGCTCGTGGATAAGTTCAACGAACAGTGGGCGGGCAACTTTACCGAGGGCGACCGCGTGGTGATCGACACGCTGTGGAAGCGTATCGCCGAAAACCCGCAGGTCGCCGACACCATCCGTCGCGACGGCAGACAGGTCTTCGAATCAAGCCTGCTGCCCAAGGTGTTCGATGAGGAGGCTCGCCGCGCCTATGTGGAGAACACGGACTCCTTTATCAGCCTCTTTGAGGACAGTGAGAAGTATCGCGCCATGATGAGCGCCATCGGGCAGTTGCTGGTGGAGAAGTTCAAGTAGGATTCCTGAGATTGATGTTGGAAAAAGGGAGCAAGCGCAAATGAAAGCAACCGAGGCAAATCTACTCGACCTTATGGGCGTGGCGAAGATGCAGTTCGTCATTCCTGTGTACCAGCGAGTTTACTCGTGGAGTGTAAAAGAGTGCGAGGTGCTTTGGGATGACGTCATGCGAGCGGGTCGTGATGGCGTATCGCACTTCGTGGGGTCGATGCTCTATATCCCCGAGTCCGAGAGCTCTGCCACGAGTATTTCGCGCGTGCTTCTAATTGACGGGCAGCAGCGCATGACGACGTTTTCGTTGATGATCGCCGCCTTGGCTGACTATTTGGAGAACAACCCCGACAAGGCCGGCTTCCTTGGCGATCTAAAGATTTCGGCTTTGCGGAAGAACTATCTCTTTAACGATGATGACTACAAC
>OCTW011413008.1_pt1 | contig 21386 bp, 15 predicted proteins | sample 1539671 | NCBI WGS metagenome assembly OCTW01 (sample SAMN02144230, study PRJEB22623) | gut metagenome | biome: sheep rumen | host: Ovis aries | place: New Zealand
TTTAAAATATTACTGTCTCCACAATAAAGTAAATTCATATTATAACCATCCATTCATATTATGAATTGTACCATAAAATAGTAGAGATTGAAACTTTTAGTTAAAATAGTTATAATCATTATGATTGCTTATGAAAAAGAAAAAAGAAAATTACGAGTATTATTCACATACTCAAGTTAACAATTTATATGAATTAGTAGAATTAGTAAATAAGAAATATGCAGATAAAATAGCATTTTCCTATGGGTTTGGAGATTATAGGGTAAGTCGTAAGTATTATGAATTTGAGCAAGATGTAATTGCACTTGCTACTTACTTTCAAAAGCACTTCAGGGGAGAACACATTGCTTTAATAGGCGAAAATAGCTATAACTGGATTATTACATTCTTAGCTATAGGCATATCTGGTAATGTATGTGTACCAATTGATAAAGACTATGATAACGAGTTAATTACTAAATTATTAAAACAAAGTGATGCTAAGTTAATGGTATATTCAATGAATTATTTACCTAATGCTAAAGACATTAAGATAAAGAGTATTGCTTTAGAAGATGTACCAAGCTTAATTAGGGAAGGTGCAACATATAATTTCCATTTAAATATTAAAGATAATGATGTATGTGCAATTTTCTTTACTTCTGGAACAACTGGACCAAATAAAGGAGTAATGCTTACACACAGAAGTATATGCTATGACATATTTGCAGCATCTTCTTTATTTAAACCAGATGAGAAAGTAGTATCAATACTTCCTTATCATCATGCATTTGGCTATATAACAGGTGTTTTAAAACCAATTTATTATGGTGTAGAAGTATATATTAATAGTTCTTTAAAACATGTATTAAGAGATTTAGAAGACAATCACCCTGATACTTTATTCTTAGTACCTTTATTTGTTGAGACTTTCTATAAAGAAATTTGGAGAAAAGCAAGAAAGACTAAGAAAGATAAGAAGTTAGCTAGTGCTATTAAGTTAAGTAACGGACTACTTAAAGTAGGAATTGATTTAAGAAAAGTACTATTTAAAGATATTTTAAAAAGCTTTGGTGGTAACTTAAAATACATTATATGTGGTGGAGCTTATCTAGACGCTAAGTACGTTAAATGGTTTAGAAGTATAGGCATTGAAATACTTAATGGTTATGGAATTACTGAGTGTTCTCCAGTAGTGTCTGTTAATCGTAATTTGTACCAAAGAGATGGTTCTGTTGGACAAATTTGTAGAGGTGTTAAAGTAGAAATTATTAATGGAGAAGTATGTGTATCTGGTCCAATAGTAATGAATGGATATTATAAAGATAAGAAAGCTACAAGTGAAGTATTAATTAAGGGAGTATTTCATACAGGTGACTTAGGTCATATTGATAAAGATGGATTCTTGTTTATTACAGGTAGAATTAAGAATTTAATAATTCTTTCTAATGGTGAGAATGTAAGTCCTGAGTTAATAGAAGCAGAACTATCAAAAGATGAAGCTATATCTGAAGTAGTAGTATATGAAAAAGATAAAAAGATAGTTGCATCAATATATCCTGCTGATTCATACTTGGCAGATCAAGAATATTTTGATAATCTTATTAGCGAGTATAATAAGACTCAACCTGTTAATAGACAAATAGCTTATGTTACTTTAAGAACTACTGAACATATTAAGAATAGTAACAAGAAGATATTAAGAGGCAAAGTGGAGGAATAATTATGAAGAAGAATGTAACAGTATTAGATGAAGTAAAAAATATTATTTCTGAAGTTTTAGAAGTTTCAATAGAGGAACTTAATGAAAATACTAACTTATTAAGAGATCTTGGAGCTGAATCACTTGATTTAGTTGATTTGGTAGCTGAATTTGAAAGTAAATATAATTTTGAGATACCTGATCAAGATATAAAGGGATTACAAACTATAGGAGATGTTGTATCTTATATAGAGTCTCATAATAAAAATGTATAATTTATATATTGAAAAAAAAGATAGTAAAACTTTACTTAGAGAAGTATTAGATAAAGAAGGTATAAAAGGAGAAGTTTTATATAACGAATATGGAAAACCTTATATAAAAGATAATCCAATATATTTTAGTATTTCTAATAAAGATAATATAAGTGTAATAGTAACATCTGAATATAGAATAGGTGTAGATATAGAAAGTATTACATATAAAAGTAGAGTAGTATCTCATGCTTTTTTAGAAAGTGAATATACTTTAGATCCAAAAGAATTTACTACAACTTGGGTATTAAAAGAAGCTTATCTTAAAATGATAGGTGAAGGTATTAGCTATGGGTTAAAGAATGTTGATACAACTAAAATAAAAAATAAGTATATTAAATATTATGAAGATTATATTATAGGTATTTGTATAGATAAATAAGTGTCTTTTAGACACTTATTTTTTATGTTAATATAATTATAGAATGGTGATTAATTATGGAAGATAAAATTAAAGATAATGTAACAGATGACACTATTGTTATAGGTACTTTAAATAAGAAAAGAAAAAGAAAAAGAAAAAAGAATGGGCTAGATAAAACTATAACTTTAGATACTACTGAAATAAAAGAATCTATTGAAAAAGAAGATGAGACTCTGGAAGTAGTAGAAGAAAAAGAAGATGTAAAAGAAATAGTAGAAGATAAGGAACTAGCATTAGAACAAACTAGTTCATTAGAATTAGAAGAAATCACAAAGAGTTTAAAAGTATTAGATTCTAATGATTATAATTTGATTAATACTAAGAAACAAAAAGAGATTAGTATGATAATACAATTAATAGTAATAGTATTCTTATTATTGATTACTTTCTTTGTTACTTACTTTCATATTGTAAATAGAAATAAAAATACATCTTCTTATGTTAATGAAAATATCAATATTAAAGATAAACAAGAATATATTAAGGAATTAAATAATTTAAATCCTGATATTATTGGTTATGTAGATATTTTAGGTACTAATATAAGTTATCCAGTTTTATATTCTGATACTTATGATTATTCAAACCATGATATGTATCATAATACTAGTGAAGATGGTAGTGTATTTATAGATAAGTATAATAATTTAAATCCAAGAGATACTAATCTATTAATATATGCTCATAGTTCTAAAAATAGTTCTAAGTTTTATGATTTAAGTAAGTATAAAAATAAAGATTATTATACTAGTCATAAAACATTAAAATACTATACTTTAGATAGTGTAGAAACTTATGATGTTATAGGTGTATTTAATTCATATGTTTATGAAGTAAATGATAGTAATTTTAAATATTATAAATTTTATAATGCAGGAGATGTAGCTACTTATGATTATTACATTAGTAATGTTAAAAGTAAGTCTTTATATGATATTAATTTAACTGCTAATTATAAAGAAAATTTAATAACTTTATCTACATTAGATTATCATGATAATGGAAGAATGGTAGTTGTATTTAAAAAGATTAAATAGTTAATAAAAGCTAGAGGAATTCTAGCTTTTATTATGTTATAATTATTAATAAGAAATGAGGAGTTATATGAAAAAAGATGAATTAGATACTAAGAGTTTAAATGAAGTAATTGTATTATCTAAGAAAATTTTAAATGTATTCTTTATAGTATTAATATTTGCTTTGATATTTATTGGAGCAAGAGGATTAATTGATTTTGGAATACTTAATTTTTTAGGAGGAGTATTAAAGGTATTATCTCCATTGTTTATTGGATTTGTACTTGCTTGGATATTTAATCCAGTAGTAACTAGATTAGAAAAAAGAAAGGTACCTAGATTTTTAAGTACTGTATTAATTTATGCTGTCTTACTATTAGTAATAGTATTATTTATACGTTATTTAGTACCTACTATTTATACTCAAGTACAAAGTTTAGTAAATAACTTACCATCTATGTTAGATGGATTAGAAAGCTTAATTAATAAGATTTTAAATGGATTAAATACAGCTGGAACAATAGATGTAAATTCTATTAAAGAAAATATTATTACAACAGTTAATACTAACTTTAATAGTATGATTACAGGACTTCCTAATGTATTAATTAACTTAACAGGTACTATTGCAAGTAGCTTAGTAACTATATTCTTATCTTTATTTATTGGTATTTATATGCTAATTGATTTCCCAAGAGTTAATGAATTTTTAATTGGACTATTACCAGATAGAATGGAAAAAGATGCAAGAGAATTAACACATAAGATAAGTGTTGAAGTAAGAAAGAGTGTTAATGGTACTTTAATAGTAGCTAGTATGGTATTTATTTGTGACTCACTAGGTTTTACTATAGCTGGTTTAACTACACCTATATTATTTGGTTTACTTTGTGGTATTACAGATTTAATTCCATATGTAGGTCCTTATATTGGTGGTGGTATAGCTGTTATTGTAGGTTTTGCTACTTCACCAGTTGTTGGATTTGTAACTATGATTGTTGCAATTGTAGTACAACTAGTTGAAAACAATATCTTACAACCAATTGTAATGAGTAAAGCTATGAAACTACATCCAGTTACAATAATGCTTGGTTTATTAATATTTGAACATTTCTTTGGCATGATAGGTATGATTGTAGCTACACCTTGTATTGCTTTAGGTAAAGTATTATTAGAATTTGGATTAAAGAAATATAATCAATCTAAAAATAAAGAATTAAATACTAAAAAAGCTTAATAAAAATACAATAATTATGTTATTATATTTAACGTGTAAAAATTAAAGAAAGAAGAATTATCATGAAGAAAAACTTAAAAGAATTATATATAGATTATTTTGTATCAAAGGGACACAAGGAAGTACCTAGTGCTCCAGTTGTTCCTGAAGGAGATCCAACAGTACTTTTTAATACAGCAGGTATGCAACCTTTAATTCCATATTTAATGGGTGAAGCACATCCTTATGGAAAGAGATTATGTGACGTACAAAAGTGTATTAGAACTAACGATTTAGATGAAATTGGTGATAAGACTCATCATACATTCTTTGAAATGCTTGGTAACTGGTCACTTGGAGATTACTTTAAAGAAGAATCAATTGCATATTCATTTGAATTCCTAACTAAAGTATTAGAAATTCCAGTAGAAAGACTTGCTGTTACTATATTTGCAGGCAATGACAAAATACCAAAAGATGAAGTATCAAAAGAATATTGGTTAAGTCATGGTATAAGTGAAAAAAGAATAGCTGCTTTATCTGATAATTTCTGGATTCCTGGAGATGTTGGTCCATGTGGAAGTGATACAGAAATATTCTATTGGAGAAGTGAAGAAGAAGTACCAGAAGTATTTGATCCAGAAGATGATAGATGGGTTGAAATTTGGAATAACGTATTCATGGAATTCTATCAAGATGATAAAGGTGTTGTAACTCCTTTAGCTCAAAAGAATGTTGATACTGGTATGGGGTATGAAAGAGTTGCTGCAATACTTGAAGGTGTAACAGATAACTACTTATCTAGTGCTTGGGAACGCCCTTTAGCTAAGTTAGTTAGTATTGCTAATAAACCATATGAAGGCAATGAACAAAGTATGAGAATTATTCTAGATCACATTAGAACTGCGACATTTATTGCTGCTGATAATGCTAGAATTAAACCATCTAATACTAACCAAGGTTATATTTTAAGAAGATTAATTAGAAGAGCAATTAGACATGCTAGAAACTTAGGTATTGATATTAGTACAAACTGGGATACTGAACTAGCTAATATTTATATTGAAGAATATAAAGGTCAATATAGTGAATTAGAAGTTAATAGAGAAGTAGTATTTGAAGTATTAACTGAAGAGAAAAAGAAGTTTGCTAGAACTTTAGAAAAAGGTTTAAAAGTGTTTGAAAAAATACTAGAATCTGGAGCTACAGAAATAGATGCTACTAATGCATTCCATTTATATGATACATTTGGATTTCCTATTGAACTTACTTTAGAAGAAGCTAATGCTAGAAATATGAAAGTTGATATAGAAGGATTTAAAGCTATGTTTAAAGCTCATCAAGAAAACTCTAGAAATACTTCTAAAGGTATGTTTAAAGGTGGATTACAATCTGGTAGCGAAGTAGAAACTAAGTATCATACAGCTACTCACTTACTTAATGCTGCATTAAAGTTAGTGTTAGGAAGTGATGTACATCAACTTGGTTCTAACATAACTGAAGAGAGAATGAGATTTGATTTCCCATGTGATCATAAGATGACTGATGAAGAAAAACAAAAAACTGAAGAGATAGTAAATAATTGGATAAAAGAAGATTTAGTAGTAACTAAAGAAGTTATGAAAAAAGAAGATGCTTTAGCAAGTGGAGCAGAATGTCAATTTCCTGAAAGATATCCTGATGAAGTTACTGTATATTCTATTGGTGATGTATCTAAAGAAATATGTGGAGGACCACATGTAGCTCATACATCAGTAATTGGAACATTTAAAATAGTAAAGGAAGAATCATCATCATCTGGAGTACGTAGAATTAAAGCTGTAATTAAAGATGAATAGAAGTAAAAGTATAATAAAGGTAAGTATAACATCAATACTTACCAATTTGTTTTTATCCTTATTAAAAGTAATTACTGGTTTAGTAATTAAGAGTTCTTCAATTATGATGGATGGTGTAAATAACTTAACTGATTCATTTAGTTCTTTTGTTACAATTATTGGTACTAAACTAAGTAATAAAAAACCTAACAAAAAACATCCTTTTGGATTTGGTAGAATTGAATATATTTCTACTATTATAGTTGCTATAGTAATACTTATTGCAGGTTTACTAGCCTTAATAGAAGGAATTAATAAGATTATTAATCCTTCAGTAGTAGAATATAATATATTATCTATTATCTTAGTAATAGTAGCTATTGTAGTTAAAGGATTATTAAGCATTTATGTAAGAAGAAAAGGTGTAGAGTTAAACTCTAAGACACTTGAAGCATCAGGAGTAGATGCAGGATTTGATGTGTTACTTACTTTATCTACTTTAGTAGGTGCCTTATCTTATATGATATTTAAGTTTAATGTCGATAGCTATATTACTGTATTTATTTCTTTGATAATTATGATAAATGGTATTCAAATACTTGTTGAAACTATATCTAGTATCATTGGCGTTAGAGTATCTGGTGAAATTGTAAATAAACTTAAAAGTGTATTACTAGAGTATGAAGATGTAAAAGGCGTATATGATATAACATTACATAGCTATGGACTTGAAAATATAATAGGTTCAGTTCATATTGAAGTAGATGATGAATTAACTGCTAAAGAGATTCATACTTTATCTAAGAAGTTAGAATACCATGTATACACTATGTTTGGAATTATTATTACTATTGGTATATATGCTTCTAATAGTAATGATAGAAAAGCTTTAAAGATTAAAAAGAGTATTGAAACTGTTTCTTCTAAGTATAAAGAGATTAAAGAAATACATGGATTTTACTATGACTTTAGAACTAATAATGTTACATTTGATCTTGTTATAGATTTTTCTAATAACAGAGAAGAAATTATTAATTTAGTAAAAGAAGAATTAGAAGGAATGTATCCAAATTATAATTTCTATATAACTTTAGATTCGGATTATTCGGGATAAGAAAATGCAATTAAACATTTTCTTATTTTTTGTTTGATAATTTTAATTATAAAGTGTTAATATTGTTTAGGATGGTGTATATGGAATTAAAAACAATTAATAATAAAAAGAAATTTACTGCTGTTAAGATTAATCTAATTATAATTTCAATTTTTTTAACTATTCTATGTATTTCTTATACTATTTCATCTTATGAAATATCAAATAAATCGGTTTTAATTAATGATAGTGTTCAAAATAGTAAGGATGTAAGATTTGCATTTTATGTTAATGATGAATTAGTTGAAAGTATTTCAAATGATAAGAACTATGTGTTTGATAGTTCAAAATCTAGTTGTAATAATGGGGCATCTATTACTTATAATTCAAATAATAGTTATTCTATTAATAATTTAACTAAGTCAGGTACTAAATGTAATATTTATTTAAATACACCTTCATTTGCAACTGATAGTTGGGATACTATTAAGGAATGTGCAAATAAATTTGATCATTGTGGCTATAAAGTAGGAGATACTAAGACTGTGAGAATTGCTAGTCACGTTAATGATTGTGAGAGCTTTGAAAATGGCGAGTGCGTAAGTAAGACTATTGAAGAAAAAGATGAGCTTGTTAGAATCTCAAATTTATCTACTCCTGAAGTATGTAATAATTCAGATTTTTCTCAAACTGGTTGTGGAATGGTAATAGAGTTTGTAAATCCTACTGAAAATCGTAAATATGATGGTACTTGTCAATATGATAATGATTTTGGAGATTATTTAGGTACTGGAAATGGTTGGGATAGTGATACAAGAGATTATATTTTATCTACTTTTTATAACGCGTTACCTAGTGATTTAAGAAGTGTATTACTTCCTACTAAAGTAGTTTATAGTGCTCAAAGTTCAGTTATTAGTTATGATAATGATAAATTATTTATTTATGCTCCAGGTGAAGTATATAGTGAAAGAGATGGTAACGATTATAGTTATGATAAAGTAAGATTATTAGATTATTATGTAGATAATCATGATAATTCTTCTGCATACTGGTTACGAAGTTCTCCATATGCGTATATTTCTGGTTTGGAAAATGATGAATTTTGTGCTGAATATTATTATTCTTCTTCATTAGGTTATGATAATTCATGTACAGTTAATGGTTTGAAGGTTGCTTTTAGAGTTGGCTAAAATCAAGTATTAATTACTTGATTTTTTATTTGTCAATTAAACGTATATTAAATAATCAAATAGCCTTTATTTAATTTACAAATAAGTGTTAATTATAGACTAATTAGTACTTATTTGGTATGATTATATAGTATTAACATACTTAGAATTAAGGATGGTGAATGTTATGAAAACGTTTTATTTAACAGATACAGGAAGAGTTAGAAGTCATAACGAAGATGCAGTAAATATTATTGAAAATCAAAATGGTGAATACTTAATGCTTGTGTGTGATGGTATGGGAGGACATAGAGCTGGTGAAGTTGCTAGTTCAATGGCTATAACACATTTTGGTAAAAGATTTTCATCAATGTCTAGCATTGGAAATGTAAAAGATGCATATCATTGGTTACAAGATAATGTAAAAGAGATTAATCAATCAATATTAAATTATGCTAAAGAAAATCAAGGTAGTAAGGGACTTGGTACAACATGTGTACTTGCACTTATTACTAAGAAATACATTTTATTTGGTAATATTGGTGATTCATCTGGTTTTGTATTAAAAGATGGTGTATTACATAAAGTAACAAAAGATCATACTTTAGTTAATTTAATGGTAGATGCAGGAATTATAACTATTGAAGCTGCTAAAAATCATCCTAAGAAGAATGTTCTTACTAAAGCTTTAGGTACTGAAGAATCTGTAGTAATGGATGTAACTGAAGTAGAAAAAGATATTGATGGCATAATGCTATCAAGTGATGGTTTAACAAATATGTTAACACAAGAACAAATTGAAAAAGTTTTAAACGAAGATGGTATAACAGTTAAAGATAAAATAGAAAAGTTAATTAAAAAGTGTAATGCTCGTGGGGGAACTGATAATATTTCAATTGCTTATATTGATTTGAAAGGTGGAACTTCAAAATGATAATGAAGGGTCAAAAGATTAGTGATAGATATCAAATTTTAAAGTCAATTGGTGAAGGTGGAATGGCTAATGTTTACCTTGCTTATGACACTATATTAGATAGAAATGTAGCTGTAAAAGTCTTAAGAGGAGACTTAGCAGGAGATGAAAAATTTGTAAGAAGGTTTCAAAGAGAAGCACTTTCTGCATCAAGTTTAAGTCATCCAAATATTGTAGAAGTTTACGATGTAGGTGATGATGATGGACTTTATTATATCGTAATGGAATATGTAGAAGGACAGGACTTAAAGAGCTTAATAAAGAAGAGGGGTAAGTTAACTGTAACTGAAGCTGTTGATATTATGAAACAGATAAGTGATGGTATGAGTGTTGCACATGATTCATACATAATTCATCGTGATATCAAACCTCAAAATATAATGATACTTGATAATGGTTTAGTTAAGATAATGGACTTTGGTATAGCTATGGCTATTAACTCAACTCAGTTAACTCAAACTAATTCAGTAATGGGTTCAGTTCATTACTTACCACCTGAACAAGCTAATGGTAAAGGTTCAACTTTACAAAGTGATATTTATTCAATGGGTATTGTAATGTATGAGTTATTAACTGGTAAGTTACCATATAAAGGTGATAACGCTGTAGAAATAGCTTTAAAACATCTAAAAGAACCAATTCCATCGGTAAGAGAGACAGACGCTTCTATACCTCAAGCTGTAGAAAACATTGTTATAAAAGCAACTTCTAAAAATACTAAGAATAGATATGAAGATGCAAGAGAAATGTATGAAGATTTATCTACATGCTTAGATGATGAAAGAAAGAATGAAGAAAAAATAGAACTTCCTTATCCAGATACTTTAGATGGTGAACCAGTAAAGAAACCAACTAAGGATAAAAAGAAAAAGGAAAAAGAAAAAGATCCTTTTGAAGAATTTGATGAAGAATTCAAAGAAGATAAGAAGCCTAAGAAAGTAACTAAGAAAGAAGAAATGAATAAAGAAGATGCTCTAGACCAAAATGAGATTATTGCAAAGGAAATTAGTGAAGGCGATATGAAGAAAAATGGTGGTAATAAAATATTAATTGGACTTACAATTATTTTAACTTTACTTGTTGTCGCAATAACTACTGTTATGGTTTTAATTCCAAATATTACTAAGAGTGAATCTTTAGTAGTACCAGATGTTACTGGATACACTGTAGAAGATGCTATAAAGACTTTACAAGATGCAGGATTTGTAATTGCTGATGAACAATTAAAAGTTGCAAGTGAAGAAATAGGCGCTGGTAAGATTGTTAAGACAAGTCCTTTAGCAGGTGTAAAAAGAACTAAAGGTACAAGTGTTACTTTAACAGTTTCAACTGGAGACCAAAAAATAACTATAGAAGATTATACAGGTAAGAATGTTAATGAAGTTAAAGGTATGCTTGAAGCAAGAGGATTACATGTATTAATCGAAGCTAAAGATACTGATAAAGAAAATCCAAGTGAGTATGAAATAATTGATCAATCAACAAAATCTGGTGAAAAATTAGCTTCAGGAGATTACATTACTTTATATACTCCAAACTTAAATAAATATCCTGATTTTACAACTGGAACATATACTTATGAATCAGTCGTAAGTTATTTAGAAGACTATGGAGTAACAGTTATAAAAGAAGAAAAGGAAGATAATACTCATTCTCCAGGTACAGTAATAGCTCAAACAAGAAGCAAAGGAAGTCCTATAGTTTCTGGTACTAGCATAGTTATTACTGTTAGTAAAAAGCCAACTGTAGAAGAGAATAAGACTGAGGAAGAAAGTAGCGGTACTAGTACAAATACTAATACAAACACTGGTACTGCAACTCAAGATAATACATTAAACTAGGGTGATAAAATGTTAGTATATCCATCATATTTATCTTCTCAAAATAGAAGATTAACATTAGAAAAATTAGAAAATACTTCTTGCGAAAGAATACATGTAGATGTAATGGATGGTAAGTTTGTAGAAAACACTACTCCAGATGTATCTATATTTAAAGAAGAATTAAAAGGCATCACAAAACCATTAGAAATACATCTAATGGTTAATGATGCTAAGAAATATATAGAAGATTTTAAAGAATTGAATCCGGTAATGTTTATAATTCATGTAGAACTAAAAAACGTTAAAGAAGTAATTGATTTAATTCATAGCTATGGTATTCAAGTTGGTTTAGCAATTAATCCAAATACTAAACTAAGTAAAGCTGCACCATACTTAAAAGAAATAGAACAAGTATTACTTATGGGAGTTAATCCTGGTATGGGTGGTCAAGAATTTATCTATGGTACTGTTAATAGAGTAAGAGAATTATATTCTATTAAAGCAGGACATCAATATAAGTTTGATATATCTATTGATGGTGGTATTAATGATAATACTATAGGTAAAGTAAGACTATTTACTAATTCAGTAGTATCTGGATCATATATTGTTAAAGGAAAAGACTTTGAAAAACAAATAGAAAGTTTAAGATAAGAAAAAAGAACATATCAATTGATATGTTCTTTTTGTTGAAATAAAAAAATTAGGATATTACCTAATTATTTTAGTTTTTACTTTCTTTTGCAATTGTTCTTGCTTCACGTGCAGTTAATTTTACTTTAACACCATTAACAACTTTAGTTATAAAGTTTGGTTTTTGTGTTCTTTTAGTAGCATTTAAAGCTTTACTACGTGAGTTTACAGTTAAAGGTTTTTTAGTAGAAATATTCTTAGCCATGCTTTCACCTCGCTTTTTATATATCACAAAGATTTTAACAAAGAATGATAGTTAAGTCAATTAAAAAAGCGTATTTTAATAGTTTATATACTTTATAGTTACTTATTTTTATGGTAGTATGTAAATAGTATGAGGATTGGTAATTATGAAAAGAAAAATAGTACTTAGTATTCTTTTTATTATTTCTTTGCTTCCTATGAACATGATTCAGTTTGGTAGTAAGGAGTTATTAATTAGTTATAAAGGATGGCTTAATATTACTAATCCAATTGGTTTTATTGGTTTAATAATATTTATATTAGGTGTATGGTTTAATAAGTTTAGTAGGGAAAGTATAAAGGTGATATTACAGCTTGCTGGGTCTATACTAATAGTAATATCTGAAATTAATAATTACTTTTTTTGGAATTATCCAATTACAAGCTATATTGATGGAATAACTAATGCAGCATCTCATTGTTATCCGGCATTTTACTTTGGAACACTTATATCTTTAATGTTTATTCTTCTATTGTTTTTAAGTTATAAAAATGATAAGTTAATTAGCTTATTAGATAGGTAGGAATGTATATGAAAAATTGTAATAGAATGATAAAGATAGTAGGAAGCATTTGTTTAGCTTTATTCATGGTTATAGGTATTTCTTATACAATTTCAGAGTATAGTATAAGAAATCTATCTGCATTTATTAATGACGGCGTAAAAGATATTAATAATAAAGTAAGAGTAATATTTGATAATGGTGATGATACTAGCGTTATATACTATGATAAAGGAAGTAAATATGGGGATCTTCCTAATCCTAGTAGAGATGGAGAAGAATTTTATTATTGGTATGCGAATGATGATATTAATAACAGAGTAGATAAGACTGATGTAGTAAATAATGATTGGCATATCTTAAAACCTTTATTTATAACTGATGCAGAGAAAGCAATAATTGCTAATAATGGTATACAATCATATTTAACTAGTAATAAATCAAGTTTAAATAGTATTAAAAGCTTTTTACCATATGATGGTGTTCCAACTGAAGAAGAACTTCAAGGAGCTACTCAAATACAATCAAGTGATTCAGCTAATCCTGTATATCTAATATTAGATTCAGCTAATACAAGTTTATATTATTATTCACCAGCAAAAGCTATTTATACTTATGCTGATACTTTTACAGGCACTAAATTTTATGATATAGATTTTTCTAAAATTAATACTAAATATATGACTAGTATGTATAACATGTTTCATGATAATTACAATGCAAGAACTATTAACTTAAAGTATTTTGATACAAGTAATGTTACAGATATGAGTTATATGTTTTCTGATTTAGGATTTGGTATGATTCGTCAAGTTTTAAATTTAGATTTATCATACTTTGATACTAGTAAAGTTACTAATATGAGTCATATGTTTTATCATTCAACTCAACTTTCAACATTAAATGTATCAAGCTTTGATACAACTAATGTTACAGATATGAGTTATATGTTTGGCAGAATCTATTTAACTCAAAATACTTTAGATTTATCAAATTTTAATACTAGTAATGTTACTAATATGAGTTATATGTTTGAAAGCTTAGCTGGAGATTTACAAAATCTAAATTTATCAAATTTTAATACAAGTAATGTCACAGATATGAATAATATGTTTAATGGATATTCTTTATCTACTTTGGATATTTCAAATTTTAATACAGATAATGTAACAAACATGAGTGGTATGTTTAGGGGTACTGGTTTATCAGTTATTGATTTATCAAATTTTAATACAAGTAAAGTAACAGATATGAGTAATATGTTTTCTTATAATAAACATCTTACAAGTCTTAATTTAAGCAGTTTTGACACATCAAATGTACTTACTTATTATTATATGTTTGCTTATGTAGAAAACTTTACAACTGTAGATTTAAGTAGCTTTACTGCACATCATGATGAAAATGGTGATCCGGATTTTAATATGTATGATATGTTGCAATCAAGTTCTGTTAATAATGTTATTCTATCAAGTTTTAAAATATCTGATTTACCTGATAATTTCATGGAATTTAGTATTACTTTAACAATAATATGTGATAGTGAAGAAGGACAAAGTACTTTAGAAAATCAAAATCATATTACAGTTATATGTGCTAATCCTTAAGACATTCAAAAAGAATGTCTTTTTTATGTTTTCAATATAGAAGTGATTATATACTTTTGATATAATAATATGCAGGTGGGTGATTAAATGAAATCATTATTAAATGTTAGTACTGAATATAGTTTAATGAATAGTTTAATCACTACAAAATCTTTAGTAGAATACTTATTAAATAATAATATTAAATATGCTGGAATATGTGATGATAATCTATTTGGAGTAATGGATTTTTATGATAAATTAACTAAAAATAATATTAAACCTATTATAGGTATTAATCTTAATTTAGTATCTTTTAATATTTATGCTTATGCTAAGAATTATGAAGGATATAAGAATCTTTTAAAGTTAGCCAGCTTACAAGATAGGGGTACTTTAACTATAGAAGATACTTATAAATATGATGAAGATATAATATATGTATTACCTTATGCAGGTATTAGTTATTTTAAAGAATTAAAGTATAAAGATTTATATATAGCATATACTTCTAATAACGAAGAAGGTAATGCTTTAATATTAACAGATAAAGTATTATTTATGCCTAATATTAAAGCATTTAATTTAAGTGATAGTTATTATATTAATATGCTTAATGCAATAGATAATAATGTATCTATTAATGATATTAATAAAATTGATTATAGTAAAAATACTATTGAGTATTATAAAGGTAATACTTTGATTAATGGTAAGACAGATGAATTTGTATCTAAGATTAATTTAGTTATACCAAAAGATAAAATGTATATTCCTAAGTATAAAGATGGAGTAGATTCTTATAAATATTTAGAGTCATTATCTTTAAAGGGATTAACTAAGAGACTTAAAGGTAATGTAACAAAAGAATATAAAGATAGATTAGCATATGAATTAAACATTATTAAGAATATGGGGTTTGCTGATTATTTTTTAATAGTGTATGACTATGTGTTATACGCTAAGACTCGAGACGTATTAGTAGGACCAGGAAGAGGATCAGCTGTATCTAGTTTAGTAGCTTATTCAATTGGCATTATAGATATAGATCCAATTAAATATAATTTGTTATTTGAAAGATTCTTAAATCCTGATAGGGTAACTATGCCTGATATAGATATAGACTTTGAAGAAACAAGAAGAGATAAGGTTGTAGAGTATGTAAAGGAAAGATACGGATTAGATAAAGTATCTAATATAATTGCCTATGGTACTTTTAAAAGTAAACTAGCTATTAGAAGTGTAGGTAAAGCACTTGGATTAAATGATAAGCTAGTAGATAACTTTACTAAGCTATTTGATGCATCTATTTCTATTAAAGATAATTTAAATAATAAAGATATTAAGTATTATGTAAATACTAATAAAGATTTAAAAAGAATTGTAACTGAAGCTTTAAGAATTGAAGGACTAAAAAGAAACTATACAATGCATGCAGCAGGTATTGTAATATCATCAGTAGCTTTAGATGATATACTACCAGTTCATTTTAACCAAGATGCACTAGTATCTGGAATAGATAAAGATTATCTAGAAGAACTAGGTGTATTAAAGATGGACTTTCTTGCACTTACTAACTTATCTATTATAAGAAAAACATTAGATATACTATCTAATAAAGGTATAAATGTAGATCTATCTAAGATTGATATTGAAGATAAGAATGTATATAAATTATTTAGTAATGCAGATACTGATGGAGTATTCCAATTTGAATCATCTGGTATGAAAAGATTCTTAACAGAATTAAAACCAGATAGTTTTAAAGATTTATATGGTGCGATAGCTATGTTTAGACCAGGACCTATGCAAAATATAAATACTTATATAAATAGAAAACATGGTAAAGAAAAAATTAAATATTTATTACCAGAGTTAGAACCAATACTATCTGAAACCTATGGCATCATGGTTTATCAAGAACAAGTAATGCAAGTTTTAAGATTAATTGGTGGTTTTACTTTTGCAGAGGCTGATAACGTAAGACGTGGTATGAGCAAAAAGAAAAAAGAGATTATAGAAGATGCTAAACTTAAATTTATAGAAGGTGGAGTATCTAATGGATATGATAAAAATAATTTAGAATCTATTTATAATATGATCTTAGAATTTGCGTCATACGGATTTAATAAGTCTCACTCAGTAGCATATGCATACTTAGGTTATCAAATGGCTTATTTAAAAACTTATTATCCAGAATCTTTTACAGGAGCATTACTAACTAACAATGGTTTATCTATAGATAAAGTAAAAACTTATATAGCTATGGGTAAGAAGTTAGGCATTAAGTTTTTAGCTCCATCTGTAAATTTATCAATAGACACTTATAAGATAGGCAATAAAAAGATTAGAATGCCTTTAAACTCTATTAAGGGACTAGGTATTGAAGCATCAAGTTCAATACTACAAGAAAGAGAAAATGGCTTATTTGAAGATATATTTGACTTTGTATCTAGAACTATTCATAAAGGTGTTAATAGAAAAACTTTAGAAGTATTAATTAATGCAGGAGCATTGGATGAATTTAAATATAATAGATCTACATTACTTTATAACCTAGATGATATTATTAATTACTCTGAATTATCTTTTGGAGTAAATGAATCATTTATATCTAGGCCATCTCTTAAGGTTATAGAAAGAAATACTGAGGAAGAAAGAATAAAAGAATTAGAAGTAATGGGAATGTATATTACTAACCATCCATCTAGTGCTTATACTTCTAATATAGTTAAATCTAATAATATTAGTAAATACTATGATAAACAAATAGAGATGGTATTACTTATAGAATCTATTAATAAGATTAAAACTAAAAAAGGTGAAGATATGGCATTTATAAATTGTAATGACGAAGAGGGAGCTATTAGTTTAGTAGTATTTCCAACAAATATTAATTTGCTAAATAACTTAAAAAATGGTAGCCTTATTAAGGCAGTAGGTAGAGTAGCAAAAAGAAATGCTACTTATCAATTAAATGTAATAAATATAAGTACAATTAAATAGAAAGGATTAATCTCATGGAAAGTGATTTAAAACGTTTTTTAGATAGCATTAAGTTAGATAAATCATTTTATGATTCCTTAGAAGATGCTTCAATAGAAAAAGTATATTTTCATCGTGATAAGAAAAACTATGAAGTAGTTATAAGAAATGACACTATACTTCCATTTCATACTTGTAAGGCTTTAAAAGAAGCTAGTAAAAATAAGATTAATGGTAAGGATGATGTAGTAATTAATTATATTTATAAAGTATTAGATAGTAATGATATCTTAAACTTTATGAAATCTTTGTTTACTGAACTTAAGAGTTTAAAACCTTCTTTATCATCTATTACAAATGATGATATTACTATAAGTGATGAAATTATAACTATATATGTATCAAATAAGAGTGAAGAAGATTCCCTAAAGAAAGAAGTTAAATCTTTATTAAAAGAATTATCTAGTTATGGCTTATATGACTTAGAAATAAATATTTCTATATCTGAAGAAAAAAGAGAAGAAATAAAAAAAGAACTACAAGAAGCTAGAACTACATCAAAAGGTGTTGAAGTAGCAGAAAAAGAACTAAGTAAAGTACTAACTGGAAGAGAAATAAAAGAAGAATTACCAGTTATAACTTTAAATGACATCATGGGTGAAGAAAGAAACGTTGTAGTAGAAGCTTTTATCTTTGGTAAAGAAGAAGTTGAAAGGGAAAATATAAATATTATTACTTTAAAGATAAGTGATAAGACTAACTCTTTACTTGCTAAAGTATTTAAAAAAGATAAAGATGAATATAAAGCTATTAATAAAAGATTACAAGTAGGATCTTGGTATAAGATACAAGGTAGTGTAGAAAATGATAAGTTTTCTCATGACTTAGTACTTGGTGTTAGAAACATGGAAGAAATACCTTCTAAAGATGAGAAGGTAGTAGATGATGCAGAAGAAAAGAGAATTGAGCTACATTCTCACACTATGATGAGTGCAATGGATGGAGTGTGTGATGCTACTTCTTTAGTTAAGTATGCAGCTAAGATAGGAATGGATGGAATAGCTATTACTGATCACAATGGTTGTCAATCATATCCTGATTTATATCATGCTGTACAAAAACTAAATAAATCTAGAAAAGATAATCCTTTTAAAGTGTTATACGGTGTAGAAATGAATGTTGTTAATGACGATATTGATATTATTTATCAAAATCGTAAGTATGATTTATTACAAGATGAATTTGTAGTATTTGATACAGAGACAACAGGATTCTATGCAGGCTCTGATCAGATGATAGAGATTGGTGCAGTAAAAATTCGTAATGGTGAAATAATTGATAGATTTGATGAATTAATTAATCCAGGTAAACCATTAAGACAAACAATCATTGATTTAACAATGATTACTGATGATATGTTAAAAGACTGTGACACAGAAGAAAATGTTACAAAGAGATTCTTAGAGTGGGCAGGAAATGATCCAATGGTTGCTCATAATGCTAAGTTTGATATTTCATTTATGAGAGCTGCTTGTTCTAAGTATAATTTAGGTGAATTTGATAGAACTGTACTTGATACTATGAGTATAGCAAGAATGCTATATCCAACATGGCCTAACCATAAACTATCTACATTAGTTAAAAAGTTAGAAGTACCTTGGGATGAAGATAAACACCACAGAGGAGATTACGATGCTGAAGGTACTGCTATAGCTTTCTATAAGATGTGTAAGACTATGTATGATAGAAATATAGTTACAACAAATGATATTTTAGAAGATATAGATATAGCTTCTATTATTAGATTTGAAAGACCATTTCATATGACTATGATAGCTATAGATAAAGATGGATTAAAGAATTTATTTAAAATAATATCTATAGCTAATACTAAATATTTATATAAAAATGAACAACCTAAGATACCTAGAAGTGAAGTTGCTAAACTTAGAAGTGGATTATTACTTGGTAGTGCTTGTATAAATGGTGAAATATTCGATAAAGCTGGATCTAAGACTGATGAAGAATTAGTTAATATGATGAACTTCTATGATTACATTGAAGTACAACCAACTGAAGTATTCTCACACATCATAAGAGATGGAGAAAAGTTTAACGATACCTATGAAGCAGAGGAGTACATTAGAAGAATAGTAAGAGTAGCTAAAGAAGCAGGTAAACCTGTAGTAGCTACGGGAGATGTACATAACATTACTAAAGATGATTTAATCTATCGTAAAATCATAGTTAATACTAAGTTCAACGGTAAGATGCATCCATTATGTAGAAAAGGTGTAGAAATACCTAATATGTATCTAAGAACTACTAAAGAGATGTTAGATGCATTTAGTTTCTTAGGCGAAGATTTAGCAAAAGAAATAGTCGTAACAAACACACAAGAAATAGCTAGTAGATGTAAGAATATAGATGTAATAGTAGATACTCCAAAACCATTTGCTCCTAAAATACCTAAGTCTATTGAAACCATGACAGATTTAGTATATACAAAAGCAAATAGTATGTATGGAGATCCAATGCCATATTTAATTGAAGCAAGACTTTGTGAAGAAATGTATGGTAATAATATTAAAGATGCTGTTAAGTATAACTTAGGTGATAACTATACAGATGAAGAATTCTATAAGATAATCCATGAAACTATTAAAGGTGGATATGACAAAGTTAAAAATTATATGAAAGATTATCTAAAGAAAATAGATGAAGAAGGTAAAACTGACGAAGTACTAGAACAAGAAGCTAGAAGTAAACTGGGTGGTATCATCGGTGCTGGATTTGACGTAATTTACTTAATTGCTCAAAAACTTGTTAAACATAGTAATGATGAAGGTTACTTAGTTGGATCAAGAGGTTCTGTAGGTTCAAGCCTTGTCGCATACATGATGGGTATAACAGAAGTTAACTCACTTCCTGCCCATTATAGATGTCCAAAGTGTTTAAAGAGTGTATTTGATGGGGAAGATGGTAGTCCTCTTGGTGCTACATATTCATCTGGATTTGACTTGCCAGACTATAAGTGCCCAGAATGTGGTATTTCTATGGCTAAGGATGGACAAGATATACCATTTGCCACATTCTTAGGATTTAACGCAGATAAAGTACCAGATATCGATTTAAATTTCTCAGAACTTAATCAAGCTAGTGCTCATAACTATACTAAGGTATTGTTCGGAGTAGATAATGTTTATAGAGCAGGTACTATTGGTACAGTTGCTGAAAAGACTGCATTTGGTTATGTAAAAGGTTATTGTGAGAATAACAATATTGTAATGAGAAATGTAGAAATAGAAAGAATTGCTCAAGGTTGTACAGGAGTAAAAAGAACTACTGGACAACATCCAGGTGGTATAGTTGTTATTCCAAGATACATGGATGTATTTGATTTTACACCATTCCAATTCCCTGCGGATGATCCAACAGCTACTTGGAGAACAACACACTTTGATTACCACGCAATAGATGCAGATGTATTAAAACTAGATATCTTAGGACACACTGATCCTACACAACTTAGAATGATAACTAATATTACTGGGGATGATGTAACAAAAGTACCTTTAGATGATAAAGAGACTATGTCTATATTTACTTCCCCTAAGGCGTTAGGTGTAACTGCAGAACAAATCATGTGTGAAACAGGTACACTTGGTATACCTGAATTTGGTACACCATTTACTATTTCTTTAGTTAAAGAAACTAAACCAACAACATTTGCCGAGTTAATTAAGATATCAGGTTTATCACATGGTACTGATGTATGGCTTGGTAATGCAGAAGAATTAATTAAGAATAATGTAGTTCCATTTAAAGATGTTATAGGTTGTCGTGA
>OCTW013433041.1_pt1 | contig 21364 bp, 11 predicted proteins | sample 1539671 | NCBI WGS metagenome assembly OCTW01 (sample SAMN02144230, study PRJEB22623) | gut metagenome | biome: sheep rumen | host: Ovis aries | place: New Zealand
TAGCTTGTCCCCAACAATGGTAGCCGAGTATCAGCTATGTTTGCCAGATAAAGCCCTACTACAGAGAAAACTTCATGAGATTCAAGAATCTCTAAGCGAATCAGAAGATGAAAATAATTTGAACAATGCAGAAAACCTGCATAGTAAGTGAGTAATTTTGCAGCCAGAAAAGAAGAAATATGAGTAAGATAAGCAAGATAGAAGCCATTCGGCTTAAGAGTCATTTCAAAAGCGAGTCAGGAGATTTTACTCCATGGCTTGCAGAGAATCTTGACTACGTTTCTGAAACCATTCATTTAAAGCTTGTCAATCCGTCGACAGAGCAGACATCAGAGAATTTCCGTGTGGATATTCGAGCAGAATTGGAAGACGGCTCTGGTGTTGTGATAGAAAACCAATTTGGGGATTCTAATCATGATCATCTAGGCAAGATTATCACCTATCGTACTGCTTTCGATGCTAAAGTAGCTATATGGATAGTGGAAAAAGCCAAAGAGGAGCATGTGGAGGCTGTCAACTGGCTCAACGAAACAGATAACGGTTGCGATTTCTATCTACTCGAATTACAACTTATCCGTATAGGCGATTCTCCATTGGGTCCACTATTCACTATCAAGTCAGCTCCCTCGAAAGAGGCTCGTGAGAAAGGAGAACTCAAACGACAGGAAACACGTCGTCATGAGATGCGTTATAAGTTTTGGACAGAACTGCTGAAAGTATTCAAGGCAGACAAAGGAATGCCTGCATTCAAGAATTCCTCTGCTACAAAGGATAGTTTTATATCCAGTGGAACAGGTATTGGTGGTGTTCAATGGACTTTGTGGGTAACCAAGGACTTTGTACGCTGCGAGCTTCGTATTGATAAAGGTAAGGGAGCAGAAGCAGAAAATCTGGCTATTCTTCATAAACTAATGAAGGATAAGGAGCAGATAGATAAAGCCTATGGTCCTGGTTTGAATTGGGAAGAGTTGGAAGGCTATCGAACTACTTCTATAAGAACAGAGTTTTCTGGTGGCTATAACAACCCAGAAGAAGAGTGGCCTAAAATCATTGCTGAAGACCTCGAATGCACTAAGCGATTTATCTCTGCGCTAAAAGGTCCAGTCTCAAAATTAAAATAAACAATGCAGAAAACCTGCACAGTAAGTGAGTAATTTTGTAGGCGATAATTCTATAAACGATGGCTAAAAATAGAAAAGAGATAAAAGATTCCTATAAAAAAGGGGAGAAGGAAATTACCAGTAAAAGTAGTAAACGTACAGATACTACGTTCTATGTTACGATAGAATACATTACTGATATCGGCAATGTTCTGACAAGCGGTGGCCCCAATTTTGAGAAAGGAATCTTATATCCCAATAATATTTTATATAAGAATAAGCCAATTCCTGTAGATTTGTGCAAAGCACAGGTCGAACATTGTATGAGGCCAAATAGCAATTTAAAAGTTAAACTACTAAAAACATCAATCATTAATGAGATTACTGTAGGAATCTTAACTTTCGACTTGGCTGGTATGAACAATGAAGATGACCAGGTATTTCAAAGCATGGAGGTTGGCAGATTATATAAGGTTACGGTATTTGACATTAATCCAGAATACATAACAGTTCGAGTACCAGAAACATCATTACGTGGATATATAGAAACATCAGCTTTTCCAAATGTAAAACTTGGAAATGAATTAGAATTAATTCTTTCCAGAAAAGGGATTAATACTTTTCAACTTCTTCAATTCGTAAAAGAATACGATAATGAAGAACAAGTTGACGCGGATACAGAGGTTGATGCCGATTCCTTATATGATAATTTGTTCGATTATGAAAAACCATACATATCAGAACAAGATGAAAAATGGATAAAAAGAAAATTGCTATTATATCCACATCTGAAAAAAGATAGCCTTTTTCTTGAAGACATTAAACATATATATTGCAGATATAGTGCTCACCAGTCTTTTGCTTTAAAGCAATTTGGCAGTTTACACCCCAATTATTTTGCACAGAACAACTTTTATATTTCATATGACGAAGAAGATGACTGTATAATACTTTTTAATGCCGATTATGTTGTTATGAAGATGATAATTCGTAATGATATGACGCTGTGGCTAAAAGAATTCTTTTTCGATCAAACTGATATACAGGCAAAGAGAATCTGTGATAAATACCAATACAACAAACTGCTAATTGAAGGATATAAAGTTCATATTTTAGACAGTTTTAATGCAGTTCCTCATACTTTCGACTTAGAGGGCATCTTGAATTATTTGATATTCATGAATGAATTTCACTACGAATTCAAGAAAGAATTAAATGAGAAACTAATTGAAAAGAAGAAAGAAGATACTGAGGATTTTGAAGTATTAAAAACACTTTTAAATTACGAGAAAGAACTTGAATTAAAGAAAAAGGGAGAAAGAGTTTATGTTTCTTCTCAATCAGACATACGTCCTACAACTCCACAGGAATATCCTAAAGGTACAGCCTATACATTTATGCTTTCTAAAGGAGACTATAATAAATTGGCTGGTATACTTGATGAAGGGGAAGAATTATTTGTCTCAATAGTTGATCCAGAAAAGGGCGACAAACCTCTTCGCTCGGGAAAAATGATGTATGATGAGCAAAAGGGCACTGCAATAATCGAATTTATTGAAGGAAAGGATATTGACCCAGACCGTATTAAAAACGGATTCCATCTGTTAAAACGAGCTTCGGTCGAACACTATAATATTCAAATTGAAGCTATAAATTCTCTTAGTTGGAAAAACGACTCTCTTTATCACAAAATACTATTGGACAAAGACAAAGCTCCAGATACAGAGCCTTACAATAACTTTAATGGTTTTTATGATTCAAAAATTAAGCAAGCTGCAAAGGGAAACAACCAGCCACTTGCTGTTAAAAAAGCTCTTGGAAACAAGGGAGTTCTTCTCATTCAGGGCCCTCCAGGAACTGGTAAGACAACAGTAATCATAGAAATAATTAGACAACTTGTAAATCAAGGGAAAAAAGTTCTCGTATGCAGCCAAGCACATGCGGCTGTAGATAATATTGTGCAGAAACTATTACCAATAAAAGACAATATATCTTTTATTGCAGTTGATAATGAAGGAGAAGAAAATTCTTCAGGAAAAGAATTCGACAAAGAGGAATACAAGATATTCCTTGCTAATAATATTGACCTCATTGATAATTTAGGTCGAAATGTGGCAGTGAGTGAGGATTATATTGAAGAGACATATCAGTATAAGACTAAAATGAAAGATAAATATCTAAGTTTTCATAAATATGTCGCTAAATACTATAAAGAATATGAAGGTCTCTACAAAAATGCGAAAGAAATCCTATCTTGTCTAATTCAAAAATGTGAATTAAATGGACGCTTACTAGATTCTTACAGGTATCAGATGCAAGATGTGATACTTGGAACTTGCATTGGCATTGGTATGAACCGCACTGTGAGGAATCTACATTTTGACACGGTTATTATTGATGAGGCTGCTAAGGCAAATTTGGCAGAGAGTTTAGTGCCAATGAGATTAGCTGATAGATATATTCTAGTTGGTGACGATAAACAGTTACCTCCATACACGGATCGAGTATTAATATCTGATTTTGTAAATGATTACAATGAACATACAGAGGTAAACAATATTTCTAATGAAAAAGTTGTTTCAACAATATCGAAATCATTGTTTGAGTTTTATCATGATTTACTCCCTGAGAATAGTGATAATATTGTGATGCTTAACTATCAATACAGAATGCATCCTGAAATAGGAAAATTTGTTTCGACCGTATTCTATGATGGTGAAGTTAATATGGGCGAAAATACTATGTCACAGTATCTGGAGCTACCTGAACCATATGACAATCCAATCGTTTTTGTTGATTCTAATCCTAATAAGCACTCTTTTGAAAAGCGTATAAACCAAAGTTTTTACAATGAAAATGAGGCTCAAATAATATGTAAACAAATCCTTCCGACAATAATAAAATCCGGTGCTAGTGAGAAGTATACTATTGCTATTATAACGCCATATAGTGGTCAAAGAGACTATTTGAAAAAGATGATAGAATCTCCATATCTAAAGAATAGTGTATACACAATAGATTCAATTCAAGGAATGGAGTTTGATATCGTTATTTTTTCTTTTGTCAGATCTTTCCCAGAAAAAAGTGACAAAGTAGTAGGATTCCTTGACGACATGCGTAGATTAAATGTCTCATTGAGTAGGGCCAAGAAGAAACTAATACTTGTTGGTGACAAACAGACATTAACTAGAGAAAAGTCACATCGTGATTCTTCAACTGCTATAAGCCCTGTTGAGGTATTTGAGAAACTAACTGATGAAAATATCATATTTGGAAACCCGTCAAGACATAGATTATTCTATGACAATTATCATGTGGGGGATAAAGTTATATGTAAAGTGGAAAGTGTTATGGATGACTGTCTCACATTCAGAACCCAGGATAGTCTTAAATTGAAATTTAGATTACGTGACTCTGAATGGAAATTACTATTTCTACAAGACTCTAATCAGATTGAGGTTGAGATTGAAAGTTTTGATAAAAATGCCAACCCGATCTTCAAAATCGTTAAATTTGTAAAGGATGGGATTACATATGATTACTTTAATAAGTTTGAATTTGAGGTGATTGAGAAAACTGAAGACAATTGGGTAAATGTCAGATTCTCTAATCAAATCAAAGCAAGATATAAAACATCCAACTATTTTTATTGGAGAGCTCTGGTTATTGGGAATAAGTATAATCAGTTTCTGCCCGACAAACATGGAGAACCAAATATAAGGTTTAATAGACAAATAATGAAGAACTTTTTAGATAACCATAATGAAGGTGATTTCATTCAAGGCCGTATCGCATATAAGAGTTCTAATACATGTATTGTGTGGTGTGATAATGTTATTGGTAAGGTAATAAATGCAAATGATAGGCGTGTTAGTATTAATACCCTTTGTAATTTACGCATATATTCCATAGACTATTACAAAAATAATGTTGAGTTTGAAATTATCTGAATAGTATGCCTAATATTTCCGAATATAATAGTTACAAAGCAGACTTGGAGAAGCAAGGTAAAACACTTGTAGCAGTCGCTGTTGTCAAGTATCCAACATATATGCTTCACTTGGAACTTAAGAAGCCAAATGATGATCCAATGTTCCAAGTGGATTGGGCAATTATGCATTTCGTAAAAGATATGCCTTGCATAAACATACCTTCAGTCTCAAGAATAATTGGGATGGAAGAGTCTTTAGTTCGCGCCAGATTAAAAAATCTATGTGATGACCATTATTTAATATATTATCCAGAGAATGGAGAATATGGTATAACTGTCGATGGAGAAATCGATTTTTTCAAATCTTCAAATGAAGTATATTATATAAAAACCAGTAAGAATCTCCTTATTGACGGAATTACGCACAAACTTATGGACCCAATTATGTATACTGGGGAAAGTTATATTAATCGTGTTGAAATAAAGAGAGATTTTATTGAAAGAGTTATTACGAGTAATGAAGATCGTTCCATAAGAGATATTGTTGATCGTCTTAACAGTATGACCAACACAAATAAGGAGAAATATGATTTACCATTAGACAGTAAGGAGTATGTTTCTGCTGACATGCCTACTCTTGGCTCAGTGAATTTAGATATTCTTTTCAGCATAGATAAAAAAGGAAATGTTTACAAGGAAGTTACACATTTGGGACATTTTATCAAAATACCAGAATTAAATAATCAGATAGACAAATTTTATTTTTATGGATTAGCAAAGTTCAACTATGGGTTTACTAATTATAAACCTGATGAGGCAAAAAATAAAATATTGGATTTTAGAAAAGATGACATATGTGAAATATTAAACAAATTATACGGATGGAATAACATTGATGAAAGCTATTACACTTATCTTCCTGATAATAATGGAGAAATCAGGCCACTCACTATTAATGTCACCTTAGAGAACCTAAAAGAAAATATGACCATGTTGCGTCAAGGGGTAAAGGTGCGAAATGTGTTAAAAGATTTACAGAATGGCAAAGTGGATTTTATACCAAACTCTAAATTCCCTTACGAATACATCGTGGTTTCTGTAAAATCAGAAAACTCACAAATTATCGATCTCATGGTATATATCGAATGTGTTGACTCACAATATAAAAATGGAGGTATTGAAGATGTTATAGATTACATTCAGAATTACGGATATGTGAAAGCCCGTAAAAATCTTATCATGGCAAATAGATTTGATATGCTCGAAGAAGTTGACAATTATATTTTCATTCAAAACGTGTAGAACATGGGTAAGTATTATATCAACGACAATAGCAAGAGTGAGTTAACAAATCGGTTAATGGAGCTGATTTCCAATTCTACTCAGTATATCAAAATATCGAGTTTCCTTATGCAGGACAAAGAGGTTGTTAATCGGTTGATGGAGATTTCGAGCTCTGGTCAGGCTGCAGTGTTTGTTATTTCAAATCAAAATAGAAAAGAAAGTGACGAATATAATGAAAGTGGAGAGATTAAAACAGATAATGATAAGCCAGGAGTAAATAGTCATGAAATGTTCCTACAATCATTATTCTTTGCTGGTATACATGTAAGATTGCTTGATAATCTTCATGCAAAATTTCTCGTAGTTGATGGAAATGACGGGTTACTAATGAGTGCCAATATAAGTAACAACAGCCTTAGAAGGAATGTTGAGACGGGTATTTCGCTTAATTCAAAAGAACTTAGTGATTTAGAGTTGGTTTTTGATACGATGTATAATTACGCAGATATTGTTAGATTCGTTAATAAGAGAAATGTCGACATCGTTAAGAAATCGTACAAGCCTCTTCCATCTAGCATCCTTGGATCGCTAAATAGCAATATCAAGCTAACCGTCTGTTCAAAAAAACGAACCAATTTATCAGATTGTCATATAACTTCTATATACGATACTATTATATCAATGATAAACTCATCACAAAAGTATATTTATATTGTATCATGGGAGTTTAAAGATTATGGCAAGGGTCTATCGTTGTTTTATAAAGCAATCGAAAAGGCGATTAAACGTAAGGTTATTGTTAAACTATACTATAATGAGGTCGGATCCTCCAAAAATTTAGAGAACCAAAGAGAATTCATATACAAAATGGGAACGATGGGATGTGATGCTTATTCAGATAAAACAAACCATTCAAAGTGTCTATTAACGGAATCCGAAGGATTTCTGTTCACTGCCAATATAGATGGTTATAATGGTCTTACCGAAGGCTTTGAAGTAGGATGTATATTAGATGAAGAGCAATATAAAGAAGCTCTTGCGCATGTTGAATCATTAATTGAAAACGGAAATAAAGCTAAAATATGAAACAAGAATATATAGACGAATGGCTTAGATTGAGCGAAAGTGGTCATAGTGCCGAAGCTAATGATTACTATTTTAATGTTATGTTTAACGACGTAATAGATGGCTTTGTAGAAAGAAATAAACATCTGAAACTTCGTTGCAATGTTTTATTCTCTATTTTGGGATATAGTCCAGAACCTATTATATTGACACAAAGATCACTCCATCCTGATGTTCATGTCATCTTTACTACAAAAGACTCTAAGTCAAAAGAAACAGATGACAAGATTCGATCTTATTTGGGTAAATACTTGACGAGTGACTTTAAGTATATAGAACTGAATGATGATAAATTTGACACAATATATACTTCTTTAAAAAACCAAATGCTACTTTATCCTTCATCTGACTACGTAATTGATATTACTGGTGGAAAGAAATCTATGGTAGCGTCAGCCGCCATATTTGGAAGAGACTATAATTGTAATATCGTATATGTTGATTATGATGTTTATTTCCAAAATTTAAGAAAGCCAAAACCAGGAACAGAATTGTTAAATGTGGTTTATGTTCCATCAGTTAATCTACCAGAGATATCTTTTTTTACAAGCAATAACAAGACAAATACAGTACAAAAGGACAAGAAGACGCCCTTAAAGGAACAGAATATACAAACATTAAACACCTCCTTTGAGGCTGCATTTAGAGATGTTATGACCATTATAGAAGGGGAAAATGGTTATACAAAGGATGTAAATGTTCAATATCTTGCAAAAAAGAGAGTTGTAAAATTCTATAGCAGCTCTCTTCGAAATAGATTTGATTATTATATTGAACAAGAGAACTTTTACAATGCTTACAAAGATTATTGTAATAGAAAAGGAATTAAAGATATTAACTTTTATTGCAGAGTAAAATTCAATACAATAGATATAAAACGTAAGATTTCGATAGCATTTAATAATATTGTTGTAGCTCTTGAAGAACAACTACGAAATGACTATGTTCAACAATATTTAAAGAAATAAATTCCCACCTATGCAGAAAACTTGCATAGATAGTATTTACCTTTGCACCCAGAAACAGAAAAAACATTCTAAATATGGTTACAGCAGAGTATTATAAAGAGCTTCAAGAAAGCATGGCAAAGAGAAGTGTTGAGTCTCTTATTGATGAGTTCAACCAGCAGGTTGGCAGTCGTGCATGGACTTCTATTCGTGGAATTCATGACAGTGTCCTCATAGAAACTCTCATCGCAAAGGGTGTTGATGTGTCTGCCGTCTATGATGGTGCCGAAATCTCCTTCAGCAAGAAGGTAAAACTGAATGATGCAAAAAACAAGGTGATTTTTGCGTAATCGGTAATATTTTTATAACTTTGCAAAACTAAGTTTTTGTAGTAAAATAAAGATACAATATATGAACAAACAACAGTTAGCAAACAAGATTTGGTCTTCTGCGAACAAGATGCGTTCAAAGATTGATGCCAACGAATATAAAGACTATATCCTGGGACTTATCTTCTACAAGTTCCTGTCAGATAATGAGGTGAACTACCTGAAGACTGAACACGAGTGGACAGATGATTATCTACCTTATCTGGTGGAGGATTATAGTAATCCAGATATGGAGAAACTGATTGTCGACTGCAAAGACCATATCGGTTACTTCATTGAATACAAGTATCTCTTTTCTACATGGTTGAAACCGGATGTCAGCTTTAGTGTCTCGGACTTGAGCGCAGCCCTGAACAAATTCGATTCGTTGATTAGCGACAAGTTCAAAGGAGTGTATGAGAAGATTTTCATTACCCTTCAGGCTGGATTGAGCAAGCTGGGCGAGAATCCTTCTGCTCAGACCAAAGCCCTGAAAGGCATTATCAAGGATATCAAGGATATTCCTACTGACAGCAAACAGGACTATGATGTGCTGGGTTATGTCTATGAATATCTGATTGGCAACTTTGCTGCCAATGCTGGCAAGAAGGCTGGCGAGTTCTATACCCCTCACGAGGTAGCTATCCTGATGTCTGAGATTGTTGCTGAACATCATAAGTCCAAGGACAATATTGAGATTTACGACCCTACCAGTGGTTCTGGTTCGTTGTTGCTCACCATTGGTAAGAGTGTTGGACGTCATATAGAGGATAAGAACCATGTGAAATATTACGCTCAGGAATTAAAGGAGAACACTTATAACCTGACCCGTATGAATCTTGTTATGCGTGGCATCAGTCCAAGCAATATTGATACTCGCTGTGCAGACTCTCTAGGTGAAGACTGGCCAATCAGCAAGACTGGTGTTGATGCAGGTAAGGCTCTCCGTGTGGATGCTGTTGTATCTAATCCTCCATATTCTCAACATTGGGACCCAACTGATGCTGAATATGATTATCGTTTCAAGGAATATGGTGTGGCTCCTAAAAGCAAGGCTGACTATGCATTCCTTTTACACGAATTGTACCATTTGAAATCAGATGGTATTATGACCATTGTTTTACCTCATGGGGTTCTGTTCCGTGGAAACCCTGATGATGAATCTGAAGGTCAAATCAGGAAGCAACTAATTGAAAAAAATAATATTGATGCCATCATAGGACTTCCTGCCAATATTTTCTTTGGTACAGGTATCCCAACCCTTGTGATGGTGTTGAAGCAGCACAGAGATAATGATGATGTCCTGATAATAGATGCCTCAAAGGGCTTTGTCAAGGATGGCAAGCAGAATAAGTTGCGTGCGTCTGATGTGAAGCGCATTGCTGATACTTGGCGAGAGCGTAAGACTGTCCCAGGCTTCTCTCGCACTGTAAGTCGTGATGAAATTCGTGAGAATGGTTACAACCTGAATATTCCTCGCTATGTTGATTCTTCAGAAGCTCCAGAGCAGTATGACATCTACGCTACGATGAATGGTGGCATCCCCAATAGCGATATCGCTACCATGCAACCATATTGGGATGTGCTACCTTCGCTCCATCAGCAGCTGTTCAAGTCAGAAGGAGATATTCCTTATTCTCGTTTGGCTGTAGAAGATGTTGCTGCCTCTGTGAAAGAGAATGCAGACGTAAAGGCCTTCACGGCACAGATGGTAAATGCCTTTGAAGATTTTGAGGATGAACTGCATCGTCGGCTTATCACCAACGTGATGAGCGTGAACGAGATGAAGGAGCAGGACGAAATTACAGACGATATTTTCCGTCGTCTGAAAAACATTCCTTTGATAGACTGTTATGCAGCCTATCAGGCATTGAGTGATAACTGGCAGAACATTGTTAACGATATTGAAACGCTCCAGTCAGAAGGCTTTGATGCTGCTCGTACTGTTGAGGAGGCAACAAAGCTGGTGAAGAAAGGAGATGAAGAGATAGAAGTCCCTGATGGTTTGAAAGGTCGCATTATTCCCTTTGATATGATTCAGCAGGAGTTGTTTGCTGACGATTTGGCAAACATTGCCAACATGCAGCAGCGTATTGAAGACATCAATGGTGAGGTTGATGAGATTCGCGACAGCTTTACAGAAGATGAAGGTCAAGAGTATCTAGATGCAGACGACAACACAAAGATGGACAAGGCAAAGATTAAGAAGGATGCCAAGGCCAAAGGTGATGAAATAGAGGCTGATACCAAGGCAAAGCTGAAGCAGATGGTTGCTCTATGGGATGAGCAGACGAAGGTTAATAAAGCTATCAAAGCAGCTAAGATAAGGCTGGAAGCTGATACTGTTCATGCTATTCAGAACCTGACAGACGAAGAAGTGAAGCACTTCCTGCACGAGAAGTGGATTTCGCCTGTCCAGAGAGGTATTATAGCTACTGTCTCTGAAGTTGTGGAATCGCTTATCAAGCAAGTTGAGGTTTTAGCATCGAAATATGCTGTATCATATAATGATCTGTATGACCAGCTTGTGGCAGCGCAAGATGAACTCTCCAGCCTCATTTCCGAACTGACAGGCGATGAGTTTGCCATTCGTGGTCTCAACGAATTCAAGAACTCTCTAAAGAAATAATCGGTGATGGAGAATAAGATAATACTCTATAAAGACGATGAAGGGAAGTTGAGCGTAAACACTCGCTTTGCAGACGAGGATGTGTGGCTGACGCAGGCACAATTGGTGGAGATTTACCAGTCGAGTAAGTCGAATATCAGCGAGCACCTAAAGCATATATTCGCAGATAAAGAATTAGATGAAAAAGTGGTTGTTCGGAAATTCCGAACTACCACTCAGCATGGCGCTATAGAAGGGAAAATGCAATCTCATGATGTCCTGCATTACAACCTCGATGTTATCATAGCCCTTGGCTATCGTGTGCAGTCACCCATAGCTGTGCGCTTCCGCCGCTGGGCAACACAACGCTTGCATGAATATATCCAGAAGGGCTTCACGATGGATGATGAACGCTTGAAGCAGGGGGGTAATCGTTATTTCAAAGAACTGCTTCAACGCATTCGAGATATCCGTAGCAGCGAGCGCAATTTTTATCAGCAGGTGACAGACATCTATGCCACTTCCACTGACTACGATCCACGCTCGAAGACGACTAAGCTCTTCTTTGCCACAGTGCAGAACAAGATGCACTATGCCGTGCATGAACATACGGCTGCTGAGTTGATTTATGAGAGGGTGGATAACGAGAAGCCCTTTGTTGGCATGACTAATTTCAAAGGCAATTATGTGACCCGCGACGATGTGAAGATAGCCAAAAATTACCTAACAGAATTAGAGTTGCAACGACTGAATCTGCTTACTTCACAGTTCCTCGACTATGCCGAGTTCCAGGCTTTGGAGCAGAATCCTATGACGATGGCAGATTGGGTAGCAGCCCTTGATGATCAGATATTGCGATTGCGTAAGAATATCCTCGAAGGTACTGGTACTGTTTCGCATCAGGAAGCCATTGAGAAAGCTGAACGGGAGTTCGAAATCTATCGTGAGCGTGAAATGCGTCTGCTGGAAAGTGACTTCGACAAAGCTGTCAAGAGACTCAAGAACCTGAATGACGAAAACAAGAAGAAGGAGGATTAAGCTATGGCAAAACCAGAAATAAGACTCAAAGGATTTGAGGGGGAGTGGAAAAAACATTCCCTTAAAGAGAAAGAATTCACAATAATTGCAGGCGGAGATATTGATAGATCCTTGATAAAGGATAAAGGTAAATATCCCGTTATTGCAAATGCCTTAAGCAATGAAGGTGTTGTTGGATACTATGATAATTATTATCGGATTAAAGCACCTGCAGTAAGCGTTACTGGACGTGGTGAGATAGGATATGCCAAAGCAAGGAAAACGTCATTCACGCCTGTTGTAAGACTACTTTCAATTGAGAGTTTTCATGATGTTGATTTTCTTGCAACCGCTATTAATTGCCATAAAACCATCCAAGAGTCAACAGGAGTTCCTCAACTTACAACGGAAAAAATAGCTCAATATGAAATAGCTTTTCCCAAAGATATAGAAGAAGAAAAAGCTATTGGCTATTACATCTTGTCCATTGACACTTATATTCAATCCACAACAAAGAAGATGGAATCGCTCAAACAGATGAAGCAGGCTTGTCTTGTTTCTATGTTTCCACAGGCAGGTGAAACTACTCCTCGTGTCAGATTTAAGGGATTTGAAGGGGAGTGGCTACATGTAGAATTAAGTGAATGTCTCTCCGTTTGTAAAGACAGAAATACATCAGAATCATATAATAAAAATGATGTTCTCTCTGTATCTGATGATTTTGGCGTAGTAAACCAAATCGAATTGCTTGGTAGAAGCTATGCAGGGAAATCAGTGGCCAACTATAGAATCTTGAGAAAAGGAGATATTGTATATACAAAATCACCTCTTAAGGTTAAACCTTTTGGCATTATAAAAGTTAATAATGGCAAAGATGGCATAGTTTCAACATTGTATGCAGTATACACACCAATGGATTGGGTGTCTTCGGAATACATCAGCTACTATTTCGAACCCTCATTCAGGATGAATAAGTATATTCATCCACTTGTGAACAAAGGAGCTAAGAATGACATGAAGGTTAGCGATGAAAATGTGTTGAAAGGAAAGATATATATACCAAAAGATATTGCTGAGCAAGAAAAGATTGCCTCATTCTTCACCAGTCTCGACAAACAAATCTCCTTGCAGGAAAAGCGACTGGAGAAGCTGAAGCAGATAAAGGCTGCATGCTTAGATAAGATGTTTGTGTAACTAAATAATCTACAAGATGAACAGCAAAGAGAATATACAAACCTTTGATAAGGAACTTGATTTCGAAGTGGCTCTCTGTGAAGTGCTGAAGCAGCACGGATGGGAGCCTGAGATATTCAATCATCCAACAGAAGAGGAACTGGTGGCGAACTGGGTACAGATAATCTATGAGAATAATCGTGAACAGGAGAAACTTGGCAATGCTCCACTGACACCTACTGAGATGCAGCAAATCATTGATCAGGTGAACAGTTGGCATACTCCATACGAAATCAATAGCCGTATCAACGCCAAACTGGTGAGCATCAAGCGTGACAATAAGAAGGATACTCACAACTATGGCAAAGAGGTATATCTGAAGCTGTTTGATGCTAAAGAGATATGTGCCGGACAAAGTCGTTACCAGATAGTTCGTCAGCCTCACTTCAAGACTGCACATCCGCTGGCAGGTGACAGACGAGGTGACGTGATGCTGCTGATAAATGGTATGCCGCTGATTCATGTGGAACTGAAGCGCTCACACGATTTTGTGTCAAATGCAGTAGGGCAGATTAAGCGCTATATGCATGAAGGTGTGTTCAGTCAGGGCATATTCTCAATGGTACAGGTGTTTGTGGCTATGACACCAGAGAAGACGCTATACTTTGCTAATCCTGGCAAAGAAGAGGGCTTTTCTGAAGAGTTTCAGTTCCATTGGGCAGACTTCAATAATGACGAGATATTCGACTGGCATCGGGTAGCAACGGAATTGCTGAACATTCCTATGGCTCACCAACTGATAGGCTATTACACAATAGCTGATGATAAAGACCAGACATTGAAGGTGTTGCGCTCCTATCAGTATCATGCAGTTACTGCTATCTGGGACACTACACAGAAGACCAACTGGGACGAGAAAGGCAAGAAGGGTGGATACATCTGGCATACTACTGGTTCTGGTAAGACGATGACCAGTTTTAAAACTGCACAGTTGATAGCTAATAGTGGTGATGCTGACAAGGTGGTATTTTTAGTGGATCGCATAGAATTGAGCATACAGTCGCTAGATGAATATCGTGGATTCGCAGGTGAAGATGATACCATACAAGATACCCAGAATACTCTGATATTAGCTAATAAACTGGAGAGTTCTGATAGCGATGATAAGTTGATTGTGACCTCTATTCAGAAGATGTCGAATATCAAGGACAATCCTCTGGTAACAGAAGCTACGATAGAAAAGATTGGCAGGAAGCGACTGGTATTCATCGTTGACGAGTGTCATAGAAGTGTGTTTGGAAAGATGCTTCTCAACATTCAGCATACCTTCCCCAAGGCTTTGCTTTTTGGATTTACTGGTACTCCCGTGTTCGATGAGAACTCACACAACGATATCAAGACCGAAACGCTGTTTGGCAGCATGTTGCACAAATATACCATCGCTCATGCTATACCAGATAAAAATGTGCTCGGATTTGATGTATATAAAGAAATAACTTATAGCGACGAACAGGAGCTGAGAGAAAAGGCAGCATTCTATAAACTGGATGTTCACTCACTTGATGAGATTGAAGGGGATGCTGAGAAAATGAAGGTGTATGATCTCTTCATGAATAAACTGCAGATGCCGTCGTTCTATATGGAAGATGGGAGCATGAAGCATGGAATTGAGTATTATCTGCCTAGAGGGAAAAAGGATATTTATCAGCAACCTGAACACCATCAAAAGGTGGCACAGCACATTTCGAGGAAGTTTGCTGTGCTGAGCAAGAACTATAAGTTCCACGCCATGCTTGCAACACAGAATATTCCTGAGGCAATGGCTTACTATAAAATATTCAAGGAGCAGTATAGTTACTTGAATGTGGTAGCTGTATTCGATAATAACATAGACAACACAGATGAGGGTATAGCAAAGGAAGACGCTTTGTTGGAGATGCTGTCTGACTATAATGCAAAATATCAGACGAACTTTGCGTTGTCCAATTATGGAAAATATAAGAAGGATGTGGCAAAGCGTCTTGCTCACAAGAAACCCTATACGAATATAGAACATGACCGTTCGCAACAGATAGACTTGCTTATTGTGGTAACCCAGATGTTGACAGGTTATGACTCAAAATGGGTGAATACGCTGTATGTTGACAAACTGATGGCATATGTGGACATTATTCAAGGATTCTCGCGTACGAATCGTATCTTTAATAAGATAGACAAGCCTTGGGGTAATATCTATTACTATTCGTTCCCATACACCATGGAGAAGAATATTGAAGATGCTTTGAAACTGTATGTGGACAGACCCCTGGGAGTTTTTGTTGATAAGCTGGAACAGAATCTGAACTTCATCAACGACTTGTTCCGTCATATTCGTGACATCTTCCAGTCGAATAACATTATGAATTTCGAGAAGTTGCCACCATCACCTGTTGACTGCAGAATGTTCGCACAGGACTTTGTGCAGATGACACGACTGATTGAGGCTGCAAAGTTCCAGGGATTTGAATGGGAGCAAAGCGAATATTTCTTCAAACACGAAAACAGTGTCACAACGGTAAAGATGGAGTTTGATGAGCAGACCTATCAGATATTGGTGATTCGCTACAAAGAACTATTTAATAACCCTCCAGGACCTCGTACTCCTGATAGAGATTTTGACTATCCTGAGAATGTATTTATTACAGAAATCAGTACAGGCAAAATAGACGCAGAATACATCAACTCCAAGTTCGAAAAGTTCATCAAGCAACTCTATAACGAGGGACCTGGTAGTGAAATGACAAAAGCCGCTCTGAGGGAATTGCATAAGACTTTTGCTTCTCTGACGCAAAAAGACCAGCGTACAGCAATTCTCATACTGCATGATATCCAACGTGGTGACCTTCGTCCAGAGCCTGGTAAGACATTGCAAGACTACATCAACGAATATCAGTTGAAGGAATTGTTTGACCAGATGCGTATCCTGCACGAAGCAACAGGTGTGGACTTCGATAAACTGAAAGCCATTATGACATCGAATGTCACAGAGGACAATCTGAATGACTTTGAGCGCTTCACTGAGTTACGCAAGTCTATTGATAAGGATAAAACCATCACGTTTATCGAGATGGTAGAGGGGAAACCCGTTGCGCCTCCTTTCATGATGACCAAGTGGAGTTATCTGCTGAAAGAGTTTATTCTGAGTGCAGATAGTCGGAAGAAGATTCTATATGCCTACCTGCACGATGATGTGACAATAGAAGATGTGGAAGAGAAGTACGATGAAAATATTGACGACCAGTTTGAGAATTTGGAGAATCCACAAACAACATCTGGTAGTGCAGAACCCCACATCAATGAGATAAAGGCAAAAATTGAAGAGATAATTGCCTTCACTTTAGTGGGGGTAAGTCAGAATATGCGTCCGCAAAAGGAAATAGTCGATGTACTGATGTATGTGATAGACAAGAAATCGCTGGAAACCCTTGATGGGGTTGGTGTGTTTATTCATCGTGCTTTCATAAATCTCTTTAAACAGGATGCTACGATAGTGGATAAACATGTAGCCTTCAATCTTTTGGTTACTAAATTTGAAGCCTATTTGAAAAAACTCTATTACTTGTATAAAGGTGAAGAGGTGAAACCACAGCACGAAGGCGAGGATGTGACGTGGGCAAATGTTATCTATGCAGTAAAACCTTTGTGGCAATTGAAATTCAATCAAAACGATGTCCACCAACGTTTGTACCAATATCTGCAAATGGTGAAGGAATGGCGCAATGCTGAGTCACATATTTCGCCAACGGCATCGGAACAGGAAATCAATGGTGCTATCAATATCATCCTCACCATGTACTGCTATGCAACAGGAATGTGCATTACTGATTTGGAAATGGCAGGGCACGATATCGCTTATGAGAGCGATATGCCTCTTGATATGGCAGCGGAAGGTCCTGTAGAAACAGGTAAATAGAATATTAAAGATGTTACAGTCATTATTACCGATTAAATTAAAGGAGGGTGATCCTTCGCATCAGACAGTGGATGAACTGGCTGAGGTGCTTAATCATGCTTTGGAAAATGAGGATATTAGAAATATAGCGCTGACAGGTCCATTTGGCTCAGGTAAAAGTTCTATTATCCAAACTTTAATGGAAGAACATAAAGAATTCCATTATCTCCCCATTTCTTTAGCAACATTGCAAGCAGATGAAGGCAGAGAAGCACCAAATAATGCTGTCAAAGACATAGAGGCTTTAAACAGAAAAATAGAATATAGCATACTCCAACAAATCATTTATAAGGAGAAGGCGAGTACTGTCCCAAATTCAAGATTTAAGAGGATTGTACATATAGAGAAGGAATATTTACGGTTCTATTCGATATGTGGAGTTTTGTTTATTCTTGCTTTTATATCAGTTTTCTTTCCAAATCTTATAGAGGGCTTCTTTTACTTTTCTCATTTGGTGAAATATAAAGCCTTGATAGTTTTCTTTGCCTCTCTTTATTTATTATGGGCCTTATACCATATATTCAGGTACATCATTAAATCCTATTCAAACTCCAAACTAAATAAGCTCAATCTGAAGGATGCACAAATAGAAATTGAAGAAGAAAATTCAATCTTCAATAAGCATCTCGATGAGATATTGTATTTCTTTCAGGTTACGCCCTATAATGTTGTTGTGATAGAGGATCTTGATAGATTTGAAACGGAAAAAATATACCTGAAATTAAGAGAACTGAATCAGTTGGTGAATGAGTCTAAGATTGTTGGACGCCATATTGTTTTCCTTTATGCCATCAAAGATGATGTTTTTGTGGATGAAGCAAGAACTAAGTTTTTTGATTACATAACAACAGTAATACCTGTTATCAATCCTTCGAATTCAAAAGCAAAATTAAAAGCAGCTTTGCATGCCAGAGGATTTGAAGATGACGAAATCCCTGATGATGACTTGTCAGAGATAGCCTTCTTTATTCAGGATATGAGAATATTGACTAATATTGCCAATGAATATAGTCAATATCGCAATAAACTGTATGATCCTAATAAAAAGAATCTCAATTTGACAAAGTTGTTGGCAATGATCGTTTACAAGAACTATTTCCCTAAAGACTTTGCTCAGTTACATCGAAGAGACGGTTCTGTATATAAGTGCTTTAGTTCTAAACATTTATTTGTGGCAGAAGCGTTGAAATCATTAGATTCGAAAAAGAAAGAATTAGAAGAAAAGAAAAAGCTAATAGAAGAAAATAATCATCTAAAAGAAGAAGATTTACGGTATTTGTTCTTGCAGGAATTGCGAGAGACAGTCCACATGTCTATGTTGTCTATTCAGATAGACAATCAATACTATACACTTAAACAGATTTCTCAAAATGAAAACTTATTTGATAAGTTAAGCAAGTTGTCATCCATACGATATCAATTCCACGACTCATTTTATGGAAGAATGCAAAACCAATCTGGTCAATACAATTTTGATTCTATTGATAAGAAAATAAAGTTTAAAGAAAGAATAGATGCTATAAAAGCTGCTGGTAAAGTTATTCAAAAAGAGGAAAAAGAACTTCATAAAGAAAGACTTAATATACAATCACAAAAATTATATCTTCTTTTGAAAATATACAATCTGGGAGATTGTGAATTGTATAGAAGTTTCAACCTATCCCCATTGATGGATGTCTTTATCCGTCAAGGATATATTGACGAAGATTATTATGATTACATCTCATATTTCTATCCAGGAATGGTATCTTGGGCTGATCGAGATTTGCTCTTGTCCATGAAACGTCGAATAAAACAAGAATACACATATCATATAGACAAGATACACAACTTTGTAAAAGAGTTGAAACCCCATATGTTTGAACATGACGCAATACTAAATAATGACTTATTGGATTATCTGGCTTGCAAGAATAATGCCAAAGAGCGTGATATGTTTACACAAATGATGAGCAGACTAGAGAAAGTTGATGCTCCTTTAGGTTTCTTAGCTCAATATTATCAGTTGGGCAAACAGAAGGAAAAAGTCTTTTCTGAATTTATCAAATGGAACACGGATCAGTCCTGGCAGATGATAGAGGCTCATAGCAATACAGAAGAACAACAACTTCTACGAGAGGGGTGGCTAAAATACTGTGATGAGGTAACCGAAATGCAGTCACTTTGGCTTAATGAAAACTATTCTTTTCTCTCATCAAGAGTGGAGAATATTGGTTTAGAAAAGTGCAAAAAACTGATTAAAGGATGCCTCTTTACAGATATTGATGATAATAGTGAGGAACTTCTTTCCGAAGTCATAGAGCAATGGCATTATGATGTCAGTACGAAGAACCTTTGTTTTATCGTTAATTTTCTGAACAAGGATAGTGGTACAGATGCCAACAATCTAAATCTGACAAGAATTACCGATACCCATCATCCAGAATTAGAAAACTATGTGAAACATGCCTTTATAGATGCGTTTACGTGCTTCTCTGCTAATTGTAAAGATGAATCTGTTGAGAACATCTTATATATTCTAAATCATGAGGATTTGGAACCTGAACAGAAAATATCATATTTGAAAGGACAGGAAAATCTGTTAGATGATTTTACAGATGTTAATGATGAGTTTTGGGATATTGCAATCAAATCACAAATAATCACTCCAACTTGGGAGAATGTGGATTCTTATTTCAATAAAGAAGGAGGGGTTACTGATGAATTGATATGTTATATTGAGCATTATTGTTCAGAACTTGAAGATGAATGTGCGGATAGTATAGAATCAAAAGAAACTCTTTTCAATGAATTGTTAGGGACAAACAAGCTGGGTATAGATGCATATAAATCTATATGTAAGGCTTTTGATAATGTCTTTGATGGTATTAAAGGTATCAATCAATTAGAACAGAATAGGCTAAAGATTCTTTTAAATAACAATAAGATCGTTTTTTCTGAAGCTAATATTGTTATTCTACAGGGAATGACAATCTATCCAGAATACCTGATTCATTATCATGATGATTTCTTAAATAATTTAGGATATACTTATAATATAGGCGTCAATGATGCTCTGACTCTGTTAAACTCGGAAAAGTTCTCGTTGCAAGAAAAAAGAAGAATAGTAGGAATATTATCTCCTAAAGTCATAACAGGAACTAAAATCATTGCAGACAAAATAATTGAAATCTTGTTGTCGGCTAATGATATATTGATAGGCCAAGACGTGCTTAGCGAATTATTAAGTATGGCAGAAAATGAAAACAACAAAGTTGCCATTGCGAGTCAAATGCTTTCAAATTACAAATATAATAATGATGGAATCTCATCACTATTATCGATATTAGGTGGGAAGTTTGCAGTAATTGCAGAAAGGAGGAAACATCCGGTTCTTGAAAACAGTGCAGGGAATGTTGCCTTGTTATCTAGACTAAAAGATTTAGGCTTTATTTCTTCAACGACTCCAGAAAAAGACGGAATAAGAGTCAATCCGAAAAGAAATTAAATAGTTTATATTAACTTTGCAAACGATATGGACGATACAAACGAAATAGAGATGTTCTCACCTGAAGAGATGCAGTCGTCCTTTGAGGCTATCAAAGAGACGGATGGTGAAGGTCGTGAATGGTGGAACTCGCGCAAATTGGCGCGACTCATGGGTTACCAAAAGTACTGGAACTTCGAACGGTTGATGGACAAGGTTGCCACCTTCCTACAGCAAGAGAAGGGCTTAGACCTAAAGGAGCATATGGTGGAGATAGAGGAGATGGCTAAACTGGGCTCGGGAACGACAAGACAGGTAAAGTCATTCAAACTGTCTCGTACGGCCTGCATAGCG
>OCTW011252946.1_pt1 | contig 21361 bp, 16 predicted proteins | sample 1539671 | NCBI WGS metagenome assembly OCTW01 (sample SAMN02144230, study PRJEB22623) | gut metagenome | biome: sheep rumen | host: Ovis aries | place: New Zealand
GTTATCTGCCCTCTTAATAAAAACAACTGTTAACTCAATCAAAAACTTTTAACTGTCCAGATATATAGTATAAAATGAAAATCTATATTGTTTTTTATGTGTCAGAAAATAAGATTAACGTCGCATTCTTCCTCTTGTTGGTGGAACGATAATCAGAACCACAGATGCTTCAGGGTTGCTTAAACCCGGATTTCAAGTATAATTGTAATAGTAGAAAGCCTTTGTGAATTGTATCTCAAAAAATACAATTTTCCCTCTGCCCACTTTTGCCCCTTGTTTTGGGTATTTTTCAGAATATTCTGAAAAATACCCGCAAAAAAAGGCTCTGAAACCAGCATAAATACTGGACTTCTGGAGGGGTAGGGTAGAAATGAGGTTTGCCCGACTTAGGGCATTGACACAGATTTTTTCTAAAGTACTCGATTGCATATTTGCATGGTAGAAATGAGGTTTGCCCGACTTAGGGCATTGACACAGTGAAGCTGTCGCCAGGGCTCATCAGCATATATCTGCGTAGAAATGAGGTTTGCCCGACTTAGGGCATTGACACATTCTTCCGCTACGCTGTATTCCTTATCTGCTTCAGAGTAGAAATGAGGTTTGCCCGACTTAGGGCATTGACACCGCTGTCCACACATCCGAGGTAGTGCATAATTTCGTGTAGAAATGAGGTTTGCCCGACTTAGGGCATTGACACAGTAGTACAGGTCCTCCAACTCTGTGCTCTTTACAGTGCGTAGAAATGAGGTTTGCCCGACTTAGGGCATTGACACAAAAATACATTCGCAGCAAAACTGAACATTTTTCCAAGTAGAAATGAGGTTTGCCCGACTTAGGGCATTGACACCTGTTTAGCAAACAGTCTTGCTTCTGCCTTACGGCGGTAGAAATGAGGTTTGCCCGACTTAGGGCATTGACACACCCATTTTTTGTTTTTTGCCATAATTATTGCTCCGTAGAAATGAGGTTTGCCCGACTTAGGGCATTGACACACCCGGACGATGTAGTCAAGTTCTTCTTTGGGCTTGTGTAGAAATGAGGTTTGCCCGACTTAGGGCATTGACACGTTCCTCCATTTAGAGTATTGATTGGTTTATATGTATGTAGAAATGAGGTTTGCCCGACTTAGGGCATTGACACAGGGTAAGCACGACCTCATCATCAGTCTCTGTTTCAATGTAGAAATGAGGTTTGCCCGACTTAGGGCATTGACACACTTTCATAACGCAACCATTTCCGAGCTTCACGTCTGGGAAGAAATGAGGTTTGCCCGACTTAGGGCATTGACAAATGAATGTATCCCTGGAAGAAATCGTCGCCACCAACAACAAACAGCGGTGTTCCTTCAGTGATGACAAATGGCTGATCCGTGCAAATCAGGGACACTCCATTCCAGTTGATGTAGAACTCCCTGTAGAATACTTCACTGCGGGTAACTGAAGAATATAAATTCATATGCAAAGAACACTGTCACAGTAATCCAGCCTGACGAAGTCTATGCATTCAGCCGTCCCGGTCATCCCCTTTTTACGTAAAAGAAAAACCCTTCACAACGATTCTGATAATCTCTGATCAGTACCATTGTGAAGGGCTTTTCCATATAAAGGGGGGATGTATGAAGCACTTAACAACTACTAAAGCCCCGCAAAACCACGGGGCAAGTAGCTGTAACAGTGTATCTATTTGGGAAAGTCGGAGGTTCTATAAGGAAACTGTCATCATCCTGCATTTCTGACTGTCATTTCCTGTCTGTCGCTTACAAGTGATCATACACTACGAATCTAAAACTCCGCTTTCGTAACTCTAAATGTTCACTCGCGTGCGTTACGTTTTCTTCGGAACTCTGCTGCTCTATGCAGGATAAAAACAAGCAAAAGAAGTTCTACACTGAAAAGACCATAGAAGATCATGACAACGGTTGCAATATCGAAAGCATCAAAATCGCCTGTCAAAATAACAGCGGGGAGAAACCAGAAAAGGTGTGCAGGAATCATCGTTCCGCAGTACAAGATAAATCCCCAGACCTTCTCATATCCCCGGCATGCAGGCATCCTCATGACAAAAGCCGCCTCCAAAAGAAGGATCACAAACAAGAGAAGCAATGAACGGGTCATACAGACAGCCATGCCTCCTGCAACAGATGCTGTAAATAGAATAGCCGCAAACATAGCCCTCCTTCCGCCGGTCCATTATCCGAGAATAATGTCGATCCAGCTCCACACGTCATACATGACAAGAAATACAAAACAGGCCTGGAATCCCATCAGCAGGAGGATCGCAAGACGCACTGCTCCGTCGTTGATTCCCCTTGCCTTCCGCAGTCTTTGCTTTCCGAGGACCACCCGGATACGTTCTTCAAAGCTCCAGGTCTGCGGGATCCCGAGAATTGTGCTCAGTGTGGCATACCCGTCAGTCATCCCGCACGCAAACAGATTCACGAAGCCCAGAATGATATTCATAAAAGCAAACTCCCACATAAAACATACTGCGGGAGGGATGACCAATGCCAGCAGCAGAGAAGCACCGGCCAGAAGGAAATTCATTTTGATTCCCGCAAGTAGCATCTGCGCTTTACATGTCTTCTTTTTGATCCGGGACTCGTCCATGATCACGTATCCGCAGGGAAGGAAGAATGCAAGGCCGATTCCCAATTCGTATACTTCGGCTCCATAAATCATCCCGCTTGCGGCATGAGAGATCTCATGAAACAGGATGCCGCACAGGATTCCGGCAACATAGCCCGCAGCAGTAGCCAAAAAAGAAAAAGAGATGTCACCGTAGAGCCAGTCGCTGTCCGAAAAGAAGAACCAGGAGGCCAATCCGGCGGCCAGCAGAGGGAGCCATGCGATCCGTACAAATCTGTGAATACGGGAGGCCAGCGCCATCCAGCGTTTCTGAGACCGGCCGGAAGCCATCCATAAAGCGATGATGACAGTTCCGATACCGGCAACTTCCATGCGGTTTTTCCTGAGCAGGCCCATCTCAAGGAGCTCTTCCTCCACAGCAGCACACTCCTGCCTGCTCATTGCGACGACCGACGACAAGGGCCTTGTGCCGTCCAATTTGCGAAGCAGGCAGGCAGCCTCATAGTCCATTTCATATTCTTGTTCTGTGCAGTAATCAACAGCTGTGATCGTCCCGTCCGGATTATAGCTGTATTTCAAATAGTTGTTGACATGGGGATATCTCATTCCATCACCTCCCTGTCCGTCAAGTTATAGATTGGCTCAGACCACTCTGATGATCTGGCTGTAGAGGATTTTCTCAGATTCTGTGATATTGTGCTCCCGATGATAATGGCCGCAGAACCAGTACTTATAACTGGTAAGCGTCCGGATCTGCTCCAGATAATCCGTCAGGGCATCCGCCTCGTATCTTCCCTCACCGATCAGAAGGTGAAGGCTGGTCGGAAGGCAGTGCGTGAGGATAAAATCCACATCGAACCCTGCTTTATTGAGATTCAGGGCACATTCCCTGTACTCCTCTTTGGAGGGCAGCTCCTGCTCCCACCAGCTGACGTGGTTGATCCTGTAGCTAAGGTCCTGATATTCGGTATAGCCTTTGGCTGCCATTCTGTGGATGCGCTTCAGTTCAGGGTCATCCGCCTCAAAGATACCGTCCTCGATATCGTGACAGCTGGCTCCGCCAAAGGTAAAGAAAGTCTTCCCGCAGAGGCGGAAGATCTGGCCCCGCATGAGATGGAGGACCGAGGGGCGAATCTCATGCACCTTTCCGCCATTCCATTCCCAGACAGGATAGGCATAGAGCCGATCATAGTTTTCATGGTTGCCGTCTATGAAGAGCGTCGTAAAAGGCTTTTCCTTGTCCAGCCAGTTCAGCCAGTATTTTTCCATAGGGTCCTCCGGGTCGGTGGACCATACTCCTCCAAAGTCACCGAGGATGATGACATAATCGTCCTTCGTCATCTGTTTCTGTTCTGGAAAGATCCGGGTGCTGAATCTGCGGAAGTCCCCGTGGGTGTCTCCTGTGAGATAGATCATGGCTGATGTCCTCCTGTTTATTCATTATTCAGGTTTTCAATATCTCGTGTTCTGATATCCAGATGCTTCGTAGCACACCACTTTCTGATAAAATCCTGTGCGGGCTGTTCGAGCCTGCTGTTGGCGAACCCTTTTGCCTGGACCAGCGTATTCCCCCGAACTTCAATCGTTCCATAGGATGTCCCCGGCTTCTCTTTCCTGCGGAGGAAATAGATCATGCAGGATCCTCTCACGACAGCAGATGAATAGATCCTGACGCAGTTGTGCATGGCTTCACTCTCCATGAACAGGTCCTTTTTCTCCTTCGGCGGAATGATCACAAAGGCTTCCTCCTCGAACAATTCTTTGTCCTCATCTGAATAATACGTTGTAAGCGAGAGATATTTTTCCGACCATACAATCTGCCTGAATGAATCCCTCTCCAAGTCCCCTTTCTTAAGCTCTATCCTCTGCACCACACGGTCATGAGCTTCCAGCAGAGAGATCTTTTTCGGAATAAAACCGTAGGGATACTCTCCAAGTAATTCACAGGCATTCAGATAATCACGAAGAAGTTCCCATGAAACAAGGTGTTTGTAGAGATAGCGGAGGATCTGTAAGACCTGTGTATCTGTAAGATCTCTCTCGAGGACAACTCCCCGGTAACGGCGCTCTCCACCCGGAAATCTTTCACCCCTCTTTAAAGCACCTGTTTTTCGAGTCTCAGCTGCCCGCATTCCTTTCCTTCTTGATTCAGTATCTTGTGTTCCTGCTATCCGGTTCTCAGCTGAGTGGATCCCTGTCCTTCTATCTTCATTCCTTTGTGTACCAGCTTCAATCCTTCCTGCCCTTCTAACTCCATTTCTCTGTATATAAGCTTCGATCCTTCCCGTCCTTCTAACTCCAGTCCTCCGTGTACCAGCTTCGATCCTTCCTGTCCTTCCAGCCACATTACCTGTAGGAGCCGGAAGCCAAAGACACATATAAAAATCAAGCATACCCTGTGTGTACCGGTCAAACTGCAGGAAACCCGGATTGCATAAATTAATAGAAGCAAACTTTTTTATCAGTTCTTCATTGACATCCTCCGGCTCAAGTGTGCGAAGGACATGAAGCGGGAGTCTGAATGCATCTCTCAGATTCGTATACATGGCTGGATCCTGTTTGAATTGACTTAATTCCGCCATATTTTCGGCAACGGCAGGAGCTCCAGCCTTTGCTGCGATTTCCAGCAAGCTGTGATAATCCGGCGCAATCAGCGGAATCAGAATGTTTGATGATTTTTCCAGATATTGTTCGAGATTATACTCCGGATAAAGCTGAGCAAATCTTCGAACAGCTCCTTCAGAATCCGCCGTCAGTTCGTAGTCTCCCTGCAGGATCTGCCAGATATCTAAACCGGGTGTACATGCCGCGTATCCTCTCGAAAACAAAAAGGAAGGCCATCTTCGACCTTCTCCATTTTCTATCGTGAGTCGAAGAAACTGGATGTCTCCCTTTCCCCGGAGCAGAGCTGCCCGCAGAGGACTTACCGCCCGTCTGCCCGCCCGTGCCCGGGATGACCACTCCAAAGATGAAGAAGACTTCTCCCGGATATTCGTTCTATCCTCCATCGGAATGCTCATCAATACCCGCCGGGCAACATGTTCCGGCAGAAGCCTGGAGTGGCGGAATCCTTTGGTGCAATAGATGTGCACAAACATTTGCAGAGAATAAAGGCCGATGATCCCTGGAAACACTTCACGGATGACTTCAACATCCAATTCACGCTGGATGCGGCAGCATTTCCCTGCCCTGATCAGGGAAAGCCACAGACTCAGGTCTATACCGCTCGAATTTCCCGCGATAACAGGATCTCTCCGGTCAGGGCAGAATACCGTCTCCATGACAGGAACCCACCGCATTTTCCGAAACCGATCCTGAAAACCCGGAATATTCACAAGCTCCGGAAAACAAATCTCCAGGTGGAGATTTCCCTCCTTTGCAGAAAGCCGGTAGCCGGGTTCGTGATCTACGGCAACATTCCTGGATTCGCCTGTATCCGACACAGTGAATCCACAGGACTCCGCATGCTTACCTGCATTATAAAGATCCGGAATAATGCGCTTTCCGCATTTGCCACAAAACCATCCCTGATGCCGGGCAGACTGCATCACGAAATGTCGATCCACGAGATCATCCCCCCTCTCATCCACCTTCCCTTGTTACAAGGGAAGGTGTTTCTGCATTATTGGTTTTAGATACTCATAATGATTTTGATAAGATAAATCCCCCACTTGATGTAACTGTCTGTTATGTTCATCATATTGGGTAAGGGAATTATACCTGTCAGCTATTTCGTGAACAATTGGAAATATACGGCGATAATTCGGAAATATCCCATGAGCACATTCGGTTCTATAATTGCATTTTTTGAATATTATCAGGTCTCTTATACCCTTCAAAACGACGATGGATGAGCGCCTCCCATTCAATCATGCGCACACATGAAAACATATATTATCGTAGTAATGCTTTTCTCCGAACATTATTAAAGAGAAGTTCAATGCACATATAGTATAAATTGCAAATTCATATTGGTTTTTAATGTGTCAGAAAAAAAGATTAACGTTGTATTTTCCCTCTTGCTGGCGGAACGATGATCAGAATCCACCAATACTTCAGGGTTGCTTAAACCCGGATTTCAGATATAATTGTAATAGTAGAAAGCCTTCGCAAATTGTACCCCAATAAATACAATTTGCCTTCTGCCCACTTTTACCCCTTGTTTTGGGTATTTTTCAGAATATTCTGAAAAACACATGCAAAAACAGGCTCAGAAACCCGCATAAATACTGGCTTCTGGAGAGGCAGGGTAGAAATGAGGTTTGCCCGACTTAGGGCATTGACACAATAGTACTCATTATTGCAGGATTCCATACTTCGTCGTAGAAATGAGGTTTGCCCGACTTAGGGCATTGACACATGTTCTTTAGCATACTCTGTAATCAGGGTGAGTACCGTAGAAATGAGGTTTGCCCGACTTAGGGCATTGACACATCAGGTCAGGAGCGTCATATCTAACAAGCATTTCGCTTGTAGAAATGAGGTTTGCCCGACTTAGGGCATTGACACAAGGTCTACAAAGATCCCGTCGATCGCACGGCGCTCTTCCGTAGAAATGAGGTTTGCCCGACTTAGGGCATTGACACGATCCACTCTCCTTCTTCAAGTTGCTGCTCACTTTCAGTAGAAATGAGGTTTGCCCGACTTAGGGCATTGACACACTTCGTTGTTTGTGTCAACGTAAACTCTGTGGTTCTGTAGAAATGAGGTTCGCCCGACTTATAATTGAAAGAGACTTGGATTCTGCAAATAAAAATGGAGCCGGAATATTTCTGGCTCCTGATTTGGTATGTCTCATTACATGTCTGCACTATAGGGATTATTATTTTTCCACACGAAAGGACTCTACATGCATACTGAAGGAAATACTACCGGCTCTTCCGGTTCCACAGACCCTATACACAGCATATCCAACTTAATAAAAAATCTATGGAAAAGGCTGCCTTCCTGGGCGCGAGGAACTTTTTTACCGTTTATTATTTTTGGTTTGTTGCTGGTTATCCTGTATTTTGCTATGGGTCGTGATATGAAGGGGGTTGTATCTTCCCTGGACAGTCTGAGTGTTCTGGCGGGAACTTTTACAACGATTCTGGCTCTCACCACATGGGTCAGTCTGCAGCATCTACGAAGAAATGAAAATTCATCTCCTGCATCTGCAGGGGATGATGCTGCGATTCTGATTATTGATCTGGGAATGAATATAACTCAAAATGTCATCAGTTTTTGCTCAGGTAAGGATGAGTTCAAACAGGTGATGGACGGAAATGATTTTCCAAAGCCGCGGGCCTTCGAAATCATTAATAAAGACAACAATATCAGCGGTTTTTATATTGATGAATTGTTGTCCGGGAAAAGAATTCTCCACATCACAAGGACCAGTCCCGTTAATAGTTCAGAACTTCAATCCCTGGGATCTATGATATATTCGACTTTTGACAAGGTCGACAAAGCCCTGCATGAAAACGGGATCGGGACACTGTATATCTTTTATGCCGGTATGGCAGCAATTCCGTTTTTTATAGGTGAGTTGTTTGGTAATCGTTACGATGTTCATATTTATCATTACCAGGGGGGAGGTGGATCTGATAGTTCCTTCCCTGCAGGCAGGACATACTATTATTGCGGAAGGATGAATCATCTGTCTTACAAATGAAGCATCCCTTCTGATCAGTGGGATGTCACTATTTATTACGTTTTCAAGTGTACCAACCAATCTGACATTATAAGAACAGCCGGAAGACGTAGTTTTGTAACTACTCCTTCCGGCTGTCTCTTGGCTATTGTGCTATTTCTGTTGATATATTGAGAAGTTCATTGTTATCAACATAACCGTCCTGTGTGTTGTCTGATATTGCTGATCCAGGTACCGTTTCGTTAATGATCAGGAAAGTGAATCAGATGTATATTCATCGCCGGGCATCCCCGTTTTCATGGAGAATGGCAGTACCGCTGCCTCCCCGCTCTCCGATGTCATCTTTTTTTCATTCTGCTTCTTCTCATTTACATCCTGCTCGTTCTGAAAGACGTTCGCAGCGGATTCAGAGATTGCATCCGTATAAGCGGGATCCTTCTGATGCAGTATAAGAAGTTTTCGCATATGGAGAGGTAATCCTTCAAATAGTGCCTGCATATCTCTCTCGGCTGCTTTACGCCGGCCACGGTCCAGCACAGCCGGATCATCTGCATTCTCAAGTGCGCAGAGTTCATTCTGCACTTCATTCTGTTCCTTTTCTTTTACAGCAAGCTCCTTTGTCATCTCTCTGCATCTTTTTACAAGATGTGCGTTCTCATCGACTGATACAATTAGGCTGATGATACCTGTGGCAGTAGTAAGGAACGCGGTTACCAGTGAAACACCAATCTCTGCAAGTGAGTAGCTTTCTTTGGCAACAAACTGACCTGTCGCATCTATAGACCCATATGTGACATCCATGCTTCCGAAACGAATCATAATGCTGGCGATCACAGATAAAGCAAACATTGCAATGAATATTGCTACAGCAATTTTATACAGACGTTTGCTCATGAACTGCTCATTTCTCAGTGAAAGAAGCTTTCCGAGAAAGTACATACTGCCATCACTCATGATAGAAAGACACAGGACACAGATAATGAGCAAAAACTGGCTCTGAAGCAGGATTCCCTGAAGGTAGGAGTAGTTCAGCAGCGCATCGATCAGCATTGCAGCGATTGTTACCGGCACTGCCAATGAAAACGACAGTTTACCGATTTTTACCTCATACTGGGGAACCAGGTCTTTGAGCGGTTGAATCTTCTCCCGAAGATGTGTTATTTCACCATCAAGTCGTTCATTCCGCTTTTCGAGATGCTGCTTTCGTACTGTATGTGCGGCGCGGATTTTCCGGCACTGGCGTTCATTGTGTGCCACATCTTCCTCGAAATCCGCCAGGACATGCCCTTTCTGCCCCTTGATATGATTGTCACACACCGTTCCAAGTGTAAACTGATCTGTCGTGTCAATGATATCAGCCAGCTTGTCATCACACTCTTTGTAAAAACCTGCAATATAGGATGGATCAGATACTCTGTATCCGGGTGCAACAAATGCATCTAATGCATATCCGTAGGTTGGCAGAAATCCGGGTACATATTTCACTGTAATTTCTGATTCAAATCCTGGATCCGCTTTTTTCTTCTTAAACAATCCAAACATCGCCTACTCCTTTCCGGCTAACGCCTTACAGATTCTCTGGTCAAGTTCCCTATAAGCCTCTCTGTACTCCTCCAGGAACTGTTTGTACGGGAGCTCAGGAACGATATCGCCTGATACCGGCGTCCGGAGAGCTCCATGTGCATATGTGCACATCTGACTCTTCAGTGCCTCTGCCGTTGCAGAGAAAGATTCTTCTGCTGAAAGTTCTTTTTTAATGATGCTCTCATGAATCTCTGTAAGACGTAAGAGAGATTTTTTTCGTCTCTGCTCCCGCTGCTGTCTTTCCGCTTCAAGTCTGTCATTGGCTTCTTTTGCCTTCTCGGCATTTCTTGCAGCACTCCTGGCCGCCTGCCGGGCAGCCTGCGCTTCTTCTGCTGTTGTCGGTAATCGTGTGGCTCTTCCTCTGATTTCCTGTCCGGGGAAGTTAACATTGACAGGTGTCGAATCTTCCTGATAGACCTCCTGCTCCTCAAGATTAAGGAGATTCGCAGCTGCCTCGACTCTTAGGGCTCCAAGTTCCCTGATAAGCCGGATCACCCCATCTATACATGCCTGATTAAACAGGTAAACCCTCTCTGCAATATAGGCAGATACAAGCTGGCCGGAATCAGGATCCCGGGCTGCTGTTTTTTTGATTCTTCCATCAAAAAATCCACCTGCATAAATGATAATCCCTGGTGTATGAATTCCCTTTACATTTAATACCTTAGGTTTCATAATGCCTTTCCTCCTGATCTACTTCCTTTCCGAAATGTGTCTGCAACAATTTTTTCAACAAGATCACTGTCTTTTGATCGGACCTTAAAATAACTGCCATATCTATCATGCTTGATCTTAACTCCCCACGGCACATCACCCTGTACCAGATATATTCTGTACTGCCGGGCGGATTTTCGAAGAACATACACAATCGTGTAGTCAGTGACAAAGAATTCATATCCATCTTCTCCAGGCGGCCTGACAAATCCATTGCGGCCGGGTTCGATATCCGGCCCGTCAGCGACCTGTTCAAGGAAATTTCTGATTTCCAGAAAGGCCCATGTCAATCCCAGAACAATGCCGGCCAACCAGGGCATCAGTTCAAGTGTCCTTGAAATGCTGTAATACATAACATTTTCCCTCACTTCCTATATAGGTGAATTTTTACATGCACGTCACTTATCTATATCACTCAAATTTGCCCCCTATACTGTAAAAACATGCCTGGTGATTCTACAGGCAGGTTATTTCAGAAGAATCACCGGAACATCCAGCGGATGATCGCAAATACAGGAAAAACAATGAAGACAACAGCACCGACCAGAACGAATCCGACACCTGCTGTAGCAAGAATTGTTTCCAATGTGGATCCGATGACAAGATACACCGCAGCTCCGATCGCCCGGTTGAAAAGGACAGGCAGGAGGAACACCACAGGTGTGATACGGCGTACAAAACCGTTGTCATCTGCCCTAACCATAATCACTATGGCAATGACAATGCACCATATACAGATAAAATAACGAACGATATCGATCAAATGCGCGTCCATAGTAAGTACCTCCTCTGGATCTTCCCTGTTGAAACCACTGGCCTGCCATGCGGGGCTGGCAGCATCTTTCCTTTTTCTGAATCAATTGGCGTTACATCGTTTTTACAAGATTTAAATTACCATCGTTCTTTGCCCGCGCATGGCCGTGTCAGGAAAAATAAACCACGGGAAAACCTCCTAAAAAGATTACTTTTATTCCTGACTGTCAGAACTTCCTTACGGTTTACCTGTGATATGATCTGCTTGTCTTCAGGAGAGATATCTCATATCTCTGAAAGGGGGCACTACTAGTCCACCATTTTATATAAGGAGAAAGATCATGAGAAAAAAGGAAAAAACGCGCGCCAAATACCTTGTTATCTTCATGGCTGTCTGTGTCTGCATGCTTCTGACAGCCTGCGGAGATGCGAAACTGAAACGGAGTGAAAGAGGAACCGCCGATTCCCCCTATAACGCTGCATTTGTATTTACGATTGCCAACAATAATCCGGTGTTGGATCTTAAGCGAGTAGAAGAATTCTCCGGGCTTTCTGCTCATCCGGGCAGCACCTATAGTTTCATTCTGAGTGACTCCACCCCTTCCGAGATTTATGGGGGGAGTATCCCCGACTTCACGAAGAAGGGTTATACACGTGAAATGATTTCCCGTGTGGAGCAGTCCGTTCAGGCTGATCTGACAGGAAAAGTATCTCAGGCGGCACCGGATGCGGATGAAGTTGATATGGCCAGGTCTATTCAAACAGCAGTAAGGGTTCTGCGTGCGAACTGGAAGGAAGATGAGGAAAACATCCTGGTTCTGTATGGATCCGGTATCAGCACATCCGGCTTGATCGACATGTCTGATGTTTCCCTGTATAACCTGGATGTGGAGACTTCTGCAGAAGCAGTGCATAATACTCTTGATCTGGATATGGAAGGGATTGATGTTGTATTTTATTGCGCAGGAGATGTCTCGGGAAAGCAGGCAGAATTGAATGATACAGAGAGAAAAAATCTGATGGAATTCTATGAAGCCCTCTTCAAAAAATCCGGTTCTTCCAATGTAAATTTCAGAGAAGAGCTCCCTCCTGCAGGCAGTTATGATTTCCCTTATGCTGTGACAGAAATCACAACCTGCGGAAGCAAGTCCGAACTCACAGAAGCATCCGTAGAATACAGTGATCTCTCTGAGGGGGCAGATGTTGCAGATATATTCGAGGCGGGAGAAGGTGGCATGATCGCTTTTCGGGATGAAGTCTCTTTTGTGGCCGACTCCACGGAACTGCTGAATCCGGAAGAAGCGGACAGAGCCTTGTCATCCGTTTACGAGTATATGATGAAACAGGAGAATGTTGATCTGCTGATCATAGGGACGACATCAAGCGCAGGTGACGATGAAGCCTCCAGCATAGTCTTCTCTGAGGAAAGAGCTGATGTAGTGAAACAGCTTCTTGCCCGAAAGGGGATTCCCATGAAGCGTCTTTACTCTATGGGGTGTGGTTTCAGCTGTACAGAGCTCTATATTCCTGACAAAAATATGGATGGTTCCCTGAATGAGAAAATCGCCTGTCAGAACAGAGCTGTCTATATAATGGACCGTAACAGTGATACTGCGGCACGCATATATGCTGAGATGGAGGGTAAACGATAAGCAGCCAGGTCAGACAAGACCTCTTCATTTTTCCCGTTGTTGATCTGTATCCGAAGTATCTGCTCAGAGCAGGTTTCATAAAAGAATAAAATATATGCTATAATAACCCTGTCTGTTATTCCAATCAGACAGGGTTATTAGTTTGGTATTCTCTAGAAAAGGAGTCAATATGAGTACGGGAACACACCAGGAAAAGATATCTCCCGGATCCTTTGACGGGAAATTCAAGAACCTCATGCGGGATTATTATCACTATGGCTTCTTATCAGCCCGGGAGTACGATGACCGTAAAAACAGCACTCATCTGGAGGACTGGAATCGCCTGAACCGTCTGCTCCGGCCTTACTTTACATGGTCTGTCTATGACAGAAACACCGTCCTTTTTGCAAGCTGTGATTCTCAGGATGTTGCTGATAATCCTTTTCATCATGTATATCGGTTCTGCCGCTATACCCAGCGGGATCCCCAGGTGTTTTTCAATATTCTTTTCGCGCTCTCGGGAAAGCCCGGACTCAGGAATGTGCCCTTAAATGGCGAGGTTTCCTCGAGAAACAGTGAGCTTCTCATGGAATCATTGGGTCTGGATTTAAACTCCGAATTAAAACGCAGAGCTTTATATTCATATCTAAAAAGAATAGAAGACGGAACCTTTCGTGCAAGTGCTGTTCCCGATACCTACCCCGTAGATAGAAGTGACAAACAGCTCCTTATTTTTATTAATAAGGTCGTTGGTTTTGTTCGTACACATAATCGTTGTAAACTTAGCTTCAATGACAGCAGCAGCCCTCTTCCCTATGATTGTAATCTCACTGGGGAAAAGGATGGGGAATATGAATCAATTGCAATTGAAAACAATGCGCAGGAGGAACTTGCAGAGACTATTGTCAGAGGAAGCGGAAGCCTGCACGAATGCCGTAAATATATTGCTGACCATATTGTCATTAATAAGTTATTAGTTGAATTTCAGAACCTGTATCAGTCCATCGGCAATCATACAGGTTTAACACGTTCCCAGCTTCAGTGTTTTGTCCCCAATGATAAAGCATTATTTGTCGGGAAAAATGAAGCCCTAAAATCTCCTCTGCAAAAACTTGAGTTTCTTCGCCTCATTCAAAATAACACAGACCGTTCTCCCGGGAGAACAGTACGTGAAAACAGGTACGCACTCCAGGATGCTACCATGAATATACTCATCCAGACAGGCAGATCTATAGATCAGGATTTCATAAATCACCTGCGGGCTGCTCTTGAATTCTTCTCCCGATACTACTGCTTCGGGGAATGTGGTATCTACCTTCTGGATCGGATGGGGCCGGAAAAAAGCCACCGGACTCCTTTCCGCTTTAAGCATGATTATCTGATGCACGCATTGAACGATTTCAACCGTAAAGATCTTCTGGACGCTATAGAACAAAAGAAATGGTGCAGGATCGAATACAAAAGAGCGGCTGGCAGCACGCTCTCCACAGAATTACTGTGTATGCCGCTGGAAATCAGAAGCAGCGTCGTCAATGGAAGAGAATTTCTTATCTTCTATGAGCCGCAGCACAGAAGCTATACAAGTCTTCGTCTGGAATTCATAGATGCCATCTATCTATATGATGATCAAAAGGTCAAGGACACGCTGGATAATTGTCTTGGATTAAAGCCAACTTATATTGAGAGCGATATCCTTAATGCAAAGAGATCCCTGCTTTATGTCTGGGGCGTTTCTACGACCCCGGATCAGGAGGGAAATGCCATAAAAGAAACGATTCCGACAACTGTTCGCCTGTTGATCAAATATGACCCTTCCGAGGAATATTATGTATATAACCGCATCTACAGGGAATCCAGACTTGACAACAGGCTCACATATTTAGAGAACAACTCCGCTCTATTTCGGGATGTTTTAAGCGACAGTGACTATTATAATGCTCATAACGGAATCTTTGAACATGACGGTCTTCTTGAACTGAGGATACAGGTAACAGACCCTCATGAGATGATTCCCTGGATCCGGTCCTTTTACTCTCGTATCATGGAATACTCAGAGGATTCCGGCTGTCCTCTGGAAGAAGATGTCAGAGAACTCAACAGGCGGTATAAAGAACCCTGGGGACTGTCTGCGGGGATAAAAAAGGAACTGGGAAAAGGCTTGGAAGCCCGCGGCCATGAGCAGATCTTCCACGAAATGTTCGGCACGTATTACTACATGACTGCAGATTTCCTGTCCCGGATTTTCAAGGAAAGTAAGAAACCACTTTCTCAGGAAGTCCTCGATAAACTGGCAATGGACTCCATTAGCTGCCACTACGATAAATCCGGAGAAAGCACCTCGGAGCTGATAAAGAATGAACTGGATGACCTATGTTTAAATGAAAGCTTTGGAAAATATTCCAGTGATAGTGGATTTATTCCCAGATATTCATTTGATGCGAAAACAAATATATATCGAGATATCATCCCTCTTTCAGAGATGGAACTTAGATGGCTGAAAACAATAATTAATGAACCCAGATTTTCCGCATTCTTTAAAAACACCGGCGAGGTGAGTGCCATAGAGACGTTCCTGGAAGAAAACGCACCGGAAATAGAGCCGCTCCCAACAGCCAGGATCGTTTACTATGACAGATATCAACTATCAACCAATGGGATGAACCTGGAAAATAAGTATTTGGGAACACTTTCTGAATGCATCCGAAACAGGATATCCGTCAATATCACATATTTGACCAGATATAAAAAAACTGTCACCGCTGTATTTGACCCCGCTGTGATTGAATACTCCTGCCGGAACAACAACCTCCAGTTATACGCCCGCTCTCACAGAAATGGAAAGGTTTCTCTGATCAATCTTTCACGTATCCAGAACTTGAGCCCGAGTGTTCAAAAATATGATTATCAGACAGCCATGGATTGCTACAAAAAATATCGGAAAGATAATAAACGTTCAGTTGAGATTCTTTTTTACAATGAAAAGAATAACGCTGACCGGATCCTGACAGAATTTGCGCCATGGGACAAGCGCTGTACACTGGACAGAAATAGAGATCTTTTCAACTTAAAAATTTTCTACCAGTCAATTGATGAAACGGATATTGTCACTCGTCTGATGGGATATGGATCAGCGATCCGGTTTGCCGATCCGGATCATGACATTGCAAAGGAACTACAGACTCGGATCGGCCGCCAGGCTGATATTTTCCGAGAGCTGCGGCATGAGTTAACCCGGACTACACAGAACCGGAAGAATGATCCAGAAATCCATGAGCACTGAATTTCCCTTCCATCATGAATTGAGCATGAATTGCACCTCAAATCGTTTTTTCATTGCCTAAAGAGGCCCTTCACTCACACATCTTTGTGCAGAAACTCCCGAGACAGCAAAATCAGGCTGTTCCGGGAGTGTTTTTGTCCAACCTTTTTTTCTGTTTGCAAAATCCACACTCCTCAAGATTATGGCAGAATACCTGTGTATGTGGATCATACTCTGCCATATATGGCCATGCCACATCATCCTATGCTGTATATCGCAAACAGGAGTGCTCAATAAATGAATAAATCAATCGATCAAACCATCTGTTTGTCACAATCATCCAGAAAGGATCTGCACCAGCAATTCATAGAACAACTTCGCAGAGATCTCAACAATACTGGAACTTCCTTACGATGCACGGGGGAGGACTCCTTCTCTTCATCAACTGTTACACAAAATGAATCCTTTTCTCCTGATGAATGTCTACGGAGGGATCTGGAGGAAAAAAAGAAAAGAATATTCGGGGTATTCAACAGCTAGTCCTGAATCTTTTTTTCTGACGCAGGCAAAATATGTCTCTGTATAGATCTACAATCCATATATGCCCGGTTGCCGGGGCGTAGAGTTCGGCAACAGCGGCTGCAGGCGGCTTATTGAATACCTGCAGGGCCCCGCCAACGCGGAAGACCTGTCAACCAATAATCAGAAATATAAGCGAGGGAGAACCACCATGGCAAATCAGTATTCTCATGCAATTGCAGATGCAGTTAACGATTTCCTGAAGGAAGATAAGTGGAACTACTTTTTTGACGAGAGTAAAGGTGTCTTTAAATTTGACCTTCGCATGGGCGGAAACCTGCACAACATCAACTACAGGATCGCAGTGCACAAGGGCGATTACGTGGTCTATGTCTTTTCACCGATTGGTGTAGATGAACATGACAAATCCATGCTTCAGGATATGGCAGAATTTATCACCCGTGCCAACTACGGTATGACATGCGGAAACTTCGAGATGGATATGATGGACGGTGAGATCCGCTTTAAGTGCTATGTATCCTGCGAAGGAAATGCTGTTCCGACCAGGGAAATCATTCGCGAAAGCATCTATATTCCGGCCAAAATGTATGACCGCTACGCCCCTGGTATTCTTGGCATTGTATTTCAGGAAAAGGACCCTGAGACTATGATCGCAGAATGTGAAAATCTCCGGAAAGAAATCAGAAAGCTCACAGAAAGCACCGATGGCGCGGGCGGAGAACTTCGAGATGCTCTTGCCGCAATTACATCCCGTCTAAGCGGATCATCAGATTCCACTGACACCGGGGAAGAAGCCACCATGCCTGAACTTGATGAAGCACTTCAGGCCCTGACAGATCTGCTTAACGACGATTCAGATACCGAAGATATGGAAGATACAGAAGATGCGGAGGATTGAGAATGATGGAAGTTCCTTACAAAACATCTGGTGGATGCTCATGGGTTCCAATTGAGTCTTTTCTGTTATCCAGGAGAAGTATATTTATCAATAAGGAAATTACAGCGGAGACAGCGGATCTTTTTGTTCAGAAGCTTCTATATCTCATCCGTGAAGATAAGGAGGGGGGGATTGATATTTATATCGATTCCCCCGGCGGAGAAGTGACTGCCGGCTTACTGATTTACGACATGCTGAAAAGTATTCCCGCGGAGTGCCGTGTGACATGTACCTGTACCGGGATGGCCTCCTCTATGGCCGCCATCATCCTGGCTGGAGGTCCCCGCGGGAACAGATTTATCCTGCCTCATTCAATGGTTATGATTCATGAACCTCTGATTCAGGGCGGTGTCGGCGGCAGTGCCACCTCCATACAAAAAACAGCTGAGTCGATCATGAATACCAAGCGCCATATTGCAGATCTTTTATCCGCTGACACCGGCAGAAGTATTGAGGAAGTTGAAGCAGCTATTTCCTTCGATAATTATATGAGTGCCGAGCAAGCACTTTCCTTCGGCATTGTAGACCGGATCATTCCATCCATTCTTTCCATGGATAGCTTTAAACAGTAGAACGATATTTTTGCCGTGATTAATATTGTACAGTCTCAAATATAAATGCCGAGGAGATCTATATGAGAATGAGATATGATCCTATCGTTCTGGGAAGTGGATATATTTTGCCGGGGACAGATATCGGAACTGAAAGAATCAATGATAACGTCATCGCTGAAGCTCCTTCCGGCAGCGGAAAGACGACAGGTATTGTTTTCCCCACTATTGCCAGAATGGAAAATATGAACCTGATTGCAGAGTATGCAAAGGAGGAAGAAGCTGTTCAACACGCCTTCATTCTCAAAACAAAAGGGTATGTCATAGACTATCTGAATGTACGGTCTCCCGAACGAAGTACTGTGTCTTCTGACCCGCTCAGATACATAGAAAACTTTACGGATGTGGAGGCCCTCTCAGATATGGTCATTCATTCTACCCTTGAAGACCCGAAAGAACCTTACTGGACTATGAAGTCGAAGCCTCTTCACAATAGCCTTTGTATCTCAACTATGGCTTATAAAAAAAATGCCGGAATGGTGCATGTCCTCAGGGCTTTTGAGGAAACACTTCCCGTGGAGGGAGCGTGTGCCGGATTTTCTGTAAGAATGGATGACAGAATGAACGAAATACGAAAAGCCGCCCCCCATTCACTTGCTGTCCGTGAGTATGATGCCTGGAGGTCTTTACCCTTCCGTACTGCATCATGTGTACGTGATACCCTCGCCGCTGCTTTAAGTAATGTTTTTCCGGAATCAATTCGAACCTTGATGAAAACGAAACCCTGTATCGATTTCGAGAAAAATACAAAAATCAAACACGCCCTGTTTATCATTTCCGACGCCTCAGAACCCGGCCAGTCTTATTACACAAATCTATTCTGGAGCACTGCGATCAGGCAGCTCAGAAGAATCGCTGACAGGAGCACAGACCACCATCTTTCCAGGCCGGTCAGACTTATCTTCGGAGATTTTGGCTGCACTTCTCCCATCAGGAATTTTGAGAGAGAAATCAGTGTATTCCGGAGTGCAGGAATCAGCTGTCTGATCATTCTTCAGAGCCAGTCCCAGCTTGAGAGTGTATATGGTTCGGACAAATCAACTATCATCCGCCAGAATTGCCCTGTCCAGGCCTACCTGTCCGGAGGCATGGATGAAAAATCCTGCTCACTGGTCAGCAGAAGAATGAACCTGCCGATCGAAGATGTCATGTATGCAAAGATTGGAAAAGTATTCATCATGCAGGCCGGCAGAAAGCCGGTCATTGTCGACCGGTATGACACCTATAACAGCAGAGAGTACAAAGAATATCTGGGAATGATTACCCGGGAGAAATCCGGTCAGGAAGCTTTTGATTAAAGAGGTTGTATGAATTCTCCTCTGGATCCCTACAGCAATTTATATACAACTGGCACCTGATCCAATGAGACTCTTTGCCCCAGAAGACCATTCATGTATGGAGGTATTACAATGTCTGAAAACAACTTCAACAGTGTCAATCCGGAAACAGGTACAAAGTCATACTCCGGTCCCAGCACGATCACCCCCGGGAATCACACTGGAATGCCCCCCAGAACGGAAGCATATGAATTGACCGATGAAAGGGGACATATCCAGGCTTCTTCACTCGGAGGGTCAAATTCCCGTGATAATATTGTCCCCCAGTCGAAAGACCTCAACCACGGTGCATATTATCAAATGGAAGGTGCGGAGCGATCAGTCCTGAAAAGTGGAGGAAAAATCGACTCTGAGAAAAGCGCCTTTGTCAGCAGCCAGTCAGGAGGTCGTCCGGATGCATTTATGGTCAATGATAATGTCACACATGCCAATGGCAATGTTCAAAGTGTGCACCTGTCCTTTACAAACCTCACCAACGCTGAGCAGGAATCCCTGAATCAATCTTTAAACGCACACACAGACATGCTGAATTCCCCGAATCCGGCTGATGCGCTTCGGGAATCTATGTCAGAAGCAGATTATGCACAGCTCATGGAGGAAACAGATCCCTATCTTCCCAGTATTAAGGACATGTACGATCCATCAAATATTTTTAGTACACCGTCCCTGAACACAACTGAATCCGCCGGTTCCATGAACATTTCTGTTTCCGGGAACACAGAAGCGCCTTCGACAGAAATTACAGAATTCGGCAACGCAGTCTGGGATTTCAATATGTCAGATGTCTCAGGAATGGATTCCATCACCGGGGATATTGGCAATGCGGAACCGGGAGAGGCCGAGGCTGGAGGTACAGAGTCGACAGTAGATGGCGCCGATTCCGGACCGGCCGATGCAGGTGCGGATGCGTCCTGGGACGAGTGATCTCTTTAAAAAACGCAAGGAGGGATAACGATGATCTATCAAATTCCGCCAAGGTATGCAGAGGACCATGTTTGGTCTGCAAGTGATATCGGTATTCCGGCAGAAAGGCTTCCGGATGGAGGGATCGTGAATATCCCTGTAACCCCCCTGAACATACTTGTGACCGGTACAACCAGATATGGAAAGACTACATTTACAAAAGAATTTTTACACAGACGTTTCAGTCAGAATCCATTATTATATGCCGTTTTCTTTCAAATAAAACCGGATGATTTTACAGGTGAGTTCATGCGCTCGCAGGATAAGGCGATTACTTTCAGCAGTCTTTTGTTTCCTGCTGATAACCTCTTCCAGTGGAATCTGATCAGGGAAGTTCGGTGTCATAAACAGGAGGAATGGAGTGCCTTTCTGAAAGAGATCACATCCTGCCTGTTCGCAGATGTCATGTTGGATAAGCGGAATATGGTATGGGTAGACGGGGCAAGAAATGTATTCGAGGATTTCTGTCAGGTAATTCTGCATTGCTATTCCAATTGTCCATCAAATAAGGCATTGATTGAAGGAATGAAGTATATGCCACGTATAGATCTTCTCCGCTTCCTGGCAAAATATCCGCCTAACCGAAGTATGCTGATGGACAATTTCGGATTTGACTCCGATCACAGCGAAGGATATCAGATGCAAAGGAAAGGATCTGACATTCTCTTTTTCCTCCAGAATGTCCTGGATAAATTCGACGGCTCTTTTATGTCCGCTTCCGGGGAAGACACCATTTATGACTATATTCACGGTGCATATGGTGAGAGGCTCTTCATCGTCCATGATCAGGGAAAGAAAGCTTCTTCTATCCTTTT
>OCTW011549556.1_pt1 | contig 21357 bp, 22 predicted proteins | sample 1539671 | NCBI WGS metagenome assembly OCTW01 (sample SAMN02144230, study PRJEB22623) | gut metagenome | biome: sheep rumen | host: Ovis aries | place: New Zealand
GGACTTGCCAGAGCCTCCGGGGTCAGTTCCGCCATTATAGAGTCCTCCAATATTTTTCTGACAATCTTTACCGCCGTTTTTATATTTCATTACGAGAAAATGACTGGAAGAAAGCTGACCGGGAGCATCATCGGTTTTCTGGGAGTCCTGCTGGTTCAGCTTCCGGGATCCGGAGGAACCTTCGGCTTTTCCATGACGGGAGAGGGGTTTATTCTTCTCTCGGCTTTCAGTGCTGCTGTCTCTGCCGGCTTTATTAAGAAATTCAGCCGGACGGAAGATCCGGTCATGCTGAGCGGCTGGCAGTTTCTTCTGGGGGGACTGGTTCTGGCCATTGGCGGCTTTCTGGGAGGAGGAAGGCTGGCGCCCGTGTCCGCCTATGCATGGTTTTTGCTTTTGTACATGGCATTTATTTCCGCGGCGGCATACACCCTTTACAGTATTCTTCTGAAGTACAATCCGGTGAGCCGGATCGCCGTCTATAATTTCTCCAACCCGCTGTTTGGTGTGCTCCTGTCTGCGCTGATACTGGGAGAAAAAAATCAGGCCTTCAGCCTGTCCGGACTTCTGGCGCTTTTCCTGGTATCTGCCGGGATCATTATCGTGAACAGATCGGAAGAAAACAAAAAACAGAAGGCGTCAGGAAGAATCAGAGAACAGGAAAGCTTATGAGTGATAAGAAAAAACCATACCCGTACTGGCGTTCAAAAAAATACAACAGGGGGAAACAGAGAAAAAAGCAGGAAAAGCGTCTGAAGCAGGAAAGACTCCGGCAGCTGTTTAACGAATCCCTCCTTCAGAATCCGGTGGAAATGTACCCGGAGGCAAGAGAGCTGCAGCGGCATTTTATCCTTCATGTGGGTGAGACAAATACAGGGAAGACCTACGAAGCGCTTCAGGATCTTGCCGGCGCAGAGAGCGGCCTCTATCTGGCGCCCCTTCGCCTTCTTGCGCTGGAAGTGCAGGAAAGACTGCTGGCAGAGGGAGTAGAATGCTCCATGACGACAGGAGAAGAGGATGATTACCGGATCGGCGCACATCATCTTTCCTGCACAGTAGAAAAAATGGACAGCGCCGGACAGTTTGGCGTAGATCCGAAGGTGGCTGTCATCGACGAGGCGCAGATGCTGCAGGATCCGGATCGCGGATGGGCCTGGCTGAAGGCTATTCTGGGTCTTGCCTGTGAGCGAATTCATGTCTGCATGTCACCGAACGCAGAGCAGGTGGTGGAAAAGCTGATTGATATGTGCGGCGATACCTGGGAGGTTGTACGGCACACCAGAGATGTTCCGCTCCGGATGGAAAACCGCCAGTTCCAGTTTCCTGGCGGCGTGCAGAAACACGATGCGCTTGTGGTCTTTTCCAAGAAAAAAGTTCTGTCGGTGGCCTCCGAGCTGGAGAAACACGGGATAAAAACCAGTGTGATTTACGGCGCGCTTCCCTATTCGGTCCGTAAGGATGAAATGCGTAAATTTCTGGAGGGAGAGAGCAGCGTCGTGGTTTGTACCGACACCATAGGTATGGGGATGAATCTTCCCATACGGAGAGTGGTTTTTCTGGAATCGGAAAAGTTTGACGGCAGAGACATGCGTCCGCTCTCCATGTCGGAGGTCAAGCAGATTGCCGGACGGGCCGGGCGGAAAGGACAGTTTGACGAAGGGCTGGTGAATGCTCTTTCCGATAAAAAGAGAATCCGCAGGCTGCTGACCGGGCAGTATCAGCCGATGAAATATGCGGTTATGCAGATGCCGCAGACCCTGGTTGATCTGGATATTCCCCTCTCCGAGATTATCACCAACTGGATGAAGGTGCAGGATACGTAATTTCTTCGGAAGGCGGATATGCGGACGCAGCTGTCGCTCGCAAGAATTCTGGAAAAACCGGAATTTGCCACCTTTATGCTGGACAAGGATACGCAGCTGGCTCTGGTTAACATTCCCTTTGACTCCCGCGATCACCGGCTTCTGCAGATGTGGAAAAATCTGATTCTGGATTATTATTCCGAAAAACCGATGCGTAAATATGTGCCTGTCCTTCACCGGAAGGCAACACTGGAGGATCTGGAAGAAATATACAGAGAGTGCGATCTGGTATTCAGCTTTGTCCTGACCGTGCAGTACACGGAAGAGGATCTGGCGCGGCTGGTCTCCCGAAAGAAGGAAAGAGTGGCTGCCATGATCATGCAGAAACTTAGCGATAAAAATTTCACAAGAACCTGCCGCCAGTGTGGGAAGCCCCTTTACTGGAATTATCCCTTCAGCATCTGCCAGGACTGTTTTCAGAAGAACAGAAGAAGAAAATGGGACGCGGAAGACTGGGAGGATTATGAAGAATAAAGCGGAGGAGTTTTATGAGCAGACGACGCAGAAACAGAGACCGTTATAACGACAGCCGTTATGACCACGAGTATGAGTCCGGGTCAGCCGACTACGATGATTATTATGACGACTATCCGGACGACTACATCGGGAGTCACAAGAAAGAGAAGAAAAACGCTTCCCGCAGCCGTTATGACAGAGACCTGTATGACGACCGGTATATGGATGGCCGCCCATATGACAGCCGTTATTATGACAACCCTCCTTATCATGACACTTATGATGTCAGAGGCTCCGGCCGTTACGATAACCGCTATGAGGATGACTATGATTCCAGGATGGATGATTATGACAGGGACTACGCGCCCCGCCGGCGTCCGAAAAAGAAAAAACGCCATCCGGTCCGGCGGTTCTTCCGCAATCTGCTGCTAATCCTTCTTGCTGTTATCATTGCTGTTTCGCTGCTGCTCTTTTTAGCGCTCAGCAAGGTCAATCATGTGGATCCTGTGGCGGACAAGGCAGCGGATGACAATACAGCTGCGGACGGATACAGCACCATGTCAGACGCCTCGGTGACGAATATCCTTCTGATCGGGCAAGATGCCAGGGAGGGAGAGACACAGACCAGATCCGACAGCATGATCATCTGCAGCATCAATATGAAAACAAAGCAGGTGGTGCTGACTTCTCTGATGCGTGATATGTATGTGGCAATTCCCGGCTACGGGTATGACAAGCTGAATGCCGCCTATGCCTATGGCGGAATGGAACTTCTGGATACAGCGATTCAGGAAGATTTCGGCATAGATATCAATGGAAATGTGGAGGTCGGCCTGGAGGCATTTCTGGAGAGCATGCTTGCCGTCGGAGATCTGGATATTGATCTCACGCAGGAAGAGGCGGATTATCTGAATGCGCATCCGGATCTGGGAATGTCCACCGATCCGGAGGAAGGCGGTATGGCGGAGACATGGAATCTGACCGCCGGTACCAATACCATGACATCCTCCCAGCTTCTTGCCTACTGCCGCATGCGGTATATAGGAAATTCCGACTGGGACCGCACCCGGAGGCAGAGGACGGTACTAACAACCGCCATCGCGAAATTCAAAAAAAGCGGTCCGCTGAAGAAGTACAGCATTATCAGCTCTGCTGCGCCTAGTATAACCACGGATATTACAGACCCGAACCTGCTGGTGGATCTGTTTAAGGGACTGTACTGCAGCGGAGATATGGTGAACTACCAGATTCCTGTGGAAGGAACTTATTACGCGGATAATATGGACGGCGCGGATGTGCTCGTGCCGGATATGGAAGCGAACAGTGCTTATCTGAAAAGCTATATTTACGGAGAAGAAACATCCTGAGCAGTTTTTGTTATTTATGAAAAAGTGTAAAAAAATATTTACCCTGATGGCCATCCTCTGGATGGCCGCCATCTTTTTCTTTTCTTCACGGAATGCGGACGAATCCACCGCCCAGAGCAACCGCGCGGGAATGCTGGCCGGTCATCTGTTTGTCCGGGGTTTTGACAGCTGGACAGAGCAGGAGCAGCTGGATTTTGCAAGGAAAATAGATCATCCGGTCAGAAAAACAGCGCATGCGTCCGAGTATGCGCTGTTGGGAATGCTGCTGTTTGGAGCCATGACCGGCACGCGAAGAAGGAGAATGTGTTATGCCTGGCTGGCTGCCGCCTGCTATGCCGCGACAGATGAGTTTCACCAGCTGTTTGTGCCCGGCCGCAGCGGCCAGTTTACGGATGTCTGCATCGACAGCGGAGGAGCCGTCGTCGGAATCCTTGCGGCGGCCGGAATTTCACTCCTGATTTTCAGAATCCGGGTGCGGCACAGGCAGAGCAGATAACTTCAGGGGTCCTTCCGGTTTTCGGGCTGAGCGTTCTTTGGCTCCTCTTTTTTCCCCTTTTTCTTTCTACGGATTACCAGGACAACTATCGCGGCAGCGCCTGCTGTTACCAGAAGCGGAATCAGGTAGATCAGCACGATCAGCAGATTTTTGAAAAAGTTAGCGAATCCCTTCCAGCTGTTCTGGAATGCATCGGAAATTCTTTCGATATATTTCTGCTCTGTTACGGCAGTAGAATATTTTTTAACCTCTTCAATGCTCAAATTTACCGTGGAATAGGCGATGTCCGTGTCCATGTCGGAAATATCGGTGTTAATCTGGTTCAGCTGGGTTTCAACCTCTGTCAGTCGGGATTCCACGGAAATCATATCCTCGATCGTTTCCGCCTTTTCCATCATTTCCGTCAGCCTGTCTGCCTCGATCTGCAGCGCCTCTTTGCGCTTCTGCGTATCCGAATATTTTTTACTGATGTTTTCGGTGCTGACGGCTTTATTCATGACTTTTCCGTAATCGGACAGAGAATCCAGAAAGTCCTGAAATTCTGCCGAGGGAATCCGCAGAGTCAGGTAGGCAGACCGCGTGGAGGAATCGGAGGAGGCATCCTCCTGGTACCAGTTGTAATCATAATCCGATTCCGACTCACTCTCAATAAAACCGTCGAGAGCTGCCGTGTCCTGATGTATTTTCTTCAGCGAGTCGTCATACTCCAGTGTCTGCAGAGACACATCTGCGCTGTAAATCAGCTTGTTCGTAGAAACAGAGCCGCTCTCGGAGACTGCTGAGCCGGATTGGTCTCCGAAAGCAGAAGAGTCAGCAGCGGTCTCCCCGGAGGCAATTCCATCTTCAGCGGTGTCACCGGCCGCGTCTGCTTCCATCGTGCCGGAAGCCCGGAAGACGTCATATCCGGAAGCAGGTGATGTACTCTTCGAGGAACTGCCGCAGCCCGAAATGCACGACAATGCAATTACACTGCAGACCAGCAGAACAGAGACTGAAAACTTTTTTGTCATTGGCGTCACCAGCCTTTCTGAATAATTGAAAGATTTAACCGCAAAGCGTTCTGAGTCTGGGGTGCTGAATAGATACTATAATTTTATATATATTCAGATATAATATCAATCTGTATTTATTTGACAGACCGTAAAGCATAAAAAGCATAAAAAGAGCAAAAAAGAAGATGCTGCATCTCGTCATATATGCGGCATCCTCTTCTGAAAATTCACATGTATTTACTTTGTACCGGACTCATACATTTCCCGGCTGGTCTCGTACAGTCCCTCTACATACGCGTCGGTAAGATTGGCGTTCGAGTACAGGCTGAACTGGGATGGTCTGTCCGGAGAATAATACTCTTTGACAAACCGGACAGCCTGCGCTTTCTGCTCTTCAGGAGTGGCGTCTGCCGGTAGAGGATCATCACAGACGGAGATAACAATCTTGTCTCCCCAGTCCTTGTAAAGCTGCCTGGTATCATTCATCGCCATGGGCGTCCAGGACTGCCATCCGGCGGCTACAATATTCTCAATCTGCAGTTCAATATGACCGCAGCTGTGCAGGTCTGCAAATTTCCCCTTCGCCTTGATGTGGTCAGTAATCTGCCTCTGGAAGGGAACAAAAATTTCCCTCGCGACGTCCCTGGAGAAGAACGGAGCCTTCTGGGAACCCCAGTCATCGTGATAGGTAAAGGAATCAATCCCGTCTCCGTAGGTCTCACAGGCTGCATCAATCAGCTGAATGTGAAGATCTGCCAGCTTCTGCAAAAGCTCCTTCAGGTCATCGGTGCTGTCCTCGTCAATCAGGGTTACCGCTGCCTGCTCAAATCCAAGGAAGGAAATAATGCGCTCAAAGCCGGCGCCGTTTAAGAACCAGAAGGAGTTGCACTGCCCGTTGTGAAGAAATTCATAGTTATCCCTGCCGCTCTGATCCCAGTCCCAGGAGTTAATATCCGGCCACACAATCTTAGCACGCCATTCGCTGATGTCATTCAGCAGGTGCGGAACCCCCGGTTTTTCCATGGAGCCGCCCACGACAGGGACATATTCCCACTCTACCCCAAACATATCCTTCCCGCCGTATTTGTCCGGGGACATCATGTTCTTTTCAAACACGAAACCTCTGGCAATATTATCCGGAATAATCTGCGGAGTGAAAACGCCGATCTCCACACCGTAGGGCATCCACATGCTGCCCTTCTGCCGGTACATTCTGGCCGCTTCTTCTTTAGCGGTAATGGGAAATTGATAGATCGGCGGCCCGGGTTTTGTCATGTCAACAGAATTAGGTCCCCTCTTCGTAAATTCCAGTTCTTTCTTATCAAATGCCATGCAGTAACACCTCCTTTGTCTGCGACGTATTTTACATTCATTTTTGCGAAAATTTCTTCCGCTGAAATTTCCGCTGTGCTTTGTGATATAGTAATTTTATAAAAAATCAGAAGGACAGAATATGTGTGGACAGCATAAAAAAATAGAAAAAAGAAGAGAGAAAAAAGTGCTTGGGGAAATCAGGCAGAATGCTCAGAACCCTGTAGCAGTCAGATTTTGTAAAGAGAGGATTTTTAAATGAAGATTACCAGAAGAGATGTCGCGGGAATGATTGATCATACACTGTTAAAACAGGATGCCACAGAGCTGCAGATTAAGAAGCTGTGTCAGAAGGCAGAAGAGTATCATTTTGCTTCGGTATGTGTAAATCCCTGTTACGTGGCACAATGTGCAAAAGCATTAAAAGACAGCCCAGTTCATGTCTGTACTGTTATTGGATTCCCTCTGGGAGCAACATCTACCGTTTCAAAGGCGTTTGAGTCCCAGGTGGCTATTGCTGATGGGGCAGATGAAGTGGATATGGTTGTTAATGTTGGAAAAATTAAATCAGAAAACTGGGATTATGTAGAAAAGGATATCCAGGCGGTTGTCGATGCAGCAGCTCCTACGAACACGCTGGTAAAAGTTATTATTGAGACATGTCTTCTGACGGATGAAGAAAAAATTAAGGTTTGCCAGATTGCAAAAAAATGCGGGGCAGATTTTGTAAAGACATCTACCGGATTCTCTACCGGAGGCGCTGCACCGGAAGATGTAGCTCTTATGAGAAAGACTGTCGGACCGGACATGGGAGTCAAAGCGTCCGGCGGTATTCATACAGCAGAAGAAGCGATTGCCTGCATCACTGCCGGCGCAAACCGCCTGGGCGTCAGTGCGGGAATAGCGGTTGTGAATGGGGTGACGGAAGAATAAGCAAAAAGATAACAATTGGGAAATAGGAAATGAAAGCCCGGCCTTGTAAAAGCCGGGTTTCTCCAATCGTTACAGAATCTGCAGAAGGTCTTTAGGAGAATGAATTACTGCGGTTGGATGGGAGGCGGTGCCGAATCCATAGGCGGCATAAATAAAATCAGTGCCTGCTTTTTCACATGCCTGCTCATCCATCTCCGTGTCTCCGATATAAACAGGATGCTGCAGATGATATTTTTGAGTAAAAAGAGCAATATTATCAGCTTTCAGCATGCCGGTGTCGTCCGGACAGCAATACGCAGTGATGTATTGCCTTGTATATGTAGCAGACAGGAAGGTATCAATGTATCCTGCCTGACAGTTGCTGATAATAAAAAGAGGATAGCGGGCGGAAAGCTTTGCAAAAACTTCCGGAATACCCGGATACGGCTCAGGCGGCGTCCGGGTAAGCAATTTATTTTCTCGTTCTGCAATTTCTTGTACGATAGTCCAATTTTCTTCAGGTGGTATGTGAGGAAACAGGATCTGGCCTATTTCCCGCATCGGCTTTCCAAAGGTTTGCTTCAGATCATCGGTTGTCAGCTCATGATCCAGAATACTCTTTTCAGCAATTACTTCATTATAGGAATGAACAACAACAGAAGTGGAATCCCAGAGAGTTCCGTCCACATCAAAAATAAGCCCGTCATATCTTTTCATTTTGAAATAACCATCCATTTCTCTTATCAGTCATAAAACATCATTCTTGTAATCTATCACGAATCTGAGGAGTTGTAAACGTAGAGAGAATGCTTTTTAGACCCCTTTAGACTGATTAATCTCCGGAAAAAATTTTATGTGGAATTATGATTGAATAGTATATAATCATAGCTGGGAAAGAGCAGATACAGTTATCTTCGTAAAATGTAACAGACAGTGAGAGGTGGGATTATGCAAGAATTTATTTTACAGAGCGGTCTTAGGATTCCGGCAGTTGGGTTTGGTACTTACAATCCCAAGAAGCAGGATATGACAGAATTGATTACCAGAGCACTGCGGTTGGGATATCGGTTTTTAGATACCGCATCTCTCTATGAAACAGAAAGAAATGTCGGAGAGGCGATCAAAAAAGCAGGTGTAGCCCGTAAGGATATCATTATTGAGAGTAAACTTTGGTACGATGAAATGGGATATCAGGAGGCAAAAGCAGCTATTGACAGATCATTGACCAGAATAGGAACAGACTATCTTGATATCATGCTGATTCATTGGCCGCGGGCAACCGGGAAGTTCGATGAGGATTGGAAATCATTGGATCTGGAAACCTGGAGGGCAATGGAAGAGGCAGTGAAAGTGGGAAAGGTAAGGGAAATTGGTTGCAGCAACTTCCTTCCTCATCATTTGGAAAATCTTATTCTGCATGCGGATATTAAACCTGCGGTTGACCAGCTGGAGCTGCATATTGGTTATACGCAGGAAGCAGCCGTGGAGTATTGCAAACAGCATGGTATTCAGGTGATCTCCTGGGGGTGTCTGGGACGAGGCAGGATGGATCAGTATGTAGGTTCTGATTATGTAAAAGAACTGGCGGTAAAATACGGCAAATCCGAAAAACAAATATTTCTGCGGTTTCTGGTACAAAGGAATATTATTGCTATTGCAAAAGCAACCAGCGAAGAGCATATGCGATCCAATATGGAAATCTTCGATTTTAATTTAACGGAAGACGAAATGTGGTTCTTGCAATGCATGCCGGAAACTACGTGGATGGGTGAGCATCCGGACTTTGCAATTCCGGCCAAGCGCAGTAATCCGGATCAGTGAGGAGAATACAATTACTGAAATAACCGCAGAAGAGGTGAATGCTTTGAAAAGTACCATTGTTCTGGCACAGCTGTCTCCACTCCCGGATACAGAGGGAAATATTAAAAAGGCGGAAGCGGCGGTCAGGGAAGTCTGCAGCGGGCAACATGCAGATATGATTGTGTTTCCGGAAAGCTATATGGTCCGGATTCCCGGACACTCCGACATCAAGAAGAAAAATGATTTCGCCCAGCGGCTGGACGGTTCGTTTGTGCAGGCCATGAGGAAACTGGCAAAACAGTATGGTATCTGGATGGTTTTCGGAATGCTGGAACAGCCGGAGAGGTCAAGGCTTCTGCAGGAAGAACAGGAGAAACCAAGCCGTGTGTTTAATACGACTGTTCTTCTGGACAGCAGTGGCGAAATTGTTTCGGTTTATCGGAAAACGCATCTTTACGATGCGTTTGGGGTCCGGGAGTCGGACCGGTTTTTGGCAGGGGACAGCCTTTTTACGCCGGTGGATACCCCGTTCGGTAAAATTGCTGTTTTTATATGTTATGAGCTTCGCTTTCCTGAAATTGCCAGGAGAATGGCACTGGAAGGGGCGCAGATTATTCTTGCTCCTGCGGCATGGTATCAGGGATCTTCTAAAAAGGAGCAGTTTCAGATGCTGGCAAGAACCAGAGCATTGGAAAATACGGTATTTTTGCTTGCGTGTAACCAATGCGGCGGAGGTACAACGGGAGGAAGTCTGGCGGCGGATCCTATGGGGCGTATAATAGCTGATGCAGGAGAAGAGGAACAGCTGCTGACAGTATCGGTGGATACGGGACAGATTGCGGAGGTCAGGAGGGGGCTTCCCTGTCTGGAACAGCGTCATCCGGAACTCTATGGAGCTGTTTTCGGAGACGGGACGGAAAAATATTCGGAGAAACCGGGGGAAATTTAATGTGACAGACGCATTGCAAGGCGCATTACAATATGAAGAAAACACGGTAAGAGGCCGCCTCAGCATGATTCCGCTTATCTGCCGGTGGTACAGAGAACATCGGAGAGATCTACCCTGGCGGCAGGGGAAAAACGCATACCATACCTGGGTTTCGGAAATTATGCTTCAGCAGACCAGGGTGGAGGCAGTCATACCATATTATGAACGATTCCTTTCAGAACTGCCGACCGTGCAGGCGCTTGCGGCATGTCCGGAGGACAGGCTCCTGAAACTCTGGGAAGGACTCGGCTACTACAACCGTGTCCGGAACATGCAGAAAGCAGCCAGAATTATCACAGACGGCGCAGGGACAGAGCTGGAGAAATACTTTTCCGGAGCACCGGAAATTCCGGGCAGGCAGGAGGAAACGGAAATAGTGAAGGCCTTGCTGGTACTTCCCGGAATCGGGAACTATACGGCCGGAGCGATTGCATCTATTGCCTTTGATCTTCCTGTTCCGGCTGTGGACGGCAATGTGCTCAGAGTACTTTCCAGGGTATGGGGAGACAACAGGGACATTATGAAGCAGTCCGTCAGGCGCAGCTATGAACATGCCTTGGAGAAGGCTATGCGAACCTTCTTTTCGGAAGAAAAAACAGATGCATTTCAGGAGGACGATTCCGAGAATGCTGCATCAGCACAATTTCTGGAAAACCTCCTGCCGGGAGATCTGAATCAGGGCTTCATGGATCTGGGCGCGCTCATCTGTCTCCCGAATGGAGCGCCTCTGTGCGGGCAATGTCCCTTGGGAGAAAGAAAGCTTTGTCGGGCTCATGTTTCCGGTAGAGAGCAGGAATTTCCTGTTAAAGCGCAGAAAAAAGCAAGAAAAATAGAACATCGGACCATTCTTCTTATCCATGACGGGGAAAAGGTAGTCCTGCGGAGACGGCCGGAAAAAGGACTTCTTGCGTCTATGTATGAGTTTCCGAATTATTACGGAATCCTGAACCGGAAACAGGTTCTGCAGGAAGTAAAAGATATGGGGATGAATCCTGTGCGGGTCAGAAAGCTGGAACCTTCCAAACATATTTTTTCTCATATCGAATGGCATATGACGGGCTACGAAGTGCTGATGGAGGAGAATGAAGGCAGAACAACCGGATGCATATATCAGAAACCTGCAAGCAGCCCGTGGATACTTGCAGGAGCATCGGAAGTTAAAACAAGGTACGCAATTCCCTCTGCCTATGAAGCATACGCATCTCTGCTAGGGCGGATGATTGATGGTTAATACGGCATTGGTTAAAATAGAACTGTCAGAAAAAGAAGGGGAGGGTTATTTTATGGAAGGTGCTGTTTTTGAAAAAACACCCGCGGATGCTGCAGAGATGCTTTCTGAAATGTCCGAAGATAATTATAAGGCCTTAATGACAATTATTATACATGTATACAATGATGATGTCGTAGCGCAAAAAAGAAGAAAAGAAATCATCAGCAGAAAAAGAAGAGCCTTCCTGCGGATGGAGGAATTAAGAAAAAACGCTTCTCTATATTACGGGCGGGTTTTTGACACAGATCAGGAGAGAGCAGAGGGACTAGAGGAGAAATATGGTTGCATTGATCAAGTGTCCTTTATTTATTGTTAATCCCGATGAAGCGATGATAATTCTTGAAAGGGAAATCGAGAGTTAGAATATTTCTACACAGAGTCAGTGGAGAATACAATCTCATCGGATCCTTTTGACACATCTGCTATATCCTTAACACAAGCACATTGAAATCATAGCTTTCTTCGCGCTTAGCTACTGAAAAAACAGATCTAAACTTAAGAAAGAGATCTCAGAATTTCTCAATCGGCTTGATACGTAAGATTATAAGCTTTGCAGGTACTCATCATAAGCACCCAGCTTAACCCATCAGGCAGATGACGGGTGTGGTTAGGCTGGGGATCCTCATTTAATCATGTGATCCCGGATATTTTTTTCTACTATCTTTTGGCATTCGAGTATTCTGTTTTGGGTAAGTTCTTTATTTTTATATGTATTTACGTTCTCCTGTAGCATCCCTTTAACAAGAAGTGTGCATGTCCTGCTCAGGTATGCTGCATCTTCATAACGAATGTACCCCTCATTTGCCGCACGCCGCATCCATATGTAATCCCTAGCTTCCAGATTGCCTGTATATATTGGGACGCATGACATCGCTATTGCGCGGTTTGGCGATTCCAAGGGATATATGGAGAAATAATCCTGTAGTGCCTGGTCAAGCATATCATTATACTTACCCCAGAAAAGATTCAGATAAACTGGCGGATTCTGAAATGCATAATTGATAAAACTTTTCCATGCGGCAATATCTTTCTCGATATCGTTGAGTCCTGTTTTATGGATGTTGTTGAGGTCGTTCACATACTGATTCAACTCACGAAGAGAGGCTAAGTATAATGAGATAGTCCACATCATCGAAATGTTTATACAAGGCGCCGGTTGTAACCCCGACGCGTTTTGCGAGATCCCTCACCGGATATTCTCTATGCCGGATTCGTGGATTATCTTTTCTGCTTCCTCGATGAATTTTCTTTTTGTGATCAGGGAACTTTCTTTTTTAGTCATTGGCAAATTGCAATTTACTCTCTTGATTGATGGCATCGGTCAGGGCACTATAGACGCCTGGGTAGATAGAAGAGGGCTTTCCGATCGTGCTATTGGGGATGTAATAGAGTTTTCCATATTCAGAGCACGCGTTATGGACTTCTTTCCTAACTGCTTCCTTTGTCCATCCGGAAAAATCAACAGTAGCAGAATCAATCCCACCCATGAAGGTGAGTTTTCCACCATATTGTGTGATGAGCGATTTTATGTCATTACTCTTCATGACGCCCTGCCAGATGTCAATTCCCATCTCTATCATATATGGGACGAAGGTTGCCGTATAGGAATCAGAATGGTGGACAATCAACTTTACACCGTGTGCTCTATAATATCCATAAATTTCATTATACGCGTCCAGGAAGAATTCTTCAAACATTGCCGGTGATATAAAGGTAGAATTCTGGCTCCCCCAATCATCATGGTGGAAAAGTGCATCCGGATGAAGATGGGTGCAGAGCTCTTCCGCGTACTCAAGCTCCCATTCGGTCAGATATTTAATCAGATCCTTAAGCTCGTCTGGGTTCGTATAAAAATCTATAAGGAAATTCTGTATTTCCAGGAGATAATGACACCGTTCAAAAGTCCCGGGTGCAATGAATGGGGCGATATATTGTTCATCTCGGTCAACTTCTTCCGCCTCTTTCTGTGCCGGCTCCCATTCTGCGGAACTGAATTTTAGATTCGGTGCTTTAACGTAATCCTGCCAATGCTCAATATCTTTTATGACAAGGTGTTTCTCGTCATGGACAGGGAACATGCCTGGGAATCCTTTTGGCCATGACTGCGTATATCCCCATGAATTAACAACATCCATCTGCCCGGGAACCGGGTTAGGGTCATGCAGGTTGTATGGGTCATTCCATATCAAATGTAGGAACTCATATTGGTTGACGAAACGGTCGGGGGTTCCCCCATACATGGTTTCGTGTAAATTTTCTTTTATTGTAAGCATTTTTTCGCTCCTATTTATCTTTTACTTCAGTAGTTATTCTCACCGGAGCATCCTTTCCGGCTCCGATATGGCGGTCGTACTGCGCCGGATGCGTAGCTATTTTGCACACCCCCACGGCGACAATAATCTCAATCCATAATGCTGGAAATGCTCCGATCGTGCTGATCATCTTCACTCCTTGAATATCCGAAAAAACGACGATAATGATCGCAACCAGGCCAATGACAAAGCCGAATAGGATTTTAATGAGAGTACGGCCGATCGTGGATATTTCCTGTTCTTCATCTTCACTTGTTTTGGGTTTATAGTTCATGTCAAATTCATTTATAGCATTTTCAAGATCTTTTTCCTGGCTGCTTTTTTTCGCGAATACCATATCTACAAGAGCAGAAGTGGACGAATCGCAGGCTGTTACAACTGACAGGAAAGTTACGGCAAGAAAGATAACGACAATCATTAGAGTAAGGGGAAGATGTTCAAAAACAGCATAAGCGGTATATTCATATCCCCTGTTATAAGCATCAGCAATCCCATACCCGGCTTTTTCAAAATTCAGTGAAGTTCCGCTGAATATTGCCATCCAGATAGCCGTGAACACAGATGGACCAACAAGGGTGATCAGAACTATCTTTCGGACAGTTTGCCCATAGCACACCTTGCCGATAAACATCCCGGAAATCGGTGCCCAGGCCATATAGGCGGACCAATAGAAGATTGACCACCAGTAAGACCAGTCGTTCCCTGTTACCGCATTTGTCCGCAGCATGTCGCCAAAGAAATGTTCGATAAAATTCCCGACTCCTTCCGTGCCAAAGTTGCAGATAAAGGCTATCGGCCCGAAAATGAACACAAAAAAGCTAAGCCCAATATAAATATAAAGATTGAGGTTTGATTAGAGCCGGATTCCTTTCATAACCCCTGTAACAGCAGAGATGACAAAAACGGTTACCAGTGCGGTAATGATTATCGTAATGGCTATCGTCCCTTTCTTTACCTGCCCGTTAGTAATATAGGAAAGCCCTCCCAAAAGCGAGAGGGCAGTTGTTCCGACGGTTCCGATCATCCCGCATAACAAGGTGAAAATACAAAATGCGTCGACAATCCCTGCCACCTTTTCAGCTACTTTGGATCCGAATAAAGGGCGCAGGAAGGAACTGACAGAAAATGAACATCCCATATTATAAAAAGCGAACGCGAAAAGGAGGGAGGGAAGCGCATATAAAGAATATGCGGGGAATGTCCAATGCAGCAGAACAGTCCTCATGGCATAATTTGCTGCTTCATCGCTTTCTGGCATAATGCCTAGCGCCTCATTCGGGACCGTATAATGCGCCATGATTTCCGCCGTCCCCCATGTAACCATCCCTATCCCTATTATAGTACAAAGCACAATTGCAAAGATGGTCTTTGTATTCATCCTGGATCTTGCTTCCGGTCCACCAATCCGCACTTTCCCAAACGGGAGAAAACAGACCACTATGCAAATAACCAGTGCGGCAAGGGTAGTCAAACTGTAGAGCCAGCCAAACCTTGAAAGGATAGCTGTATTAATTATGCTTAACGTGTCCGAAAATGAATTTCCAATGAATAATGATGCCAAGATGACACATACAAGCAGTGCTACAGGGACCAGGAATACGAGCCACTTGATTTTATTTTTTCTCATTGTCAGTCTCCATCTATCCTGCCGGGAAAAAGCTTTGTTTCCCGGCAGGAATAGTGCATGCATTATTTCTCGTTTGTCGCTGCTGATTTCTTTTTTATGATCATAAAATGAAGCGTCCATGACGCCGCCAGCCCGATCAGCGCAATAACCAGCATGATGATGAAAATAATATGATATCCCTCAATCCCTTCATATTTATCAAGAAGGTTACCGCAGATGGCGTTCATGAAGATATCCGGTGTAAATCCAATAACGGATGCCACGCCGATAGCAGTGCCTGTAAGCCTTAAGGGTATCCCATACTCTGAAATAATAGCGAAATAAACCCCGCGCATTATATAAATTGAAATAGCCGCAATAATCATAAAAATGACGAGCGGAACCATCATGTGACTGTCTGCCGGAAGGAATGCGATCACGGCGATCCCGACCGTCATGATAATAAAAGCGATGCCGACAATAAAAGAACTTGAGTGCGTTTTTGCTGCCAGCGCGCCTCCGAGCGGGGCTCCGGCCATCTGCGCGATATAATTTCTGACAACTGCCAATGCACCTGAAAGCACTGCTGTGGCTCCGATAATGTTTGTGAAATAAGGCGTCATATAGGTACTCCCGAGATGGAAGCTGTAGCTGCATATAATGACAAGGGAGAGAAGCCAGACAGCCGGAATCTTTAATACGGTCAGTATATCTTTTGCATGCAGAGATTCGTGTTTAGTACTTTTAGCTTTTTTGTCTTCAAGAAGAAAAAAGCTTAATATGCCAAAAACAATGTTTAATACCGCATATCCGGCAAGGACGGTCTTTACGCCTCCAACAGCATTCGAAGCAAGCCCGAAAACGGCAAGGAATATCGCTGAAAAGATCGCCTGGAACAGACCACGCCCTCCTTCAAGGAGGCCAAGCATCCGGCTGCCGTCGCCGCTTGTGTCCAACCCAATAGCCGCTTTATTCAGGGCCGTCCAGAAAGTAAGGGTTCCTGCTGCTGCCAATACGATATAGGTAAAGAGCTGGATACCGTAGCCTGGACCGGACATAAGGATAAAACCGCAGACCCCAGTTGCAATAAGAGAAACCGGGATTAATTTCTTGCTGGAAAATTTATCCGCAATAACGCCACCGGGGAAATACATGATCATGCCCGCAGCACCATAAATGCTCATGGTAAGGGCAAACTGGGTATTGTCCAGTCCGCTAAGTTCCATCACGCCGTCATAAAAAGTCCAACGGAGATAAGGCACCTGGTAAAATGCAGCCGCACCCAGCACAAAGATAAGTAACGTAAAATAATTCATTTTTGGTATTTTTGTATGCTGTTCCATTTTTCCCCCATATTACATAGAATAATTCCATCTTAATATTTACTGAGATACGCGATCAGGTCTTCATCTAATCCCGCTTTTAATAGTATTTTCTGCATATCCTTGACCGTGTCAGGTTCAATATCTGGTTTTTGATAAGAAGCTATCATTTGACCAATCTGTTTCTCAATGTTTTTCTCAAAAAGCGTCTTTGAATCGGAATGTGGTCCCCTAACAGAAAGCATCGGTATATAGGTCTCTTTCCTGCAGAATTCAAGCGTATGATCTTCGCGCAAATACTGCCCACCAGGGCCCACCTCGTCAATGACGTCAAGCGGGAGGGTGTCTTCGTTGATTTCCACATCTTCCAGATAACGGTTAACCATATTGATAATTTCAAAATCAACAACCATTTTCTCAAAGGATGCGCAAAGATAGCTTTCCATAATGCCTGCGCTCTGGAGGATTAGATTAATATGGTTTGACTTGCAGGCATAATAGGTCATCATGGACTCGTATCCCGCCTGTGCGTTCAGAGCCTTTGCATCCGTCAACGCCCCGCCTCCTCTGCTTGGAAGGGCATAAAAGCGTGCCAATTCCGCACAATACTTATAGCAGAGCGCTGCTTCGGCAGACCCGATAGCAATAGCGCATGTGGCCATATCGGCAATTGCCGTCTGGGAACCATAAAGTACAGGGGCTCCGGGCGAGTACATTTCAGACAAAGCCACTACGGCAATTACCTCCGCGTTTGCGACAGCCAGCGTCCCGGCAAGGGTTACTGGAGACGTTGTTCCTGCCATGGATGCTGCTGCGATAAATACCGGCTGCTTGTATTTTAGATAAGTGAATAAGGTTTCTGTCATGTTGACGTCAAATTGCAACGGCGTATCTGTATTCACCCCATTCATAAGGCAGGGCTTGTCCGCGATTTCCTCTGGATCTGCACCGAAGCAGACACAGCCAAGTTTAATGGCCGCTTCCATCTGGGCATAAGTCCCGCTGCCTGTCCAGATCCCTTTGTCCGTATGTAGCAGTGCCACATAATGCTGCGCAAGACTAAGGTGTTTTGCATCAATTTCTGTAGGGACGCACATCTGTCCGCTGTTAATGTAATAAGAAGGGTTGTATTCATACAGTTTCATCATATTTACATAATCCTTCAAGGTTGCAGGTCTCTTGTTCCCTTCCCTATCCATAATTGTCGTCGGACCGGCAGATGGGGCATTGTAAACACGATCCCCACCAAAATCGACATTGTATTTTGGGTTCCTCGCAATAAGTTTGCAACTGGAAGGCGCCATGTCTACATACTTCATGACTTGTTCTTCCGTAAAAAAAGCTCGATTTCCTTCTGTTCTGATTCCATGTTCCTTAAGTACTTTGATTGCATCCGGGTGATGGAAAATCATGCCGGTTTTTTCGAGTATCCGCATGCTGCCATCATGGATTTTCTGTATGTTTGGGTTTTGTGATATATGCCCTTTAGCGCCATTGTCATTACCTTTCATCTTCTTTCCTCCGCTAATAAATAGACTAAAGAGGTAAACATGATTACTATAATTCATTATGCTTTGCTTTAAAACATAATTCAGTTCTCAATAATATATGATTTTTGCTCGAATAAAATGTGAAAATAGCACAGTATAACGAATAATATTCAGATTATAGTAAATATATCCTTATTTGTTTACTTTAAAAAGAACGTTGCAAAAGGGATAAATAAAGATAACATGTTATCCTGTTTCCACAATTAGTTCATTATAAGCCTCTTTGAAGTATCATATTGCTTGGGAATAACGTGAGTTATTGTGGAAAAAGATGATAATTGTCTGTGCTAAGATATATTCGCTTGCTTTGGAACTTGGACTAGAATACGGCGAAATGGTCTTCTTGCAGTTAAAAAAATTAGAAAAAATATTAGACAAAAGAACTGTTTTAACTTTACATGTGGAGATATTCACAAAAAAAATCACAGTATTAAAAGTGAAAGCTGTCTAAATGATAAAATTTACCGAGGAAAGATAAGAAATATTTGTTTGAATTGACATATTGCACATTACTATGTTATAACATAATCAAAATCGTATCAGAAGGTATAAATTCTATGAGGATCGAAGGTAATGAGAAAGAAATAGTTGCTATGCAAGAATTTCATAAGGGGAATAGAGCAGAAGGGTTTAGGCTCCAAGAAGCTTTTGTATCTGAATTTAGGGAAGCGTATTCAAACAAGGATTCTTGCTCTTGTTTGGTAGCATGTAAATATCATGGCAAATGTAGAGAATGTGTGGCAATACATAGAGCTCATCAGGAACATGTTCCAAATTGTATGAGACCTATTATTAATAAAAAATTAAAAGTTATGTCAGAGCTGACTGAGCATACTGTTGTCAATGAGATTGAACCCCCGAAAGAGATATTAAGAGTAAACATCAAAAAAGATACAGGGAACGAATAATATAATAAGTTAGGAGGTTTTTATGAAAACAGTTATTGTTAACAGGGATACATCGCTTTCTGTTGTTGAAGTTCCAAAACCACGATACGGTCCCAAGCAGGCGTTGACAAAAACAATTGCCAACGGTATTTGCGGATCGGATGTTCACATTATAAAAAAAGAATTTAAAGGGATTAAACCGGAGCAATACCCGCTTATGCTGGGGCATGAAAATGTAGGACAGATTATAGAAGTGGGTTCAGAAGTAAGGGGACTAAAGGTTGGTGATATAGTCATTCTTCCTTTTGTGGATTCTGACCCGGATCATCTAGGTATGTATGGCTCTGGATGGGGAGGCTGTTCGGAATATGGTGTTGTGAATGATTTGGCTGCTTTTGATCAGGAGAATCCTCCAGATGTCGCCTATGCACAGAAAACCATTCCGCGTGATATTGATCCGGTGGACGCCGTTATGATCGTTACACTCAGGGAAGTGTTAAGCTGCACACGTTATTTTGGCATCTGTAAAAGAAGCCCTGTGGTTGTAATTGGAACTGGTCCGGTAGGACAGGCTTTTGTAAAAATGTGTAAAATGGTAGGCGCTGATCCAGTAATTGCAGTTGTAAGGAACATGCGCAAAGCAGACATAATGAAAGAAATGGGAGCAGATGTTGTTTTTAACACAAGTGAAGTTGATCCTGATAAGGAAATCCGCAAGATGTATCCCCAAGGGGTTCCATTTGTTATTGATGCTGTTGGCTCTGAGACAATTGTTAATGAGGCAATGGGTTTGATTTGTGACCGCGGTGAGATTTGCTGTTATGGGGTGCCAAGACAGGAAGAAATTCATCTGGATTTTAGTAATGCAGATTATAACTGGGTTGTGAATTTTCAGCAAATGCCGAAGAAGAAAGAAGAAGGTGCTGTTCATGAAGAAATTATTCAATGGATTCATGAGGGGAAAATAAACCTGAAAGATTTTATTTCGGATTATTTTGATTTTAGTGATGTACTGACAGCATATCAGAATGCTTTGGATAAAAAAATAACGAAAAAGGGTATCGTTGTTTTTTGATAGAACTTTTTCTCCCTGCTTATTCTGATCTTTTATGTTTTGATAAAAATCAACAAAAATAATTCACCCAAAATATATAATGTGCGAAAAATTTAATGGAGATGTGAAAATGGTTTGACATCAAACTACTAATGTCGTAACATTGTATCGTAACATCATTACACTGAATGCAAGGGAGGAAAAGTAATGACAGCGTTAGAGGAACTATTTTCGCTTGAGGGAAAAAATGCAGTTGTAACTGGCGGTGCACAAGGAATCGGAAAAGTTGTAGCCACAAAGATGGCTGAAGTTGGAGCTAATATTGCGATATTGGATCTTCAGGAAGAAAAAGCACATGCCGTTGCAAAAGAAATGGCGGAAAAGACGGGCAAGAAGGTTTTGGCATATGGGATTGACGTTACAGATCCAAAACAGGTTCATGATATCTTAGAAAAAGCGGCAGCGGATTTTGGCGGATTAGATTTATTGTTTAATAATGCAGGTATTGTTATTCATAAGAGTGCACATGAGGTTACTCCAGAGGAATGGGCTAAAGTAATTAATGTCAATTTAAATGGAGAGTATTATATGGCATCTGAGTTTGCCAGGTATTTGAAGCGAAATGGACGGAAAGGAAATATTGTTAATACAGCATCTATGTCCGGGCATGTTGTCAATTGGCCTCAGCGCCAGGCCTCTTATAATTCATCGAAAGCGGGAGTTATTCAGATGACAAAATCTCTGGCTGTTGAATACTGGGAAGATGGTATTCGTGTTAATTGTATTAGCCCGGGTTATATGGAAACGGAATTATGCACTTTTGTTAATAAGGATTGGCAAAAACGATGGTTTGATCTCACACCCGCCCATCGCTATGGCCAGCCGTCTGAACTTTGCAGTGCTGTAATTTATCTGCTCTCTGAAGGCTCTTCTTTCACCACTGGTACAGATTTAATTGTCGATGGAGGGTACACATCTGTGTAATTTGACTGCGATGTTGCTGGAGCCTTTTGAATATTAGATAGAGCGTTGGTCGTGATTTATCATATACAGTAAAAACAAAAAAGTAACATTTTAATAAATTTTGGTAGTGTCAAATAACCTATGAAAAAGCGGAGCCAAAAATAAAGGCTCCCGTGGAACCTTGAAAACTGCAAATAATAAACCTTTTTCAG
>OCTW011572070.1_pt1 | contig 21352 bp, 21 predicted proteins | sample 1539671 | NCBI WGS metagenome assembly OCTW01 (sample SAMN02144230, study PRJEB22623) | gut metagenome | biome: sheep rumen | host: Ovis aries | place: New Zealand
CGCGGAACGGAAGGCGCACAAAATGTCGGTTTTATGCCATTGTGATAATCGCCGTAAACGGCTCGGCGGCGTTCTCCGGGTCGGCAAAATAAAGCTTTTCCAGCTCGGGATTGCGCACAATCGTGCCGTCTGTCACACCGGTCCAGACTGTAACCGGCGTATGCATCAGCCGGCTCTGCCGCACAGAAAAAGTGACGCCCGGCGCAGCGGTCTGTGCCATCGTGCCGTAGTGATAGAACAGGTGGAACTGCAAATAGCCGCGGGGAAGCGCTGTGCTGGAAAAATTATAGCTCGACCGGTGCTTGTGGTCGTCCATAATCGCCGACTGGCTGTCCACACGGAGTCCGTATTCGGCTACAACGGTAAACTCCTTTTTCGCGCCGCGCGGATTTGCGATAAACAAAGCGGGATGTGCGGTGTTCTCCGCGGCAAAGCCGCTGCGGATGTCGCGCAGATATACCGGGTCACGGCGCATCGGCTCGTCATACCAGATGTCAAACATAACCTCTGTGGCCTCCGTCTGCTGTGCCGTTCCGTAATCATAATAGGCGCGGAAAAACAAGTCCGCCTCGCGCTCGAAATTTTTCAATGAAAAGTTTTCACTCGACCGGTGAAGCTCACCGTCATACAGCGTGCACGCACTGGTGATTGCTGTTACTTTTTTGTCTGCCATGATGATCCCTCCCGTTTGTATTTCAAGTGCTGTTACAGCTCGTATCTTTCCGTTTTTATGATACTACTTTAGGCACATTCCGTCAAGTTCGCGCACTGACTGCCGATACTCTGCCGACAGCCAAGACAGCCGTCCGGCTCAGGCCGGACGGCTGCGTTCAGAACGGGGAAGGTGATATCATCCGCCGGTATTCTGTTGTACAGGCATTTTGTTTGTTCCAGTAAAAATTGCTGCGCGCTGCATGGAACAGACCTGCCGGCGGCTGCATCCAAAATACAGCGGTTTTTACTCCGCGTAATGCTGCTCAAATTCCTCTGCCGTCGCCATGACTGCGCCCTTGCGCGCGACGGTCATTGCCGCATATTTTGCCGAAAATTCGAGATACTGCTCCAGCGTCCTGGCAGGAATAACCGCCAGACTGTCCACTTCAACCTTGTCGCGTACCAGCTGGAACAGGAACGAACCGGCAAACGAATCGCCCGCACCTGTCGTATCCACTACCTCGACCTCCAGAGCCGGATAGGACGCCTCGGCATGCGGTGTGTATACTGCCGAACCGTCGCCGCCCTTGGTGATGAGCAGCAGACGGCAGTTGCCCGCAAACAGCTTTTCTGCCGCTTCGTGCTCATCCCGGCATCCGGTGACAAATTCCAGTTCGTCATCCGACAGTTTTACGATGTTCGCATACGGCAAAAATTCCTGAATTGCCGCGCGGCACGCCGCAGGCGATTCCCACAGCGGCAGACGCACATTCGGATCAAAGCTGATCATCATGCCCGCCTGCTGTGCCAGCTCGATGGCGCGGCGGTGTGCTTCCTTGACCGGCCAGTCCACAAGATCGACGGAGCAGAAATGCAGAACTGCACAATCTGTCATCATTTCCGGCGTAATCTGCTCCGGAGAAAGGAACAGATCCGCGCTCGGATTGCGGAAAAAGGAAAACTCGCGGTTTCCGGTGGCATCGAGCGAGACAAAAGCCAGTCCGGTGTTCGCACGGCTTGTCTTAAAGACATACTGTGTATCCACGCCGCCCGTGCGCAGCACATCAATGATGTGTTCGCCGAACGCGTCCTCGCCGACCTGTGAAATCATCACGCCGCTTCCGCCCAGACGGCTGACTGCCGTCACGACATTTGCCGGCGCACCGCCCGCCACGCGCTCAAAATGCGTGACCTCACGCAGCGCACAGCCCTTCTGCTGCGGCACAAAATCGATCAGCAGCTCTCCGATCGCCGCCACTCGTCTCATGCAAATCCCTCCCTTATTTTTCCAAATATGTCATTTCCATGGCATTCATATCAAAGATTTCTGCGTCGCCCTGACCGCCGAAGCGCACGGTGTCCGCACGCTGCGGATAATATCGTGTCGTCATGACCTGTTCGCCGTTGTTGAGGAACAGCTCCAGCGAAGAGGTGTCCGCCAGTATGCGAAGATCGGTCAGCGTTTTCACCTCCGCGACGCGCTGTGTGCGGCCGCTGCCGCTCGTCTCGCTGAGCGTCAGAGTCAGCAGACCGCTGCCGTATTCAATGGCCGCCGCGTCGCCGATCATCACATGCAGGCTCGCGCCGCGGTTTGCAATGCGGATATCCGCACCCTGTGCCAGCGGGCACTGTGCCGTGCCGTCAAACGTCAGCGTTCTGCCGTTTGTGTGCAGGTCATCCAGCTCGCGCACCGGCACTGCCCGCAGACGTTCGCCGTCCCAGTGCAGCTCGCGCGGCACGCTCATGCAGTGCTGCCAGCCGTTTTCCTGCGCTGTCGGATTGGTGTAATCCGCATCCGGCATGCCCATCCAGCCGATGACAATGCGGCGGCCGTCGGGCGCTTCAAACGTCTGCGGCGCGTAATAGTCAAAGCCGACATCCGACTCCGCATACTCGCCCAGCGTATATTCTCCGCGGAAATCGCCGTACAGCGGGAAATAACCGCAGGAATAGACGTTCTGATAGCGGTTTCCCTCGCGTTTGATGCCCTGCGGCGACAGGGAAAGAATCATCTGTCCGTCGACACAGAACAAATCGGGGCATTCCCACATATAGCCGAATGTCTCGGGCGTGGTGATGGTATTGCAGTGTGTCCAGTGCAGGCGGTCCTCCGACTCATAGACGAGAACCTCGCCGCGCGAATCCACAGTGCGTGCACCGAGCACCATGTAATAGCGCCCGTCCTGCTTCCAGACCTTCGGGTCACGAACATGACAGCTCAGACCGTCCGGATAGTCCTTGTTTTCCAGCAGAAGCCGGTTGTCATCCATGTGGATGCCGTCCGAACTAATCGCAAGCGCCACATTGTGCCCGCGCCCGCTGTTGACATAATCATAGTTTTCACCGGGATGCTTGACATTTCCGGTGTAGTACAGATACAGCGCGTCCGCTTCGACGAGCGCCGAGCCGGAGTATACGCCGTGAATGTCCCACGTCTGATCGGGGCAGAGCGCAGCCGGCTGCTGCGTCCAGTGCAGCAGATCCGGACTGGTCCAGTGTCCCCAGAACTTGACGCCGCCGTTCGGGTCGAACGGGCCATACTGATAGAACACATGATAATTGCCCTTGTACCAGCACAGACCGTTGGGATCATTCAGCCAGCCGGTGGGCGGCATGAGATGAAACCGCAGGCGGCGTGTATCCGCGTCAACCCGCGCCCGGTCCCCCGCTTCAATGCGGGAAACCAGAAGGGTGAGATCCTTTTGCAGTGCGTTCATAGCCGCTCCTTTACCGCTTGACGGTAATCATGCTGTCCATCGCCTTGATTGCGCCGAGTTTGCCGGAAACCTCTGCATAATCGTCCGAATTGGTGACGATAACCGGCGTAACCATCGGATAGCCTTCCTTCTTGATGGCCGGAATGTCAAACTCCATGAGCAGGTCGCCTGCGTTGACATGCTGACCCTCCTGAACGTGCGGGGTGTAGTGCTTGCCGTCCAGCTCGACGGTGTTGATGCCGATGTGAATGAGCAGCTCGAGTCCGTTGTCGCACTCCATGCCGATGGCATGACCCATCAGGGCGGAAATTGTGCCGGCACACGGAGCAACCGCGCGGCCTTCGCTCGGCTCAATCGCATAGCCCTTGCCGAGCACTTCCGCGGCAAAGGTCTCATCGCCGGTCTCCTTCAGCGTAACCGCTGTGCCGGTAATCGGAGCGCAGACAACCAGGTCGCCCGTAGCTGCCGGAGCTGCCTTGACTTCAATCTCCTTGACCTCAGGCTCTGCCGCCGGTGCGCCGTTTGCGGTCTCCGGCTCAGCGTCCTTGTAGCCAAACAGCCAGGTCAGAGCAAACGCGACACAAGCTGCGATTGCGAACATCAGAATGTACTTAACGGGAGCATTGAGGCAGAGCAGGATACCGAAGATACCGGTAACGCCTGTGCCGGTTGCGCCGAGGTCGGTGATGGAGGCAAACATCGCGCCGCAGCCGCCGCCGATGCATGCACAGATAAACGGACGGAAGAAACGCAGGTTGACACCGAAGATTGCCGGCTCGGTGATGCCCATGAATGCGGACAGCGAGGACGGCAGTGCCATTGCCTTCAGCTTCTGGTCGCGGGTCTTGAGTGCGACAGCCAGTGCAGCGGCGCCCTGTGCGATGTTCGCAGAGGATGCCAGCGGCAGCCAGTGCGTGACGCCGAACTGCTGAATCTGACCGAGGTCAATGATCGTGTACATGTGATGGATGCCGGTAACAACCGTCGGTGCATACAGTGCGCCCATGACGAGCGAGCCGATGCCGAGCGGCAGCGAAATCAGGGACTGAATGCCGTTGATGATGCTGCTCTCAACGATGTTGAAGATCGGTCCGATAATGGTGAGGGTCAGGAAGCCGGTGACAAACACGGAAACCAGCGGAGTGACAAACAGGTCGAGCATTGCCGGAACATGCTTGTGCAGCCACTTCTCCAGCTTTGCCATGACGAATACCGCGATGATGACCGAGAGAACGTGTCCCTGATAGCCGACCAGCGGTACCTGCCAGAATCCGAATACATCGAGGTATTTTTCAACGCCTGACGACATCGTCCACGCGTTCTGCAGGTTCGGATGTACCATGATCATGCCGACGACGCCGCCGAGGAACGGGTTGCCGCCGAATACCTTTGCACCCGAGAAGCCGATGAGAACCGGCAGGAATACATACGCGGTGTTGGAGAACAGGTTTGCGAGCACGAACAGCGTGCTCTCGTTGGAAAGTCCGATGTAGCCGTTGTTAATCAGGAAGTTCAGCGACTCCATGATACCCATCAGAAAACCGGATGCAACAATGGCCGGTACGATCGGTACAAAGATATCGCCCAGTGTCTTGATAAACCGCTGGAGCGGGTTGCCCTTCTGGGCGGCGGCGGCCTTGACATCGTCCTTGCTCATCGCCTGAATGCCGGCCTGCGCGATGAACTCGTCATATACCTTGTTGACAACGCCGGTGCCAAAGATGATCTGAAGCTGACCGGATGCCTCAAAGACGCCCTTTACGCCTTCTACATCCTCCAGCGCCTTCTTGTTGCACTTGCTGTTGTCCGCGATGACAAGACGCAGACGGGTCGCACAGTGCGCTGCGGATACGAGATTGTCCTTTCCGCCGATGTTTTTGATGACACCGGCAGCCGATTTTGCATAATCCATACAAAAGCTCCTTCCCTTTTTGCCCCTGCCGCAGCCGGCAGCAGGTGTTCTGATTTTGTGAAATCGGTTTCACTCTACGCCTATTATACTGCCCGGCTCCATAAAAAGAAAGGGCAATATGCTACAAACTGTACGCCATTTTTTGCAGCACATTGCCCAGTTGAATCCGGAATTGATAAAATTGTTTGTGTTTTTTGACAACGCCCGTTGCGTTCGGCTCAAAGCGACTGTTGTTGAACGATTTCATATCCAAGCATCAGCTGCTTTTTCATATCAATGCCGCTCTCAAGAATCTGCAGCAGCATGTGTGCGGCCTCCGAACCGCCCGTCTCATAAAACAGATGCACGGTTGTCAGACGCGGCGAGACGATCTCCGTCATGCGGGAATGCCCTATGCCGACAATCGCGACATCCTCCGGAATGCGGCGGCCGGTGCCCTTGATGTATTGCATCGCGCCGACCGCGATGGAGTCTGTCGCGCAGAACACCGCGTCGACCTGCGGCGCACGCTCAAACAGCTGCTGTGCAGCGGCGTTGCCGTCCTCCAGTGAAAACCCGGTGACAATCATCTGCTCATCCGGAATGGTGAGCTCCCGCTCCCGCAGTGCCTCGAGAAAGCCCGCGCGCCGCGCCGCGCCGACCGCACGGTCCCGCTGTGTCACGCCGATATATCCGATATGCCTCCGTCCGGTATCCAGCAGCAGGCGGGTGATCTCCCGCGCCGCGTCGTGGTCGTTGTTGTACACGCACGACAGGTAATCCACCTGCTGGCTGAGCACGACAATCGGAATCGGATAATTCTGAATCATTTCGCGGTGCCGCGCCGTGAGCATGGTCGCCAGAAAAATGACGCCCTCTACCTGCCCCTGCTGGAACAGCTCCAGATAGCGCAGCTCGTTTTCGATATTGTTCTCTGTGTTGGCCAGCAGAATGCCAAAGCCCTTGGCATTGAGCGCAGAGGAAATGCCCGCCGTCATGCCGCCGATGCTCTCCGAATTGATTTTCGGCAGAATCACGCCGATCAGCTTGCTCTTTCCGGTGCGCAGAATCTGTGCCTGCCGCGACGGAACATAACCGGTCTCATCAATGACCTTCTGTATCTGACGCTTTTTTTCCTCGCTCACATAGCCGTGATTGAGGTATCTGGACACGCACGCCTTGGAGACGCCTGCCAGCTTTGCAATTTCCGCAATCGTCATGATGTCATCCTTTTCTCCGCTCCGCGAATCCGTGCTTTCTCACAGCGCGGACAGCCATGTCAGCTCCGCTTCATTCGGCTGATAGACGGTGGTTTTATCGCGCCCGATGAGCACCAGTGCGCGGCCGAGCAGACCATACCACATCCCGTCACTCATCTGTCCGGAAAGCAGGATGCTCTCCTCGATTTTGACCGAACGCTGTCCGTCGGGTGTTTCCACCACAACCGTGCCGCACAGCGCGCCGTTTTCCGGCGCCCCCTCACAGCCGAACTCCGGCTCCTCGACATACAGCAGCCGTCCCTTCGGACGGAAGATCGATCCGTTTACGTCAAACGGTTCCCATTTGTTCGCCATATTCTTATCCTCCGCTTCGTTCGAGTCTGTATCTTATATTATACCGCATTTCGGCACGGTTTGGCACAGCTTCGCCTCGATTTTATGCCAGAACGGCGTCAATTTTTTTCTGCGCCTCGTCGAGCACGCTGAACGCGCGCCGCAGCATCTCCCAGCACACGCGCGCCGCCGAGCCGGGCGTGATGACCGCGTCGAGTGCCGCGGCGACATCGCCGTCACTGTCGAGGTAAAAACGCAGCCACGCATACGTCTCATTCAGTTCATTGAGAACGCGCAGCATCGGGCGCTGCCGTTCGGTCGGCACCTTGCCGAGCTGGAAAATGCGAATGCGGAATTCCGTCCCGTCCGCACCGAACACCATGACCACATTGTACAGCGTTCCGCTGCTGCCCGCCAGTTCGACTGCCACATAATGACTGCCGTCCGGCTGCGGGTTTTCCATATATTTGATGTCGTGCCGCTGCAGGCGCTCGACCAATGCTTCTGCTGATTGATTCATCTCGTCCTCCTGTAACCATGTGATCTGTCAGCCGCCCATGCGGCGCAGTCCCTTCGGATAGTGGTTTTTCATCACGCCGCCGGCGCATTTGCCCCATCCGAGCACAAAGCCGTCCGCCGCCACCGCTGTCCAGCCCTTTTCCCCATCCCACAGGAAGGTCTCGCCGCGCAGATACTGTGCGATGCGCGGGTCATCCGCCGTGAGTGCACACACGCGCCGGAACGCATCTGCCGGCAGCGCATGAGAAAGCGCATGCGCCGGCTCGAAACGGTTTTTGCGCAGCGCACCCAGTTCCAGTCCGCACGCGCGCACGCGCAGCCCGCTCATCTGCTCCATGACCGGGTCGGTCAGCAGATACAGCCTGTCCTTTCGCTGCCGCAGCACGCCGTCGGGCAGAGCCGAAACCTGTTCGAGTACAAGCTGACGCGCCGCATCCAATGCCTCCTGTTCGCGCTTTGTGCGCGGGGACAGAAAGGTCTGCTGCGGTTCGTCCTCCGGCACGCCGGTTTTGCGCAGCACGGCGGCAAAATGTCCTTCGCCCCGCAGCCTGTGCGGCCACAGCCGAAAGGCCGCCGCCACTGCCGGATTGCCGTTGTCCGCCCAGTCCGGCCGGGCAGGCGAAAGCGCCGCGGGCGCATGTGCGGGCGATACCATCTCGAATTCGGGATGCCGCTCGAGAAACCGTGACAGCGCGCCCTCATCCTCCTCCGGCGCGAATGTGCAGGTCGAATAAATCAGCCGGCCGCCGGGGCGCAGCATTTCCGCTGCGCGGTCGAGAATATCCGCCTGCCGCGCGGCGCAGAAAGCCGGCAGCGCGGGGGTCCATTCCTCCTGCGCCGGATTGCCCTCCTTGCGGAACATCCCCTCGCCGGAGCACGGCGCATCGACTATGATTTTGTCAAAAAACGCGGGAAACCGCTGCGCCAGCCGCTCGGGCGTCTCATTGAGCACGACCGCATTGACGATTCCCATGCGTTCGACGCTCTGCGCAAGCGTCGCGGCGCGCGCGGCGTTGATTTCATTTGCCACGAGCAGCCCTGTGCCGCCCATCCGCCCCGCCGCATGCGTTGTCTTTCCGCCCGGCGCCGCGCAAAGGTCGAGAATCCGTTCGCCCGGCTGCGCGTCCGCGAGGGTGCCCACCGCCATCGCAGACGGTTCCTGTATATAGTATGCGCCCGCGTCATAATAGGGATGCCGTCCGGGGCGTGCGTCCTCCGGATAGAAAAAGCCCTCCGCCGCCCACGGCACCGGTTCGAGCGCAAACGGCGCGCGCTGTGCAAACGCATCCGGCTGTATTTTCAGCGGATTGACGCGCAGGCCGCGCGCCTGCGGTGCGGCAAGTGCCTGTGCAAACGCCGGGTATTCCTCTCCCAGCAGGCGCTGCATCCGCTGTTCAAATGCAATCGGCAGTGCCATAGCTTCACTCCTTCCGCTGATAAAAAACAGCAAGTGCACTCGTCATGACGGCGCACACCAGCAGCGCCAGCAGCAGCGCCTTCGGCAGACCGCCGGTCAAAAACTGCATCATCGGGTTGAAATAGTCCAGAATCCACAGCACAAAAAAGGTGACGGACAGCACAATCGTCACATGGGGAAGCAGGCCCTTGAGTATGTTCATGGCGATTCCTCCTCCGCGCCGATATAAATACAGTCGCTGATTTCGCGCCCCATACCGATGGGGTGATTGACCCATTTTCCGTCATACACCATGACCGCCGACTTGCCGCCGTCGAGGTTGTACGCCGCCAGACAGCCCTCCTCCTGCATGAGCGCGGCGAGCTGTGAAATCGTCGCACCGGCGGAATATCCGTCCTGCCGGCCGTCGACCAGAACAAATTTATAATGCCCGGGGGCTGCGTAGCCGATGGCGCAGCGCGGGTTTGGCTTGTTGAGATATTCGGTGGAATGAAACGCCGGCAAAATTTCGCCGCTGCCGTCGAGCAGCGCCGGACCGAAGGTCCACGCCTGCCATGCGCCGTCCCGCATCGCCTGCTCCGCATCAAACTGGACGGGCGAAACCGTGCGCATGACCCCGTCGGCATACAGCACGCACACATCCGATGTGCCCGGATCGCTGCTGTACAGTGTGCCGTTGCGAATGACGCAGGTGCGGCTGCTCTCGCCATAGGAATCGCCGGAAATCGCCAGCAGTGCGTTGTTTTCGCGCGCCATGCGGTCGACATAGTCGCGGATATTGCGCCCGTAGGTCGCCTGCGCAAATGCCGTTTTGATGTACTGGGTGCCGGCGACATAAATATCCGCCGAAAAATACACGAGCGGCTCGCCGTCCACCGAACAGCTCACCCGCTCAATGGTCAGCTCTGTGGTTTTTCCGCTGTATTGCTGCACGGTTTCCCGCGTTTTTTCCGCCGCGCGAAACGCCTCAATTTCATCTTCAGCCGCACCCATGGACAGCGTGTCCGCATGACTCCACTCATTCGTGCTTGCCGGCGGCACATCCAGTCCTCCCGCACTGCCCGCCGAGGGCAGGGAAAACTGCGCACCTATGTCCGTTTTCGCGGCATCCTGCGCCGCCGCGCGTCCCTGCGGCAGAATATAGGTGAACAGCAGTACAACCCCGACACACGCCGCAGCCGCAGCCAAATCTATGAAAACAAGCGCCCACACCGGAAGCCGTCTGTTCATCTGCTCACCCCTCTCTGCATATCGGGATACGGCGGCATGTCCCGTATCCTCTCTTGCGGTTCCAAGTTCCGTTCTATTATAGCATGTGTCCGGCCAAATTGTCTCCACCTTTGCGCAACATTTCTGTCCGGCGTATCCGCCCTGCCTGTCCGGATTGCTGCCGGCATTGTGCTCCGCGCCGTTTGATGGTATACTAATTCTGTATTTCCGCCCAGAAAGGACAATATTATGTTAGATATCGATGTAATTGTATCCGACTTTGACGGCACGCTGCTCGACGACGACAAGCATCTGCCCGAACAGTTCCCCGCACTGCTCGATGCGCTCGACCGCCGCGGCATCCGCTTTATCGCCGCAAGCGGACGGCAATATTATAACATCCGCGCACAGCTGCCCGGTATGGCAGACCGCGTGGACTATATCGCAGAAAACGGCGCAATGACCGTACAAAACGGCGAAATCTGCTCGGTGGATGAAATCCCCGCCGCCGATATCGCCGCCGTTGTCGACACGGTGCGCCGCACGCCGGGCTGCTACCCGATTCTGTGCGGTGCGCAGTGCGCGTATTTTGAAAATGAATTTGCGGAAATGCGCCATCACTGCGAGCTGTACTACGAGCGGCTCGACCGCGTGGATGATGTCATGGAATACGTCACGCGCGACCGCATCTGCAAAATCGCCGTCTTTCACAGCCATGACGCGGAGCATGTCTCCTATCCGGCCCTGCTGCCGTTTTCGCCGCGCATGCAGGTGGCGCTCTCCGGCGACTGCTGGGTGGATGTCATGAATGCCTCGGTCAACAAGGGCGCGGCGCTGCGCAGCCTGCTTGCCCGCCTGCACGTTTCTCCGGAGCGCTGCATGGCTTTCGGCGACTATCTCAACGACATTGAGCTTCTGCAGGCGAGCGGACACCCCTACGCCATGGACAATTCGCATCCGCAGCTGCTCGCGCTGTTCCCGCAGCGCGGCGGACACAACAACCGCGAAGGCGTGGTGCGCACCATCTGCCGCGCACTGGAAATTTCGCTGTGATTATGCGGCGAGATCGCTGACCTTTGTTCCGGTGTAATAGTGCTCGAGTATTTCGGTGAATGTTTTTCCGTCCTCCGCCATGTGCTTCGCGCCGTACTGGCTCATGCCGACGCCGTGCCCGTAGCCCTGTGTGCGGAAGGTAATCGTGCTGTCTGTCGTGCTGATGGTAAAATGCGTGGAATTGAGCTGCAGAAGCTCGCGCACCTCGGTTCCCTTCATGGCGATGCCGCCGACTTTGCACGACGTGACGCCGCCCGCCTCGGATGACTGCACCTCGGTGAACCATGTTTTGGGCAGGCCGGTGAGATTGATGTCGGGATATTTTTTCAGCAGAAGCTGGCGAAATTCCTCCGCGCGCAGCGTGACCTCGCTGTCATATTCGGGGCAGGCATCGTCGCCTGCGCTGCTCACGCTCTCCAGATAGGGGACATCCGCCCCCCAGACGCTGACGGCTGCCTCTGTCTGCTTTGCCGCCGCCGCGTGAAAAACCGCGGCAATCGGCGCGTCGTGGTAGGTGACAATCTTGCCTGCCGTCTGTTCCGCGGCAGCGCGAATTTTTTTGGTCCACGCCTCTGCTTTGTTTCCCCAAAGCTCCTCCGCGTCGTTTTTCAGGTCGACAAAGGCGGCGCAGTGGGTATAATCATCGCATACGACCGCGTCCGGATGCTTCTCATCCCGTCCGAGCGACTGTTTGTACACGGCATAGGTGCGCGCCGCGACGGCCTGCGCCTTGAGCGCCTCATCCGGAAAGGATGCCGGCATTTCCGCCGCGACCGCTCCGGCGACATACTCCTCGAGCGACATCTCCCGCACCCTGCCGTTCACGGATACCCGCAGGGCCGGTGACGTGTCTTTTTCGGACGCGGCGGCATCCGGCGCCTGTTTTTCCGCGGTTTTCTCGTCCGCGGCCTGTGCCGCGTCCGCATCATCTGCCGTTTTGTTTGCATTTTGCCCATCCAGAGCCTGCGAATCTGATGGATTTTCTACATTTTGAACGGTGTGAATTTCCTGCTCTGCCGGATGTCCATTTTGATAAAAATGAAACCCGATGGGCGCCAGATACACCAGAAAAACGACAATAATTGTCAAGAAAAGTAATCGTTTCACAGTTTATCTCCTTCCCGTCCGCAATCGGACTGTATTTGACATATTTGCAGGATTGATGTAATATATAATTCATATGAAATTCCCAGTCTGCCCTTCCGCCGGATTGTTTCGCGCAGTGTGGCGGCAGACGCCGAGACAATGAGGTGAACCCACATGACTGATATGATGAAAAATATTGATTCTCAAGTCATAGATAATTTATGCGGCCAGTTTCAGGATAATAACCTGATTCAGCCGAAGATGTTCGGCAAATACGGCGTCAAGCGCGGTCTGCGCAACGCGGACGGCACAGGCGTTCTCGCCGGCATTACCTGCGTCTCCAACGTTCACGGTTATATGGTGAACGAGGGCGAGGTCGAGCCGATTGAGGGCCGTCTGATTTATCGCGGTCACAATCTGTACGATCTGCTCGACGGCTTTGACGCGGAGGACCGGTTCGGTTTTGCGGAAACTGCGTATCTGCTGCTCTCCGGCAGCCTGCCCAATCAGGAGCAGCTCAATTCCTTTACGAGCCTGCTCGCGGAGGAATGCTCCCTGCCGGACGGCTTCACCGAGGACGTGATTATGCGCGCCCCCAGCATTGATATTATGAACAAGCTGGCCGTATCGACGCTCGCTCTGTATTCCTATGATCCCAATCCGGATAACACCAGTCTGGAAAATATCGTGCGGCAGGCCGTCAACCTGATCGCAAAATTCCCGGTTATCATTTCCCACGCCTATCAGGCGAAGCGCCGTTACTTCGACAATGCGTCGATGTATCTGCACATGCCGGACCCCAACTACACCACAGCGGAAAATATTCTCAGCCTGATTCGTCCGGACGGACTGTTCACGCGCGAGGAAGCCATTCTGCTCGACCGCTGTCTGGTGATCCACGCGGAGCACGGCGGCGGCAACAACTCCGCGTTTACCACCCGTGTCGTTTCGTCTTCTGCGACGGATACATATTCCGCCATCGCCGCCGCAATCGGCGCGCTCAAGGGCCCGCGGCACGGCGGTGCGAACCTGCGGGTGTGCAGGCAGTTTGATGAAATGAAGGCAAATATCTCCAACTGGGAGGACGAGGATGAGGTATTCGAGTACCTCTGCCGCATCCTGCGCAAGGAGGCCGGCGACGGCTCCGGTCTGATTTACGGCATGGGACATGCGGTTTACACGCTGTCCGACCCGCGTGCCGTTGCGCTGAAAAATACCGCCCGTCCGCTCGCGGCAGAAAAGGGCTTCGAGCGCGAATTTAACCTCATTGAGCTCACCGAGCGCCTCGCGCCGGAGGCATTTTACCGCGTCCGCGGCGAACACAACATCATGTGTGCGAATGTGGATATGTACTCCGGTCTGGTCTATCAGATGCTCGGCATTCCGTCTGAGATGTTCACGCCGCTGTTTGCCACCGCCCGCATCGTCGGCTGGCTCGCGCACCGCATCGAGGAGGTTGTCACCGGCGGCAAGATCATCCGCCCGGCCTACAAGCCGATTATCTCCCGCTCGCGCTATATCCCGCTTTCCGACCGCTGACTGCCTGTTCTGTCGGAAAGCCGGCACAATCACACATCTATGTGCATAAAAAAGGTCCTCCAAACGCAATTTCTGCCGTCTGGAGGACTTTTCTCTTTGCTTTTTACATGTTGTAGAACACCTTGAATGCGTTGTATGCCGCAAACAGATCGAGCTTTGCAATCACCTCAAACGGCGCGTGCATGCAGAGCACCGGTACGCCGCAGTCGACGGTGTCAATATTTCGGTTTGCCATGAACATGGCGACTGTGCCGCCGCCGCCCTGATCGACCTTTCCGAGCTGGCCGGTCTGCCAGATGACGCCGTTTTTGTTGAAGGCATAGCGCATTTTTGCCATCAGCTCCGCTGTCGCATCAGATGAGCCGGACTTTCCGCGCGAGCCGGTATATTTGACCAGTGCGACACCGCAGTTTGCGCGCGCGTCATTGCGCTTTTCGGACACAGACGGGTAGTTGGGGTCAAACGCATTGCACACATCTGCCGACAGGCAGGTCGAACGCTCGATGCACTCCCCGTACAGCGTGCCGTCCGCACGGCAGAGGTCTGCCACCAGTGTGTCAAAGAAATGCGACTGCATGCCGGTCACGCCGTCCGAACCGATTTCCTCCTTGTCGACAAGGATCGCCATCGCCGTCTTTTCCGGTGTCCCTTCCAGGTCGAGCAGCGCAGTCGCCGCCGGATACGAGCACACGCGGTCATCATGTCCATAGGCGCCGACAAAGGAGCGGTCAAAGCCGATGTCGCTGGCATGGAACGCCGGTACACAGCTCAGCTCTGCCGAAAGGAAATCCTCCTCGGTGATGCCGTACTCCCGATTGAGGTACTCCATCACCCACAGCTTGATTTTGTCCGATGTCTCGACATCCGATTCGGACGGCTTGGAGCCGACCAGAATGTTCATATCCTCCGCCGCAATGCCCTTCTGCAGCGTCTTGCCCATCTGCTCGGTCGCCAGATGAATGAGCAGGTCGGAGATGACAAACAGCGGATCCCCCGGCTTATCGCCGATGCGCACATCGACCGTTTCCACGCCGTCCTGTGTCACGCGGCACACCACGCCGCGCAGCTCCAGCGGAATCGTCGTCCACTGGTATTTCTTGATGCCGCCGTAATAGTGCGTCTTAAACAGCGCCATGCCGTTGTCCTCGTACAGAGGGATCGTGCGGATGTCGATGCGCGGCGCGTCCAGATGTGCCGCCGCAAGATTAATGCCGCTCATCATGCCGTCTTTTCCGATTACAAACAGTATAATAGCTTTATTTCTATTGATTTTGTAGTATTTTTCCCCCGGCTGCACCGACATACCGCGGGAAAACGGAACAAATCCCTTTTCCTCTGCCATCGCCTTCAGGCGGCGGACGGCATCGCGCTCCGTCTTTGCCTCGTCGAGAAATGCCTTGTAACCCTCGGCGTAGGTGTGCATTGCGGCTTCGTCCGCCTCGCTCATGCGGTCCCAGCCGGTTTTTTTGTCGTAAAACAACGTGTTTTCCATGAAAACAATCCTTCCTTTCGGGAAAATTTGCGGCTTTACCGCAGTATATCGTCGTAAATCCGGCGCACCTGCGCGTGCAGGCTGTCCAGATCGGCGTCATTTTGAATGAGATAATCGCAGCGTTTGCGGTAAAAGGCGTCCTCCGCCTGTGCATCGATGCGCAGCGCGGCGTATTCGTGCGAAATGTTGTCCCGCGCCATAATGCGGGCAATCCGCGTCTCACGTCCGGCGAGCACCGCACACGTTTTGTCGCACACGCTGTCCAAACCGGCTTCAAACAGCACCGGCGCGTCGTAAACGCACAGCGCACAGCCGTTTGCCTCATATTCCGCAAGCGCCTCCCGCGCGGCGCGCCGAATATACGGATGCGTGATCGCGTTGAGCTGCCTCAGCTTATCGGGATCTGAAAAAACAGCCTGCCCCAGCTCCTTGCGGTTGAGTTTACCATTGGGATATAAGGCTTTCGGAAATACGGACTGTATTTCTTTCAGCATCGGGGTGCACGTCTCGCACAGCGTGCGATAGGCTGCATCGGCATCGATCACACCGCAGCCGAGTGCGGCAAAGGCTGCGCTCGCCGCACTTTTTCCCGTTCCGGAGCCGCCGGTCAATCCGAGAATTTTCATTTTTCTCCCTCCGTCAGGTCAATGACATGGAAGCCTGCCGCCTTTTTGATGCGGTTGGACACGGCCAGTCCGATTCCGTCCGACGGGGGGCACTGCGCGAAAATTTCGGTGCAGTCGGTGGTGTCAAACCGGCGCAGCGCATCGAATACCTCGCGTGCCTGCTCCGCCGCGTCGGCCGACGGGCCGAATGTCTCCACAACTGCCTGTCCGCGAAAACGCGCGGCGCAGTCGTCAAAGCAAAGCACGCCGGTTTTGTCCCCCAGGCGGGACGCGATATAATCCGCACTCGCCTTTGGTGAACCAAAAACGACCGTAACCGGCGCTTTGGGGGCATAATGCCGGTATTTCATGCCGGGCGCGGACACCTTTTCCGTATCATCAATGCGTTCGCGCAGCGCGCGGTCCACATCCACCTCGCCGAGCACAGCCCGCAGCTGCTCCAGCGAAATGCCGCCCGGACGGAGGAGGCGCGGACGCGCCCCGCACAGCGAAACCACTGTGGATTCCACACCGACCGTGCACGCGCCGCCGTCCACAACGGCGGCAATTTTGCCGTTCAAATCCTCCATGACATGCTGCGCCGTCGTCGTCGAGGGACGCCCGGACAGATTCGCCGAAGGCGCCGCCAGCGGCACGCCGGCCGCCCGAATGATCGCCTGTGCCAGCGGATGCGACGGGAATCGAATACCGACTGTATTTAACCCGCCTGATGTTACCATAGGTATTGAATCCTGTTTGGGCAGAATGATCGTCAGCGGCCCGGGCCAGTACGCCTTTGCCAGCGCCTGCGCTGCGGGCGGAAAGTCAGCAGCGATGTCATGTACGGTGTCGAGATGTGCGATGTGTACGATGAGCGGATTGTCCTGCGGACGCCCCTTTGCCTCAAAAATACGCGCGACCGCCTCCGGATTGCGCGCATCGGCGGCCAGGCCATACACCGTTTCCGTCGGAATGCCTACCACCTCTCCGGCGCGCAGCAGTTCGCCCGCCTGTTCAATTGCCGTCGGGTCCTCCGACGGACGCAGCAGCTTTGTTTGCATGAATCTTCCTCTTTTGATTACTTATAGTATTTATGTTTTTTTAATTTATTATTTGTAATGATACCAGCTGCTATGCCTCGGCATTTGCCAGCTTGTTGGCCTGATCGGTCGTAATCAGCGCGTCGAGCACCTCATCCAGATCGCCGTTGAGAAAGCTGTCCAGCTTGTATAGGGTCAGCTTGATGCGGTGCTCCGAAATCCGGTTCTCCGGAAAATTGTATGTGCGGATCCGCTCGGAGCGGTCGCCTGTTCCGACCTGGCTGCGGCGCTCGGCGGCAATCGCATCGTCCCGCTTGCGCTGTTCGATTTCAAACAGCCGCGAACGCAGTACGCGCAGCGCTTTGTCCTTGTTTTTGAACTGGCTTCGCTCGTCCTGACATTCCACGACCATGCCGGTCGGCAGGTGTGTGACGCGGATCGCGGAAGATGTTTTGTTGATGTGCTGACCGCCCGCGCCCGACGAGCGGAACGTATCAATGCGCAGGTCCTTCGGGTCGATCGTCAGCTCCACATCGTCGACCTCCGGCAGCACTGCGACCGTGACGGTGGATGTGTGCACGCGTCCCTGCGACTCGGTCTCCGGCACGCGCTGTACGCGGTGCACGCCGCTCTCGTATTTCAGACGGGAAAATGCGCCCTCGCCGTCAATACTGAAGGTAATTTCCTTAAATCCGCCGAGCTCGGTTTCCGACTGTCCGATGCGTTCGGTTTTCCAGCCGCGCGCGTCGGCGTACATCGTATACATGCGGTACAGTGATGCGGCAAACAGCGCAGCCTCTTCTCCGCCTGCGCCCGCGCGAATTTCCATGATGACACTGCGGCTGTCGTTTTCATCCTTCGGCAGAAGCAGCAGTCTGAGCTCCTCCTCCAGCCGTTCGCTTTCCGCGCGGCTCGACGCCAGCTCCTCCTGTGCCAATGCGCGCAGCTCCGCGTCACCGCCTGCATCCCCGAGCAGGTCGCGCGCATCCGCCGCCGCCTGCTGTGCTGCGCTGTATCGGCGATAGGCGGCTATAATCGGCTGCAGCTCGCTCTGCTCCTTGGCAAGTGCCGCCGCCCGCGGCGGATCGTCATATAACGTCGGACTGGACAGCAGCTCCCCTAACTCATCGTATCGGTCAGCCAGCCTTTCCAGTTTTTCCAGCATGATAATTCAACTCCATGTAATAATTGCTTTTAATTATACAATAGTATGTTTACAAATTGTATTTTACTATTTATATTTTACTTTTTGTCGCCGATCCACAGACCTACGCTCAGCTGAAGGTCATCCTCTCCGGCGAGCTGAAGGGTCAGGCAGGCATTCGGCTTTTTCTGTCCGAACAGACGCGCGAGGGCAAATTCCTCCATTTCATAGAGATTTTCCTCGCACAGATAGGCTGTACTGCCGTTTTCAAACACGAGCGGGAAGGTCGTCTGTCCCTTGCCGGTGATGACGGCTTTCTGCTTTGCATCGCACAGGCGAAGCATTTCAATCGCGCCCGTGAGCAGTGCGCGCAGTCCGGTGATAAACTGCGGAACGTCCTGCTCGGGCACGCGCAGCTCCGCCAGCTTCAGGTGGTCATTGTCTGTGGCATAGATGCCGCAGGAAACAGAATAGCTCGTCATAGCATTCCCTCCTAATTCGTGTTTTATTTTACCAATATCCGGTGAAAATCAGCTTCCATATCGAAAAATATTCGCGGATGCAGAACAGCACGTGCATCGCCGGATTGCCGGACGGCGCGGCGATTGCCGCCGGAGACAAGGCGCAGTTGCGCATGATGTGCCGCACGCGAAACAGATGAAAACCGCTGGACAGCACACCGATTTGGTCCGTGCTCCAGCCTTTTTTCCGGCAGATTTGCAGTGCATTTTCAATATTCTGCACGGTATTGCGCGACTGGTCCTCCACCGTGATGCGCGCGGAATCCGCGCCGTGGTTCACCATCCAGCGGCGCATGACGGAGGCTTCCGTGCAGATTTCGTCATCGCCCTGTCCGCCGCACACGATGATCTGCGCATTGGGATTCTGTTCCATCACATCGAGCGCGACGGCAAGCCGGTTGCGCAGCGTCTGTGTCGGCTGTTCGCCCTTGATGCCGCCGCCGAGGACGAAAATGGTATCCGCCGTCATCGCCTGCGCGTCGGTATGTGCGCCGGAAAGAATCAGACCTTCCACCACCGCCACCGAGAGCAGCCACAGCAGAAACACAATGTGTCCGATGCAGGCAACCCTTCCCGCAGCCCGGGACCAGCGGTTATCCTGCTGATCGCGCACAGTCAGCAGGGCCCACATCGCACCCGCGCAGACACTCAAAGCCGTGAAAAAGGCCAGCCCGAACCACAGCGGGCGAAACGGGATGCAAGTCGCTGCACACACTGCGCAGACCACACATAAGCCGCGATAGAATGCTTTCATGGTTCGTCACCCTGCATCTCTTCCAGCTGGGAGGACAGATCTTCCCACTGCTCCATCAGCTCCATGAGCGCGGTTTCCAGCGCGTCCTTTTGCTCAGACAGCTCGATCAGTTTGCCGGGATCGCTGGCAGCGGCAGCCATTTGCTCATCCAGTGCGGCGCTCTGTGCCTCTGTCTCTGAAATTTCGCGCTCCAGTTTGGCGATTTTCTTTTCCAGCGGCTTCGTACCGCCCTTGCGCTTTGGCTTGTCCTTTTTCGGCTTTGGTGCGGCAGCTGCCGCTTTTTCCGCAGCTTTTCGCGCGCGAAAGGCGAGATATTCCTCATAATTTCCGTGAAAATCAACCATTTCGCCGTCCATCAGCACAATGATGCGGCTGGCAAAACGCGAGACGAAATAGCGGTCATGGGACACAAACAGCAGTGTGCCGGTGAAGCCCTCTACCGCCTCCTCAATCCACTCGCGGGAGAGAATGTCCAGATGGTTGGTCGGCTCATCGAGCACAAGCAGATTGAGCTTGTCATACATCAGCTCGCACAGGCGCAGGCGGCTTTTCTCGCCGCCCGACAGACTGGAGACCGGCTTGAGCTGTTCCTCGCCGGAAAACTGAAACCGTCCCAGACGGTTGCGCGCCGTCTGCGGCGTGACATTTTTGTCGTAAATGAGGGTATCGACAAGGGTGCGGTGTTCATTTTCAAAGGTGACCACCTGCGGCAGATACGCGGGCTTTAAGCCGTCGCCTTTTTTGACCGTTCCGCTGTCCGCCTCCTCCAGCCCGAGCAGGATGTTGAGCAGGGTCGTTTTTCCCGTGCCATTGTCGCCTAATATGGCGATGCGCTCACCGTTTTTGACGTTGAATGTGATGTCATGGAGAATTTCCCGCCCGTCAAAGCTCTTACAGATGCCGCGCACCTTGAGTACATTTTCCGTCTCGTAATTGGGGTCGCCAAAGGACATCGACAGCTTTTTCTGCTGCTTCGGCCGGTCAGCCACCGTCATGCGCGCGATGCGCTTATCAATGGAAAACGCACGCTTGTGCATTTTCTCCGTACCCCACTGGTGCATTTTGCGCGACTGGTCCTGCAGCCGTTTGAGCTCCTCCATCTGATGGTTGTGTTCCGCCATGCGCTGGGCAAAGCGCAGCTTGCGTTCCTCTGCATAATAGCTGTAGGAACCGGCATAAAAATCCGCATGACCTTCAAAAAGCTCAATGATGCGGTCGCAGCACTGGTCGAGAAAATAGCGGTCATGCGAAATGGTGACCACAGTGCCTTTGTATTCGTTCAAAAAATTGCCGAGCCATTCGACGGCGTCAAGGTCGAGATGGTTGGTCGGCTCATCGAGCAGGAGAATATCCGTATCCTCTAAAATGATACGCGCAAGATTGACGCGCGTTTTTTCGCCGCCGGACAACACATCAAACGGCTTTTCGCGCATTTCTCTGGGGATTTCCAGACCGTTGCAGACCTTGTCCACCTCGAAATCGAGGGCATAACCGCCCATCGCCTCAAATTCCGCCTGCAATGCGCCGTATTGCTGCAGCAGTCTGGAATCGTCATTGCGTTCCATGCGCTGCTCCATTTGCTTCATGCGCGTGCGCACGTCATCTATGCGGTGAAACGCCGAGCGCAGAATGTCTTCTGCTGTGTCCTCCGGCTGATATACCGGAATCTGATCAATCATGCCGATCGTGCGGTCTTTTGCGATGGAAATACTGCCGCTTTCATAGGGCAGTTCTCCCGTCAGTACGCGAAACAGCGTGGTTTTTCCCGCGCCGTTCGGCCCGACAATCGCGACCTTTTCGCCCGGAAAAATGTCGAATGTGATGTCATGAAGAATTTGATTTTCTCCAAAATACTGGTTGAGTCCTGAAATGCTGATGTCAGCCAATCAAATCTCCCCTCCCTTCCCGCTTTTCTTTCCCGAAAAGAAAAGCTTGGCAAAAGAAACGTCCGGCGCGCTCGCCGCGCGCTGCAGACACGTCGGATGAACAATCCGCCGGTCTGCCCGTTGAAATCGGTTGATCCCTATGATTTTTCAGATGCGCTGCTGTGCCGGAGTTTGTCCTTTCCTCCATCGCCGCAGGAAAAGAAAAGACCGCGCACGGCAAACAAAAGCTTGGCAAAAGAAACGTCCGGCGCGCTCGCCGCGCGCTGCAGACA
>OCTW011550920.1_pt1 | contig 21341 bp, 28 predicted proteins | sample 1539671 | NCBI WGS metagenome assembly OCTW01 (sample SAMN02144230, study PRJEB22623) | gut metagenome | biome: sheep rumen | host: Ovis aries | place: New Zealand
ATGTCCTGCATTTCGCTGAATACCGCCTTGTTCACGCGGTAGAACTCCTGAAACTCGTCAATGACAAGCGTGAAACTCCTTGTCTGCGACAGCCGCATCAAGTATCGGAAAATCTCGCTGAAGCTTCTGCTGCTGCCCAGCGTTGGAATGCCGAGCTTGTCCGTAATTTCCTCCATATAGGCCTCGCAGAGTTCCGATTCAGCCTTTCTGGCCACAAAGAAATAGACGAATGGCGTATCATTATAAGCCGTCTTAATTAGCGTTGTCTTTCCGATACGTCGCCGCCCCGTGACAACCGTAAACTTGGCGGTAGTTTTCGCTGTCTCCCTTGTTTCCTTGAGGAAGGCTATTTCTTGTTCTCTGTCGTAGAATTTCATGATACGTTCAATTTTATCCGAAATAGTTATTTCCGAAACCCCTGTTTCGCAACTGCAAATATAGATATTTTTTCATAATAAAAAAAGGGAACGATATACTTGTTTACACTAAATGAAAGAATTACATCCTTTTAGGGTGTGATTCTTTTTATATAAGCTTTATGTTTTTCAACATAAGTAAAGCCTTTAATGTTTCTGATTAACTTAATGGCATGTTCTTCATCAATGTCTTTGGTGTAGAACCATAAATAATCAAATTTACTCTTTTCTTTTGTAATCCACATTTTTGCAATGGTTTCAATTCTGTCAAAAAATTTCTCGTCTGCTAAATAATCTGAATTGTTGAAATCTATGATTCTACAGCCTATTCCTTCTGAATTTAAATTGCATCGCTTTAATGATGCATAAGCAAATACGGTTTCCTTATTATCCCATCTAAAAGAAAATGACATCCTCTTGGATGCTTTTCTATATGATGGTAATGATACAATTTCTTCGTTACAAAACATAGAGTAATTTTCATCAATAATCTTTTTCATGTTCTTTTCCATATTCTGTTGTTTATTGTTTATTAACAAAGATATGAATTTTTACTGATTGTAAACTATTTATATGAAAATGTAAAAAAAGGATGATAGATTTTGATAATGCAATAGCAACCATTAGAGATAACAATGGTTTTAAACCAAACAAATATGATGATTCATACTATAGAACATATAATACACCAAATGGTATTATTCAAGTTAGAGTGTCTAATCATGGAACACATCTTTGGACTTGGGTAAACAACGCTCCTGTTAATCCGTCTGAATGTTATGCTAATATTTGTATAGTTCTTTCACAAGATGGAAAGCATAATTCAAGTACTACGGTGAAGGCGAATAAGTTCAAAGGAGAACCATATACATTTGAAGTAACTCAATACGTCTATAACTGTACATTGCTAACCCAAAATAATGCTGCAATCATTAATCAAATGATTCAGCAAATACCACAAAGAGGTAAATTCTATGACCCCTTAAAAACAGATACTGATAAACATGCTGGTGTTTATAAACTAATGCCTAATCAGGCAATCCAAACAATGGTTTCTCAATCATTTATTGGAATTGGACCAATGCAGATGATTCCACAAAATACCGTTGGTAATAAAGCAAGGCCATCTACAAAGAAATCTTACGGTGCTGATGCTGTTTCTGAATCGAAAAATAAAGAATCAAAAACAAACAAGAATATGAAAAAGAATGTTGTAAAGATAAATGAAAACACCCTCAGACAAATTGTTGCTGAGAGTGTGAAGAAAGTGTTGAATGAGGCTTATTCTCATGACACTGAATCAAAAACTTATCGTGCAATTGATGCTAATGGATGTGTTGTGACATTTACTTTAGATTGGCATGATATAGAAGGCACATGGACAATGGATGCTTTTGATGAAGAGAACTTTGAATCTATAGATAATGGATTTTCTTGCCACTCATTGAGTGAGGAAGAAGCTGTTAGAAAAGCTAAAGCATATATAAAAAGGCATGATATGTGCTATTAAGCCACCATCTTCACATCGTAATAATAGCAATTCCTAATTGCCTTATTGAACATATCAGTGAATCTCAGAGATTCGCTGATTTTTCTTGTATTATACCGATACACTGCTTCATCAATGTATCTCTGTAAGTATTCCTTACTCACAAAATGGTAAATTCCAAAAACCATCCTTTTGAAGTGTCCCCAAAATCCTTCAATCCTATTGGTAGTAACTCCAGCTTTGCTATATTCCTTCATGCCATGTCTGATAATAGCATGATAATACCCCTCTCTGTCCACCACATTGTACGAAGACAATTCATCAGTAAACAGTGTGCTGTGTTCAATGCAGAACTGCTTGATAATTGGAAGTAATGTTTCTGCTCTGGTATTTTCCACCTTCATTGCATAGCAATTACCATCCCTCTGAATCATACCGAATATAGGTGTTTTCGTTTTCGTACTCCTACCTTGTGTACCTTCTACCTTCTTACTCTCATGCTTGTTGGTTTCCCTACCACCAAGGTACATTTCATCCAATTCAATTTCTCCCTTCAATGCAAGAGTATCATACTGTGCAAATAGTGTGCGTACCTTATGGAGAATGAACCAAGCGGTTTTCTGTGTAACACATAAATCCCTCCCCAACTGATGAGAAGAAATACCCTTCTTATGGCTACTTATAAGGTACATAGCCATGAACCATTTCTGAAGTGGAAGTTTAGTGTTTTCGAAGATAGTCCCAACAAGACAAGAGAACCTTTTCTTGCAGTCACCACACTTGAATTGATTATCACCATTGGAGCATTTATAGATATGCACTGAACCGCAATGCGGGCAAACAACTACTTTACCCCAACGTTGTTCAGTGATGAAATCACGGCAACGTTTATCAGAGTTAAAATGACTGACAAGAGAGATAAGAGAATCAAAGTGTTCAAGTGCAAGTTTCATAGTTCAAGGTATTTGTATTTACTTATACCTTGAACCTAAAGGAATCTTACAAAAAAGTCCAGGTTTTTTACCTGGACTTCAATTATTTATGTTGTTTTTAGTGTAAACAAGTATATTGTTCCCTAAAAAAATCCTCCCGACGGCAGCGGATGCTGGTGCCAGGAGGAATGCCAGTATATCCTAATGCATTAAAGAATAAAGTGTTTCCTGCTTAGCGGCCGGTATCAGTACGCGTAACTCTCTGATTGCATACGAAAGCGGTTCCTAGGGGTTTTGCCTTCCTTTCACTGGGCCGACAATAACTTAAATCCAACCATAACCATCGTTTGGAGGTAGGATAAAGGCACAATCCTTTTCAACCTAATATTGCAGAATGGGGATAAAACGCGCCATCCAGTGAGAGGGGGAATCCAACCTAATTTTGCGAATAGCCCATTTTTTAGGGCGTTCTTTATTTCTCCTCCGACCTTTTTGGACGGGACCATGGCCACCTGCCGTCCTCGATTCTACATACGACCGGTGCGACAACCACGGCAATGAACAAGACGAGTCCAAGCATTACATATGCACCCATATCAATCCTCCTTCAAGGCGTTCTTAATTTTCTGCACGGTCTTTGTAGATAGACCGCACTCCCCAGCCACTTCCCTGATGGTCCGCCCCGCCTTCAGGCGCTTCACGGCCCTCGGATACTTGGCCAGCAGATCGTCCTTCGTCATACCGGTTCCATCCGGGCGGCCAGGCTTGAAGGCTCCCTTCTCCAGGGCAAGCTTCCTTCCTGACTGAAGGCGATCCACTATAGTGGAGCGCTCCAGCTCTGCAAAGGCTCCGAACATTGACACCATTGCCTTTACTGTTGCATCCGGCTTTCCATCAACAATCGTGTTCAGTCCCTGTGCCTGAAAGTAAATGTTGACACCAACGGCAGTGAGAACATCCACGACCTCCAGCACCTGTTTTAGACTACGGCCCAGGCGGGACAGCTCGGTCACCAGGAGGTGCTGCGCCCCGCCGCCCCTCAGGAACTCCAGACAAGCGGCCAGCTGTTCTCGGTCCTTCTTCGCCCCACTGGCTTTCTCTTCAAAGACCTCGACGATCTCCATGCCGGAGGCCTCAGCGTACCTGGTAAGGTCCGCCACCTGGCGCGCCGTGCTCTGGCGTTCACCGGTCGACGAGACGCGGGCGTATATGACGGCCTTGTTGTCCATCTATTCTTCGATTAGACCAATAAACTGGAATTACTTGATTGAATCTTTCTTCTTGAAGAAGGCCGATAACTTCTCTTTGGAGAAAACTCCCTTTTGATGAAAATGCCACCATCCTTCGCAGACAAAACCGAATAGCACGCCATTAATCAAGTATTTCCAAATAATGTCAATCTCATTGAAGATGGCGTCGAATGCTATTGTGATTCCAATGAATACAAGAGCGGTAACAATTGATTTCAGGAGGTACTCTTTCATATCAAATACTGATTTATCAGTGAAAATAGTAACAATAATCTTTGACTAAAAATAGTAGAGAAATTTATAATTGATACCGGATATTTTATCTGGGAAAGCTCTTTTGAGAATGTCAGCGAAATCCGTAATAACCCAAGGAGCGGCTTCTTCTGTGATAATAAGATGACCTTTACTGTTGATGTTGGCCTTCGTCCAATACAATCTAAGGTCCTGGTATGGTTTTGAGTTTAGATGAAGATCCCCTAATATGTCGGTAATATGCCCGGTCCTTATGCATATTCCAGCAGCAGGGTTATTATTATCTATTATCGATTCAAGTTCGTTCAGGAATCCAGCGTCTCCTTTTATGTCTATTTCCCTTAGAACCCAATCCATATTAAATCTTTGATTTTTTCTACATCACAAATATAGGCGTTTTCTTTTAATTCTGCAAATTAAAAGTATAACAAAAGATGCTTTTTACAAAGTACAACAAAAGCACCCCTATGAAGAGGTGCTTGACTCCTATGTGAGTCGGTAAGATGTTGTAAAATTCATTTACAGCGCAGGCTAGATACAGAGACCGGGAGCGCAGCGATGCACTCCCGGTATTCATATTGCTTCTACAGTTATCACTATCGTCCTATATGCACATACCAACGCGTATTATCATAGTCGACATAGTAATTCCAATCTCCTTTTCTACACGGAGTTAATTTAGTATATCTCGTGGATAATATTTTAACATAATAGGAGTTATTATCCGTGTTTAGATATACATCCCAGTTATTGGTATATCGCTTACCATCTTCAGGAACAAAACAAGCTGTTCCAACAAATTGATAATCAGAAGAATTAAGTGTTACGACTGCAGGTTCATCCGAATATGTGACACTCAGAAAAGAAGATGCGCTAAGGGCAGTTACTCCAAAGCATACGATAATGAAAACTAAAATCTTTTTCATAATAAAATGATTTAATTGAATTCTAATTGCAAATATACCCACCCTCGCACTCTTTCCCAAATTTATTTTCAAATATTTATATTTACACAAAAAACGCGTTCCCTGTGCTGTAAATACCGTAATCCTTACTATTCAAGACTCGATAATGAATATCATACTCGAGTTCCTGGAAAATATCACACATGACAGACCAGGTGCGACCCTTGTCGTGATTGTAAAGGCCTTTGATATATAGGCGACCTCGTGGCCGCCCTTTATACGGCTATCCGAAAAAGGCAAGACAACGATTAGCCAGATAGCAAGCTGAAAGGCGTTTCTGAGTCGACCGTCAAGAAGGTTAAGAAAGTGACCTTATGGTTCGACCCGCACGGCGGAAAGTGTATCCGGGGCTCCCCTACCTGGCCTCCGGAGCGTCTGCGCCGGCGCCCCCGGCATTCCTCTTCTCAGCCTCCTTCCTCTCCTGCAGGAGTGCACGGTAGCGCTTCCGGGCCTCCTTGGCCGTAGTGGCATCGAACGCGTTCCCGATACCATCCATCCAGCGGCGCATGATTTGCTCAGCCGTGAGTTGATAAGGGTGTTACATCTAATGAGAAAGCAGTTAATTCTGAAATATCTGCTACGGGCTATGAGTGGTCAGGAGTATTTTCTGTATCTCGTGGTGAGGAACCTTCGCTTGGCTTAGTATCGGGAGCTTCAGTTAAAATTACAGAATATGATTACACGGGAAACAGTAATTCATATTATATTGAAGTTATACCATTCGGCCCTTACACGAACCTATCTGAGCACGCTGGTGGTATGTGGAGTACAAAATTTGCAGTGTTTAAATTAGGAGATAGACAAATTACAGTTCAAAAGAATAGTCAAGTCAATCCGGGCTGGATTAAAATTGGAGATTGCGAATTAAAAAGATAATTATTCGAAGTCCCATAAAGTTATGCGCTTACTTCGGTGAGCGCATTTTTGTTTTCTATTACGGGATGCTTACGGATGCTTACGCCACAGGATGGGAAACAGTAATGATACAGATGGGCGGCAACAAGGCCGCCCATTTTGTTACAAATTAATGCAATTCAAAATTGAATATTTGTCCTTTATAATTCGTGCCATGCCCATCTAAAGTTCCATTATAATAAAGATGACATGTATAAATTGCAGTTATATTCCCACCAAGTTTATTATTAGGGATATAATTTTTTTCCGGATTAGTTTCTGTTAATATAAATGTGACAAAATTTGGAAAGGACTTGATATCTGAAATAGTTAATGGTAGTTTTCCATTGCTATATTTAGTGCTTCCTGTTTTTAAGTTAAAATTGAGGTCGAATGATACGGGTATTTCTTTATTGTTTAATGTAATATAGCCCAGGAACCGTTGTGCAGTAGGTAATGTCATTGGTTTTGGTTCTGGTTCTGGTTTTGGTTGAACTCTTGGTTTTGGTTGAACTCTTGGTTTTGGTTGAACTCTTGGTTTTGGTTCTGGTTGTGGTTGTTGATACTGATTCGAATATCCAGAAGGAGATTGTTTCGGTGCGACTCTTATTATACGATACGCGGTTGTGATATAGTGAGTATCTCGTTCATAACTATGTTTACCGATATAATTGTTACAAATATATTCTCTCCCTGGATCTAATAAAAAGGATTCTTCACGTATTTGATCTCTAAGTGGATACTCATTAGCATCTCGTAATTCATCCCTATGAAGCAAAATAACGTACACCGTCACATTAGAAATATTTCTAACGACAAGATGATCAAAATTATATTTAATACGGCTTCCAGAAACGTTACTATGAATATATGGTTTGATATAAGCGTAAATATAAGAATCCTGATAAATACCTGTCATCATATCCTGCCCATATATAATGAGGGAAGAGAAAACACAACAGAGAAATAAAAAAATACGTTTCATAAATATGCTTTTTAAGTTAATATTAAGTGAAAAGAACTTTCTCCATGTAACAATCCAGAAATTCCTGTGTGACCCCGTGAAGATTTCGATGGGTACATATATAGTACAGCTCTTCAACGGAGGAGTAAGCGAAATATCGAGCATCGAGGCAGTGGAATTGGGGACGGTTAATCTTCTCAATAACCATGTCTCTATCATCATCCGGAGCGACGATAACATAGCGGGCCCTGAAATCCGGCAGCATATCATACAGGCCCTTCATACGCGTCAACCCAGAAGTTACACCGGTCGTATGCTCAACCTCCATAACAGCAGGCATGAAAAGGCGGCACGCGTGTCTGAACCTACAAGGCCATACTTGGCGTTCAGTTGTTTATTTGCGGTTTCGAGTTTGGCAATTTTAGCCAATTCAATCTGTGGTCTCATTATTAGATAACTTCAAAACTTTTGGTTTTTATGACTGTCCTCATAGTGCAAATGTAATAAATATATTTCTAAATACATCTAAAAAGGGCGCGGCCGTGACGGTCCCGCCCTTTTTAGATGTATTATCCGAGGGATAGATTATAGGCTTATTCGCCTCCTTCATCCTCCGGTGCCCCCGTGTTCAGCATGTAGCAGATATCCCCGAGGTAGTAGATGGGAGTGTCGTTGTACACCGCGCCGTTGACCACCACCTTCTTCACATAGACGCGGGATATGGTCGCGTACGGACCGGTGCCGTCGGTCTTCTTCCAGTCAATCTTGTAGTTGCTGCCGTAGTTACCGCTCACCTGGCTGTAGGTGAAGGTGACTAAGCTTTCCGAACCAGTACCGGAATTCCCGTACACGACCCCGAGGGTAACCGTACCGGGGAAGGACTTGTCGGCCGAGAAGATCATCTCTCCTTCATAACCGAACTCGTTCGGTCCCGCAATGGTGATGTTGATGGTCGAGAGGGTATAGCCCGGCTGCGACACCTTCGTCGTGGAGGAATAGTACGTTGTTCCGCCGAGGCTGATGCCCGCCCTGAAGTCGGATGCGTTCGCCTGCTCCACCTGCGTATTCTCGCCGGGGGCCGTCACGGTCACGCCGTTCAGGTTCAGCGTGCCGTTCATCTTCTCGTAGATGTCCGGGGTGCCGCTGCCGCTAAGCCATTCACCGTACGTGCCGTTGGAGTAGACCGCGCGGTACTTCCAGGTCGCGGTACCCGAGAGGGTCACCGAGCCGCTGCCGCTCCGGGCAATGGAGCCCGTCTGGCTGATCGAGACATTTACGTCACTGTACTCATAGCCGCTCACGCTAATCTCCTTAACCGTTACCTTTAATTGGTCGATAAAAGGAAACGCGAACTTTTTTTGTTGAGATTTTCTTTCTTATGAATCAACGGGTCTATTTCACGTACGCCACAGAAAAAAGAAGAGAGAGCGTCTGTTCTGTAAGCTCTCTCTATATTGATTTGTTTTTCTATTTCCATGCGATTTTTGTTTTCTGCGGGAACAGTGATTTTGACGTTTTTATTTCGTCGTTGGTTTTATTGCGCAATAAAGTCGTCTTGACTTTTTTAGCCAAGACACTTTTGGGGTCGTTAAGAAGCAACAAAAATATAACCGTATTTCAAAGATTTTTAAAATACAATTGCAATTTTCTTAAAATAGACTTATTTTTGCAAAAATACGAACAATATGTATGAACGTTCTCAATTAAAATTGATGCTCGAGCGGATTAAGGAACCTAAAAAGACGATAATGGTCATTTCCGGTCCGCGTCAATGTGGAAAGACGACCGCAGTCGGACAGATGATTGATCAGTGCGGCATTCCAGCGTACAGCTTTTCTGCTGACAACGTATCAACGGAAGGCAATGCGTGGATCATCGAGCGATGGGAATCTGCTCGCAACCGTATGGATGCAGAAGGTTTGGAAGAAGCCATTCTTGTAATGGACGAGGTACAGAAGATCAGGAACTGGAGCGAAGCTGTTAAGTCCGAATGGGATTATGACATGGAGACAGGAAGAAATCTCAAAGTCGTATTGTTAGGTTCTTCCCGCCTTCTTTTGCAGAAGGGTCTTGAAGAGAGTCTTGCCGGCCGCTTTGAAAAAATCGACATGACATTTTGGACTTACGACGAAATGCATGAGGCGTTCGGGATGTCCCGCGACCAGTATATTTACTTCGGCGGTTTCCCGGGCATGTATGCATACATATCGGACGAGTCCCGATGGCGTGCTTTTATGGAATCGTCAATCGTTTCTCCTTTCTTACAGAAGGATTTGACTGAATTAGAGGAAATTCGGAACCCTTCTCTGCTCAGTAAGGTTTTTTCAGTCGGTTCCGCTTTATCGGGAAAAGAAATTTCCGTCAATCGACTGCACGATGCCCTTAATAGTGGTTCCAATCCCACAATCAGCAGCTACTTGTCTCTGTTGGACAAGACGATGATCCTTAAACCGCTGTTCAAATACCGAACGTCGGCTGCCGAAAAAAAGAATTCGTCTCCCAAGATGCAGGTGTACCACAACGGCTTCCTGACGGTCTGTAACAATACGACCTTTACTGATGTCAGAAGCAATAATACCTTATGGGGTCAATGGGTAGAATCCGCCGTCGGAGCATTTCTTTTGAATAAGTCTCTTGTACACGGTTTCGATATTATGTATTGGAGAGAAACCAAAAACTATAAAGACAAACATGGGAAATCACGAAACGGGACTTTTGAAGTTGATTTTGTTCTGAAGAAAGGCTTTTCCGTCGTCGCGATAGAAGTTAAAAGCAACCGGGCCGATTCCCTTTCAGGGATAGAAGAATTCAGAAAGAATTTCAGCGAGAACAGTATCAACAGGCTGACCTGTTGCTTGGTGGTAGGAAGTCAGGGGCTGACCTTTGAGGATTTCTGTCGCTTGGATTTCAACCGTTTATTTATGGACACAACCTTGTCAGAAAAGAACGATGCCACGCTACCCTTGTCAAGACTTGACAAAGGCCAAAAACACCAGCTTGAACTTATCGGACGAGTAGACGGAACCGTTTTGTTAGACGGGGATGAATTCCTGGTACAGAAAGACAGCAAAGACGGATATCTGAAGAAAAAGAGCCGGGATGTATATGATTATTTGATGAAAAACCCGCCACTACCTTTTTCCGAACTCGGGATTTCTGTTCCGGCAGTCCTTATGGATTTGGCGAAGGGACACACGATTTCGATGGATGGGCAATCGTTTTATTTTGACATTGAAAGCAATTCCGTAAAGCAAGGAAAGACCTATGCAGAGGCGCTGGTACAGGAACACCGTAGAATTGCGAAAGCAAGTGATTTCGTTGTGTCAGTTCCGCGAAAAGGGAAGGGACGTGGCCGGTGAACGGCAAAACACAAACTTTTCTAAAAATTATGCTTTTTCCATAATTTTTTGTAATTTTGTAAAAAGTATATGCTTATGCCTCCCAAGAGTTTCGTTTTCAATCCCTTTGTTTTGAAGGCGGTGATTCCGGACCCGTATTTTTGCGACCGCCGCGTTGAGACCAACCTTCTTATTGATTTGCTTGCGAACGGTAATAACGTCGTCCTTAAAGCTGAGAGAAGAGTGGGAAAGACCGCCCTTCTTCATCACATGCTGGCGGATTCAAAAGTATCTGGTGTATATGATACCTATTTTGTTGATATTTTCAGCACAGAGAACGAAAAGCAGTTTGCCGAAACTTTCGCTGCTGCATTGTTCAATGGTAACGTTTCCGTACCATTCCGTGACAGGCTCTTTGAGCTCGCAAGCATGTTGCGCATAGAACTGCCGACAGATTCCCTAACCGGTTACGTCAAGCCTACTTTAAGCCTGCAGCCACCACTCAAGCCTAACTACCGCAAGGGCATTGATGACATGTTTGATTTACTTGAAAAGACCGGTCGCCCTTCGATAGTCGTTTTTGATGAATTCCAACAAGTGCAGGATTATCCTGAGAAGCGTTTGACGTCCTCTTTGCGTACTCGTATCCAAAAGCTAAACAATGTGAGTTTCGTTTTTTCCGGAAGCGAGCGCCGTCTTCTTGACCATATTTTTAACACATCGACGGAACCTTTTTATCGAAGTTGTACGGATATGGAACTTCGGAAAATACCAAAGAATGTGTATGTCGAATTTGCCGGAAAAATGTTCACCGAAAACGGCCGGAGCGTTGATACGTCTGCCGTTTCCGATTTGTATGACTTGCTCTTTGGCTATACATCTTTTCTGAATTTTGTTTTGAACCGCGCGTATTACATGACTCGTCGGGGCGGACATTGTGACCGGGAGATCATTCTTAATTCTTTATCTGAATGCATTTCCAGCAAGGACCTTGATTTCCATGGTTTATACTTCAGTTTTTCTTCTCAGTCTCGTTCATTGCTTAAAGGGCTTGCCATGTACCGCGGTACAAAAGCTATAACCGCATCTTCTTTTTTGAATGATATTTCTCTGACGGCGTCCCAATCCCAGACGGCCGCGAAGACTTTGATGGGGAAAGGCTTGAACGATCGGTATATCGTTCGTGACCCTCGAACCGGCGCATATAATGTGGACAATAAGTTTTTTGAAATCTGGCTTCGTAATTTCATGGGAATGTCATTGGGGACACAGTTGTCTCAAGCATCGAGATACGTGGTTCGTGATCCCCGCGACGGATTGAGAAAGGGCTTCCCTTCCGTTATGGTTATGTCAGACCAACAGAAAAAGGACTTCAGTGAGCTTGGAAGGCTGACCGAACCTTTTATAACTGAAACGATTGAACGCAAAAAGGTTAGATATCTTGTACAAAGAAGTACAGATGGAAAACCGTGGGCTTTGCCAGTAGAGGATTGTCTCTCCTTGATGGAGGGAATAGAATCCTTGCCGATAAAGAAAGGTCAGAGTCATCCCCTTTCTAAGGAAGAAAAGGTGCTTCTTGCGTCTGGGGCCATATTGGAATTTGATTCTAAGCGCTTCCAGTTCGATCTTGAATCAATGATTGTTAAGCGTAGATATCATCTGAAGAAAAAAGGACTTGAGATTCGTCGGTGATGTCGTTAAGATTCACTCATAAAAAATCCTCCCCCTCCGCCTCTGGCGGGTGGGGAGGATTCCAATGGTAAATGTCAATTAGAAAACAGGTATTTGAAAGCTTCAGCTGTATAGACTGTATCATAAAAGAATCCGCCTTCACTCAACCCCTCAACGCCCCAACTTGCATAATCTTCGTCATTATCAGAACAAGTTGCCGTTATTATAGGATAATAATTGTTCTTGCCGGAACTCCCTACTCTGCCATATTTCCCCATATAATTATATGCTGTGATATCAGCAGCAAAAGTGACTACTTCTTTGTCCGGGAATTTCGCGTAAATTCCATTCCAGCATTCTTCGAAAATGGGCGACCATCCTTTAGGATCGCCTTGCGATTCATTTCTATGCGGACGCAGGTGGGAGTAGATGTAGAAGTCAATATATTCCCTGATCGAGTAATTTTCCGGATATTTCTCTTCATCGTCGAAGGCGAGTTCCATCAAATCGGTCAACATGCGGAACAGGCTTCCGTCGTTGACGTCTTCGTCAAGCATGGAGAAGCTGTACATGACGACAGGAATGCCTTCACCCTTGGTGTGCTTTCTGATAAGGGTAAGTTCATTGTGATGGGACCAGTCGGTAGTCTGCCTGGTGTCGGTGACGCGATGGAAGTATTTAGCAACTTCCCGGGACGTATGTGGAATGGTCAGCGGCTCCTTCTGCACCTGGTTCTTCAGGAGATAGTACTTGAGATTCTCCGTCACCTCGAAGTCCAGGTGTTCGAAGTAGATGGTACATCCGGTGATGTCGAAGGTGCGGAGGTTGTGGTTTCCCTTGAGGTCGAGCCAGTAGAGCTGGCGCATGCCCTTGACGTCGGTGGCGTCCACGATGTCGTTGTCGCGGGCGTCGAGCTTCCAGGCCTTCTTGAAGGCGCCGATGCCGGTGAGGTCGGTGATGCCTTTGCCACGGATGTCAATCTCCTTGACGGCGAGGGCCTCCTCGAAGGAGACGAGGTAGTCCCCGTCGGTATCGGCGATGGCGACCATCGCATCGAGCAGGGCATCATCCTTGAAAGTGACGACGTCCGTGCGGGTGACGACGACGCACTGCTGGACGATATCGAGCTTTATAGGCTGCAGGCGCCGTGCGGCGTCCCGGATGAGGGCGGAGCCCGTCCGTTGCGACTTCGTCACGTTGCGGCCCGCTTTGATGGCAAGGCGGGGCTTTCCGTCCTCACCGGCGACGGCTTCGAGTTTCTCAATCCAGCGACTGTCGGATTCGGCGACAATCTGGTCGAAGGGTAGGTTGGTGTCGAGGGACACGTTGAACTCCTGGCTCTCGCCGCTGATGGGTGCGGGCGTGCCGGTCCCGTCGGTGCGAAGGTAGTAGGTGTCAAAGGAGATGTCGGTACGGAAGGTCTGCTTGCCATTGAAGGTGACGCTGCCCCCTCCGGTCTCGGCCTCGGCCTCCGTCTTGACGCGGAGGATGCCGTTGTTGTTGTCAAGGATGACTTCGACGGAGCAGCCCGTCAGCGAGGTGGCGATACTGAAGTCACTCTTGAGTCCCTTGGTGATTTTGAAGGGGATGTCGAAGGTATCCCCGCGGTAGAGGGTGCGGCCTACGGCAGGCTCGACGTCGATTTCGAAATCGTTCGCGGTGACTTGCGGAGGTGTGGGTTTGTCAGGTTCGGGTTGCTGTTCCTTCTGGCAGGAGGTGTTGAGGCTCATCGCGGCGGCGAGGAAAAGAGCCGCGAGAATGTAGTTGAAGATGCGTTTCATGATAGTATGGTTTTTAATTGTTTTCTTTTGAGGGGTTATTTTTTTCAGAAATTGTATCGCTCATGTCTGTATTGTTTGCTTGCGGTCAAAATTTCTTTTTCTAATGTTTCAAGTTCTTCCTGAGGCACTTGTTTTTTTTGTCGAGAACGAAGTAGTGCAAAATTTTTGGACTGATCTTGTATGAGCCAGCCGTTTTCTTTTGCAATTGTTCCTTTCTTTGTTTTATATTCGATGTTCATCATGTCTGGTCCTCCTTGTTCTTTCTGGAGGAACGGATTTCATCCGGGTCCATCGGCGGTCCGGGAAGCGCTTCGATTTCGTCGAGTTCCTTGAAGAAGGCGGATGTCTTGCCTGACTGGGATGAAGATTTTTTAAGAAATTGTAGGAGTCTTGTCGTTTTGTTTTTTGCGGACATATTTTCTTTTTATTGTGCAGTTTTTCAGATCAAATCTGAATAATTCTCCTTCAAGTTCCAATGTACGTCCCTCGGAGAGTATGGTTTTTTGTTCTTCTGTCAGAGGATAAGGTTTTTTCTTGACTAAAACCGAATCTGTTCCTCCTAGAAGCCGAAGGCAGTCTTCGACCGGCAGGGATATTGTATCTCCGTTGGTATCTTTCTGAACCACGTAACGTGTGACTGACAGGTCCGTATCCGTGAACTCGACCGGATGCGAGAGAAAACCGTATTGGGCTAGTTCCCGGTTTTGTTCCGGAGTCAGGGCGTATGTTGCAGGGAAATTTCTTTTCATGTTTTCCCTCGGATCCCTCATTACGTACTTATAGGCGTCATTGAGTTGGGTGCGTAGGCTAATGTTTTCCTTTACACGTATCCAGACTTCAAAAAATTTGTCGTCGACATAGTAAATTCCGGTACGCGGATCCCGGCGCACAAAACGGTTTGAAAGATCCGTTCCTTGAAGTACTTTTGCGCATTCTTGTGCTTGTGAAGCGGTCAGTCCGAACATATCCAGGAATGTTTTTGCCGTGATATGGAGGACGCCTCGCATTACGGAAAGTCCTTTCAAAAAGCAGCGGTTTGTGGTTGACATGCGAAAGAACGTATCATAGTAACCGTTTTCTGCACCTACTAGGTTTTCGGAAAGAGCCTGCAGCATCGTTTCCTGGTCACAGAGCCTTCCCTTCGGTGTAAGGAAGAATGCCTTGTTGAGGACTTGCGTCATGTAGGATGTGTATCCTGAAAACAGGTCGTATAGTTTTGATACCGATTCTGTTTCAATCCTCTTGTCGAATTTCTCGAACATGGCGGAGACGTGATTCAGGAAGGTTTCTTTTGGAATACGTCCCAGTTCCATATCCGTTGCGCTTCTGTAGAACGGTTCCGTGGAAGTTCTGAACATGTGCGACAGCAGCCTTCTTTCGCTTCCGGAGAAGACGAATTTTATATTTTCCGTTGATTGGACGTAGGTTCTGAGAAGTGCGTCGAATCTCTTTTGCGGGTAGGTTTTGATTTGTTGGAACTCATCGATGACCACGACGGCGTTTTTTACGGTGTGGTCAAGAAGTTGCAGCAATTCTTCAACGGTGTGGTTGTAGTCTGTTTTCTCATTGCCGTGCGAATTGAAGTGCATGCCTATGGAAGGCTTGTCGAAGATGTCGAGTCCGTACTCAAATGAAAATTTAGACAGGAATTCCAGTAGGCTCCGAGATATGGTTTTCGGGAATTTTATTCCGCCTTTAATCATTGCATCGGTAAGCGCCTTGGCGAATTGTTCCGCATTTTCTGTCTTGTAGATGTCGACGTAAAACGCGGAAAAATTTCGGGTAAAGTTTTTGTCTTTAAGGACGTGTGTCAGCAGGGACGACTTTCCTATGCGTCGTTCGGATACCAGAACGACGTTGTTTTTGTTTTGTAGAAGTTCGATGATTTTCTCCGTTTCCTTGAGTCGGTCGCAGAAATATTCATCTGGAATGTTGTATCCAAGGACAAAAGGGTTGTCAATTATTTTCTTGATTGCCATTACGTATCATGTTTTGGCGTAAATATAATAATTTTTATAGAAATTCTATAATTTTTATTCATTTCGCGGCCCTTAATTTCCGGAAGATGAATCGGAACAGGGCGTACAAGGCGTACAGTCCGGCGCCTATGATGGCGAATCCGAGGAGGAGATACGGTCCGTGCTGAATCCAGCCTTCGATGTCGAATCGGATGTAGGCTACTGTCCAGACGCCCATGAAGATGCAGAGGTAGGCGGGCATGAGGAGTCCCGCCAGGGCGAGGACGCCGCAGATGATGTTGAACGGGAAGACTCCGTAGAGGAAGCTTGCCCTTCCCCATAGCCATCCGATGGCTTTTTCGAGGATTTTGAGGCGTCCTGTGAGCAGCGTGCACGGAAAGGATTTTTCAGGTTGTCGTGGTTTCCCGGAGAAGGAAAGAGAGTGGAGGTTGCCGGTGAAGGAATTTTGCTGGGTACTGAAATTCTCATTCGTAACAGATTGATAATTTTTTTTCAATATGCTTTGCATATTGTCCCGCGCCACGCGCGCGTAACATGTTATGCTGGTTTTCCCCTCCCCGCTTTTTTGTTCCAAAGGAGTGTTTTTTCATTCCTTTTTTCATCTTATTTCTCCCCTTAGTGGGCGGATGGAACATGATATGTTTTACTGTAACATACTATATTATATGTTATATCGGTTTTTGTAAAGCATTGTACTATCGTTTGTTAGGCCTTAAAAAAACATGCGTTGGAATACTAATCGGGTATAAAGTGGAAATTTGCGAGAAGTCGCGGAAATTTGCGAGAAGTTGCGGGAAACTAGCCCAAAAGTCTTTAATACGACTTCATGTCTGAATTTGCGACTTTTTGCCGAATTGCTGAAATCACAACAATCCTATGCAGTCAACCATTAGACAACAGAATAACGCTACCGTCACCTTCTGCGAAGCCCAGTACGACAGAATGGCGGACATGCTCGCTTCCGCCCTCGAGAAAGGCTCGGGAACGGACGACATCCTGTTCGGCAACAGGATACTCAACTTCGAGGTCGACGGCCGGGAAACCCGGAAAGAGGTCTACACCGGCATCGAGTTCCTCGGCAGTCGGGAGAGATATACGGAAATCCGCTTCCTACCGGAGGCGGTCCGGCTCGTCGGCGTCTACACCCTGTCGGGCAACAGCGTCCGGGTCAAGATGAACTGCGAGAAAATTCTCGAAAAACTCCAAACGAAAAACATCATCCGATGAACAAACACCAGGGGAGCGAGACCGACAGTCCCGCCCCCCTTTTTCTACGTAAAAACCCTGAAGACCCACCCAACCCAACCCTTTTCCAAAACTAAAACCGTAATATTAGCACCCGGAACCGGTTTCCGAACACACATTCAGCGCATTCATCACAACTTCGAACTTCTCCTTGTATGCCGATGACTTCTCCTTAATACCGATATTAAGACATTCGGAAACGATTGCGCTGATAGTCTTCCCCTCAATGAGGGCAAGGCTCCTGAGCGCATTACTTTGCTCCGCAGAGTAAAGAATTACAGACTTCTTTTTATCCATGAAATGAAAAGATTATAATTATCAAAAATCAAAGTCCCCGGGGAAACCGGTTCCAAATTAAAACTCCTTGTCAAAGTCCTCCTTGATCCTGTCGAGGTCGGAAACGCCACGCTTGATAAGCAACGACTCGAACTTCCTGAAGCCAACCGCCAACGACTCACTCACTATTATACTCATGGACTTGCCGGACAACGACGAAATAAGCCTCAATAACGTGAACTCCCTCCTGGTGAGATATATGGTGTGAGGAAAGACCCCAGCACTCCTGTCTGCCGGCTTACTCCAGCCCGGCACCGTCTTTTCCTTCCTGGGTTTCATGCCGGAAGACTTCTTCTCCTTCTTTTCCGGATTCTCGTCCTTTTTATCCGAGACAGCCACTCCGCCGTTACTGAGCATCTGATCCATGATGTCGAAATTGTCATAGTTGTCATATTCACTCATTGTACAAATTTTTTAAATCCTCCACAAAAATAAAGAGAATAAATTACAAAACAAAAATCTTTCACTAATGAATATTATATAAACAACGTTGTAACGCCTTAACATTGTAACACTAAAACATCATACAATTATAGCGGTTTAATTTCATAACATCTTAACGGTATAAAGGCTTAACGACATAACTGCATGAAGTTAAAAAAGTTAAACGTTTAAGTATTCAAACGGCTGAACGCTTCAACTTTAAGAAGAGAAAAATGCCTGACAAAACAGGCTGAAAACAAAAAATTTCCCAACTAACAACCAGATGAAAACGCAAATAAACTGAAATTCTCTTGTAAAAGTGAAAATAAAATGTTTAATTTGCATCCGAAGGACCCTCAAAAACGTCCTATTTGCATTTTATTACAAGGTGTGTGGTTCATAAAGAACCACCTTGAAACCTTGCTTTTCCGCCCCGATTCCTACCGGAATCCCGTCGGAAAAGAAACGCCGGTTCCCGGCGAGTTTCGCACCTCCGTAGTCGGTGCGACCTGGCAGGGGCCGATACAATAATAATAGAATGATAAAAAAATAATAGAATGCCTATAAAAAATAAAACGTTAAGAAAGGAGTATTATAAAGCAAAAAACCAAACAATGATAGGTGTTTGGTTAAACTCTGAAGAACAGTCCGTCCTCAATTCAATGATGAAGGAAGAGGGCTGGGAAAACAAGTCCGGTTTCATCAAGTATATCCTGTTCGGCGACGACCCGGAAATGCGCTACAACAAGATCGTAAAAAAGAAAGACCCGAACGAACTCTTGATGATATGCGCCATGCAACTCCGGGAGCTGAACATGTATCTCAACTATATCCGTTGCCGTTATGAAAAGGATATGAATCAGCTCTATCGGGAGGAAGGCGTCGACATCAAGAAATGGATCAAGTCAACGAACGACCCGCACGTCAAGACCATCCAGATCGTCGCCGACGTCTACGCCGCCTTCAAGGAAATCGCCAACGAACTCGGGATCGAGATTCCCAGCGTCCATCTCGGACCGAAAGGAAAGTATGACGAAAACATGAGCAAGGAAGAACTCGACAAGATATCCGAGGAACTATACAACCAAGGTAAGATACCCATCACCAGGACAGACTGGTCACAGATCATGGATCCGAATTTCCCTTGGCCGAAAGACATCGGTTAGCAAAAATCAAAGTACCTACAAGGATGCAAAGAGTCACATTATCCGGAACACTGGTGTCGGATATCTTCCGGCAAGTAGATAAAAACGGTCGCCAATACTTCCGTTTCACGCTGTCGTGCGGAGCACTTAACCAATACCAGCGTATGGAATACACATACTACATGTGCGTTTCGTACATGCGAGGTTACGAGGAACTGAAGAAAGGAGACCAGGTCTTCCTGACAGGAAAACTGTCGGCCTCCATCGCATACAATCCCGACCACACGCCGGTACTCAGCCTCCTGGTGTCAGTCACTGAGATGATAACATAGAGACGACTGTGCTTGGAAGATAATACACGGAATCTTTTCCTGTCCCAGATCAATGGTCAAGAGGATTTCCGTGATACATGGGAATTACAAAATAGATATCAAACGGAAAACGGAATTAATACAATGCCTAGAAAAAAAACCGAGACCAATCCGGAAGAGAGGAAGGAAATGCTGGAGCAGAGGAAGGAACGCTACGCCAAGACAAAGAAGGAAACCGACAGGAGAGAAAGGGACAACAGGAAGAAGGAGAAGGAAGAGAAACGAACGGCCGACAGGAGACTGGCCTTCCTCAAGAGCATCTTCAAAACGCTCGGATACACCCAGGCTAAAATCGCCGAACTGTCCGGCACCACCCAGCAGGCCATGTCATGGTACTTCTCCGTCAAAGACGACTGTCGCCTCTCTCAGGCGGAAGAGTTCCTGAAAGTGATAGGCTATTCCCTGAAGGTCGAGATTAAAAACAAGAAGAGAATCGTCAAGAAAACCCCCATTTCCCTAAACGAGGGTCAAAACCAGGGAGTACGATTCCGAATAGAAGGGGACATTAAGGATCTCCTGCGCTGGAGTGGACGGCCGAAACCCAACTATCTGGAAAATTGCTCGCCGGATGCACGAATGTACTGGCTGGCGCAATATATACTGCTCCTGAACGAACCCATCACAGAACTGATGCAACGATGCGAAATCGACATGTCCAGCCTCCGGTACATCTTCACGAAGGACGACATCAAAATCTCACAGATTTTCCAAATCGCCGGAAAAACGGAAGGACAGATCTCCTGGAAGGTGAATAAACTGCAGGATGATAAATAACTGGAGCTATCTTGTCGTTCCTGATTTGATTCACAAGGCCTGCAGATTGAATTATTGGCCATTTTCGAGAGAAACGTCGTAAATTACTGATAATCATATGCTTTTGCAGAGGCTGGTGGAGAGGTGTTCTCAAGCCTTTCTGCCCTCATTTTAGTATCATTTCACTTTAACCCTCGGGAGCTCTGTCCATCGGGTAGTATAGTGCGGCGATTTGTGTTCCTGAGTCATGTGGAACCGGCCGTCGCCCTGAACGCCGAAAAGAATCGTACCCGACCCAAGTGTCCTATTGATGGCGTCGATGGCTCCGGAAAGGCGTTCGTCCCTCTTGTCGGACTCATGATCGGCAAAGAGTGAGCGGACATGGGCCTCCTGCTGCTCGATGCGGGTGAAGTCCACGCCGCCTTTCTTGTAGGCGTAACCATCCCTGAAGATCTTCCTCGTAGCCTCGGCTGCCGCCACGATGACCTTCCGGTAGTCTTGCGTCGCCTTGGGGAAGACGACATAATGGCCCGAGCTGGACTGGGGGTATTCCTTGAAGCGGTTGGTGATGGCGAAGACGATCATCTCACCCACGAAGGAGTTCTATTTCCGGAGATTCTCGACGGCTTTCCCGGCAAAGGTGGTACTTGAAGAACAGGGGATTCTATACTTTTCGAGATGCCGTCATTGATTCGATGAAAGAAGACGATCATACACCTGACCCTGCAGATTTTGAATAACTTTTCTGCAGGAACTCCACAATATTTGCTATATTTGCAGTAGCCAGCCTTGTTGAGGCTGCAAATATGCGAAAGTGTTTCGTCGTTGCTCAAGTCTAAATTCTGGAAAAATTTTCAAGTAGGCAACAGACAGAACACTCCGCTCGGTAATGGTCATGTTGTGCCACATTCTGTGGCTCACCATATCCGCCGAGTGTGGGGTTTCTGCCGTTTCCATTACTTAGGGGTTTTCCAGAGCCTTGACTTGGTGGACACGAATGGGCTCCACACTTTTGTTGTATGTGTTTTACTCCAGGAGCCGTGAAAAAACGGATCACGTCCAAAAGTATGTGTTTAGGCATATATGTTTTGTAGCCTGAAGAGGAAGTAGTTTATATCTGATACTCCTCTGAGTTGA
>OCTW013412360.1_pt1 | contig 21322 bp, 12 predicted proteins | sample 1539671 | NCBI WGS metagenome assembly OCTW01 (sample SAMN02144230, study PRJEB22623) | gut metagenome | biome: sheep rumen | host: Ovis aries | place: New Zealand
GCAGCGAGCATCACAATAAGAGTAAAAATTTTCTTCATAATTGATAATTATTTAAGTTATGTAATAAAGTTGTAAATATAAAATTCACTATGGAGTAGTTATTTTTTCTGTCTGCAAAGGTAAGGATTTTTATTATACGTTGTTCATTTTGAAGGCAAAAAAAATAAAAGGTGGTGCGCAAACGATTACACACCACCCTTTTCCTGTACGGAAACTTTATTCCACTGGTACGAAATGAAGGGCGCCCGTGATGTCGCAGAAGTAAATATTATACTTTCCTGCGGGCACCTTGATCGCCTTGCCTGTCGTAGTGCAGTACTTAGCCCACATATTGTCCTGGTCATAGTCTACCGTCCAGGCACCGTCGGCATCGCCAAAGCCCCACGTAGTGGTACCGGAAGCAACTGTCACCAGCGACTCTGCAGCAACATTGACGTTAAGGGCGCACCAGTTGTGCTTGTCGGTTCCAATACCTGTCTTACCAGCGACACCCACCGACGTCATAGCCACGTCAGCAGCCAGACCCTTCAGCGTCATGGTCGAATACTTGGTAGGATTCTGGTTTGCCAGCAGTTCCCACTTGAAGGTCTTGGCCTCGAGATCGATTGTGAAGGTGTAGAAGGCCTTCGTAGGAGCCAGGAAGTATACGGGGATAGAGGTTCCCGCAGGAAGTCCCTGGAAGGAGGTGCCCGACAAAGGTTTCTGGTTGGCCTCTTCCTGCGACGGCATACCATAGACCTTGTCGTAATCAGCAGCTACAGCATTCTTGGTACCATTGTTGGTAGCCACCTTCCAGTACATCTCGTTCCATACGAGGATGTCTGACGAGCTGGCAAACATACTGGTGAAGTAGAATTTCTGGTCGTTCTCCGGATCAGGCGTCATGATGGCCTTGTTGGCAGCCTTGGCATCAGCACTGTTCACCTTGCCAAAGACATAGTAGTAAGAGTTCTCCATCTCAATGGGTGTTACCCTCAGCGTAAAACTGCACATCGTGATGAGCTGAGCCTCCGTGCCGCTGACAGCGTCAGCCAGCAACTTAGCCTTGAATGTGCGCTCTGTGCGCTTCTTTCCATAATGGGCGTAAATCATGTCTTCCAGCCCCTTTCTGGTCACCATACCTTCCTCGGTAGCAGCCACCTTGGTAGAGACATTCTCGCCCTTGTCGGCAGGCCATGCCTCCAAACGGACATCCTTAAGGACGACACCCTCGGGCAGCGTACCTCTCGTCATGGTAAACAGTTTAATGGCAGTGGTTGCCTCGGGCATGGTAGCCAAGTCAATAGGATTGCCGGCGGCAGCCGTAGGAGTTGCCGAGAAGCCCGTAACGTTGTAGAGTGGCCCCTGAGCATAGACCTCGGGCTGCGGATAGTCGTCGTGGCTCTCTGTGCAGGCGGTCAGAGACCAGCCTGCAATCAAGAGCAACAGATATATTGATAACTTTTTCATAATCTTATCATTTTGTTTGAGTTAGCATTATTTTAGTGAACCAGTATCGTCAGAGAACTTGAAGTAAACACGCTGGCCAACGGCACCATCGACGCGTTCCTGATCACCACCGTTGCCACGATAAGCAATCTCGCCTGTTTCTGCAGAACCTTTCTTGAATACGAAGAACTCGGTCTTCCACCAGTCATAGTTCCTTACCTTAACATAGGCGCGTGTACCACCATCGCCTTCGACTTTATGCGTCAACTTTGGTGATACGAACTCACCACTCATAGTCGTCGGAGTCTCAAACTTGACGTACTCCGTGAAATATTGACGCAGGTTATCTTCCTTCCAGCAGCCATTAGCAACATCATCAATAACAATACCATTAGGTACTACTGAGGGATTAGAACTGACAGCATCAGAATTGATAATGCTGGTGCCAATGAGCCATACCTCAGCCTTTTCAAAACTAAACTTCAGTGACATAGTACGTTTCACATTGTCGACCTTGCCTTCAATAATCATCGTGTACCAGCCCTTGTTATCGGCCTTAATGACACCAGTAACGGGGTCAACATGGAAACCGGGAGTTTGGCAAGAATAGGTAACATCAATCCAGTCGTCAGCATAGTTAGGTGCTCCCTTGATAGGACTTGTCTGGATGCCGTCGCCGTCAATCCAACATACTCGCCAGTGGACATTCGTGTTACTGTTAACCTGAGTAGAAGGTACAGACTTCTCCCAGTTGTTCTCCGTAAACTTGCCATTGACGTAGAAGTGCTCTGGAACCACCACATCGGGCAATGCGAACTTGGTCTTCACCTCATTGAGGGCGACGATGTTCGAATAGCTGTCAGAATTAGCCACGCCATCGATATAGGCATGAATCTGAATGTAAGCAGGAGTTTGTGCGGGGAAGTCCTCACGCTTCAATTGTCTCTTGGTCATCAGCTGCTTGGTAGTGGCAATAGCCAGCTCCTTGGCTGGAACCCTCATCAGATTCTTATAGTAGGTAGTGGTCAGCTTGGTAGGATCGGACATGTCTGCATCCAACGACAAATTAACGACGTAGGTTACTGTTGTCGGGAAGCCGAAGCTGGGAGCAGTACATGCAAGCGTAATCGAATCACTGATCTCAAAGTCATACGTGCTGTTGGCAAAAGTGGGTGTGTTAAGATGAATAGGTGCTTGAGGATGTGAAAGATCGATAGACGGATTACTGTCACGGTCAGCCTCACAAGCCGAGAAACATATTACACCCACCAACAGTGCAGCAAATATATTTAGCTTTTTCATAACTGTTACGTGTTAGGGTTGCTTATTTATAATTGGGTTTTATATTCGGGTTGGCATTCAACTCGCTGTCAGGAATCGGGAAGATGTTCAAACGCTTGTCGAACGGCTGACCAGCCTGAGAGCCACCCATCCATTCCCATCTGTAGTCGCTCTGGCCGCCATAGCGGTTCCAGCGAATGAGCACCATACGGCGCATACCTTCGAAGCCGAATTCACGAGACCACTCCTGAAAAACGTTCTCCAGAGTGAAGCTAGACAAGGCGTCAGCACTCATGTTGTCATACTTGTTACCTGTCTTCACATGGGCACGCTGGCGCAGAGCCTTAATGCGACTCAGTCCTTCAGCAGTACAGTTGCCGCCGTTCATACGGGCATCGCACTCTGCAGAAATCAGATAAGCTTCTGCAAGTCGAATCATTGGATAGTCGGTATCCACGAACTGGCCACCGGCGTGATGTCCTGATGTACCATCGGCATGGAGGTTGTTGAACTTCATATAGATGTAACCTTGGTTCTTGTCATCTTCCTTCTGAATGCTCAACTTCTGGTCGCTGGTATAGAAGATAGCGCGATCATCACCTACAAAAACGACATTATCTTTATGTACACCCGACGGAGCAACGCTATTGCCAAAGAAGAACTTTGAGAACTGCTGACGAGCGCGAATGCCAATGTCCCAAGCCTCAGTTGTTCCATAACCCTTAATTGCATTTCCGTTCGCATCTTTGCAACCATAAAGATCCTCATCTTTCATAGTAGCCTTGGCTGGAGCAGCAATCATAAACAACGAACCGCCCCATGTCTGAGTCTTTTCACCATCGTGCAAAGCAGGAAGGATAATCTCGTTCTGGGCACCATTGGTGTCGTTGTCGCCCATGAACAGCAGCTGGTAGGGCGAGAAACCACTCGTTGTGGAAATACTGTTGTTTTCTGTGCAAAGCTCGTAGCTGGTGTTAATGGCCATATCGGCATAACGCTTGGCATCAGCCCAGCGTGGAGTACCCGTATAGACCTCAGCATTGACATACATACGAGCCAGCAGCAACATAGCGGCAGCCTTGTCGGCACGTCCGTAGTTGATGGTCCTGGGTTCAGCCAGCACTTCGTCGCCACCGGTCTCACCCAGAATCGCCTTCAGTTCATTTTCCAGGAAAACAAAGAGGTCAGCTCGCTTAATCTGAGGAGCATTCTCGCTGGACAACTTGGTGAGGAACGGAGGATTAGCATAGAGGTCCATCAGGTAGAAATAATGAAAAGCACGCATAAAGCGAGCCTCGGCACGCTTCTGCTTTGTCGCAGCATCGTCTCCATTGGCATTCTCCAAATAGAAATTACACATGGTAACACCAAACATCAGACGATAGTAGAGTGCCTTAATCATTACGTTGGAATTAGTCCAGGTGTTACGGTTCAGCTCAGGCATACCAGGGTCGTTCCACCAGCAATGGCCTTCGTCGGTGGTCAGTGTGTTCAGGTTCCATATCAGACGAGTCATGTTAGATGTACCCTCGTCAATATCGTCCAGGTCGCTGTCACCGTTTGGGCCTGTCTGACCTGTCAGCACCAGATTACCATAAATCTTGTTGAAGATATAGTCTACATTGAAGTCTGACTCTTCTTGCGGATTGATATTATCTACCTCTAAGTCCTTCACACAAGCAGTGAAGAGCGTGGCGCAGGCTATCAGGGCAGCAGGCAAAATATATCTAAGTTTCATAGCTTTATTTTTTTCTTTTATACTCATTATTATATTAGAAGTTCAGATTGACGCCTACAATGGTGGTTATAGGCCGAGGGTAGACGTCGCCATCAACACCACTGGCCACCTCGGGGTCAATACCCTTGTACTTGGTAATGGTGAAGACATTCTGAACCGTAGCATAGACACGTCCGCTGAGAGGAGCACCAAAGAGTTTATCGAAACTATAACCCAAGGTGATATTATCCATCTTCAAGAACGAAGCATTCTCCACGAAGTAGTCGGAGGCATACTGCTGCTGAGAGACGTTCGTAAAACCGCGATTTACAGCCTCCACACGCAGGTTGTTCAAATTGCCGTTCGTATACACTGCTCCAGAGCCCACGTTGCTGGAACCTGATGCAGTACTGTTGAACACATAGTTACCCAAGCTGGCACGCATAGAAAAACCGAGATCCCAGTTCTTGTACTGCACCTTAGAAGAAAGACCCATCAAGACATCGGCGGCCGGCTTGTAGTAGTAGTAGCGGTCACCACCGTCAAGGTATCCGTTACCATTACGGTCAACGAAGGTGTTGGGAATGGGGTTGCCATTCTGGTCGTAGACCTGTTGGTAAACATGGAAAGAACTGATGGGCTTGCCCACGGTGTGAGCTTGGATATTACCACCAGTACCTGTCAGACCACCACCAGTCTCAACGAAGTAGTCGGCAGCAACACCGTCGATGAGTTCGTCAATCTCGTTGTGGTTGTAGGTAAAGTTGTAGTTCACCTCCCATCGCCAATCCTTGGTCTGGATGGGACGCAAAGTCGTCATAAATTCAAAACCAGTATTGTGTAGAGAACCGATGTTGCTCGTCACTTTATTACGGAAGTTAGAACCTGCGGCCACAAAGACAGTATTGATCAGGTCTTTTGTCTTACGATAGTACCAGTCAAAAGAAAATTCAAGGCGATTATTCAAGAATGCCAAGTCCAAACCAGCATTCCAAGTCGTGGTTTTCTCCCAAGTCAGCTGTGGGTTGTAAGCCTGAGGACGATAGGTTGTACCGTTACCCAGCACAGGATACAGTGCATGGGCATTGGTGTTAGGCTTGAAGACAGGAATATAGGTGTAGTCGCCAATTCCTTCCTGCTGACCAGTGATACCCCAGCCTAAACGCAACTTGGCATCACTGAGGAAGTCGATATTCTTGAGGAACGACTCTTCCTTCATCTTCCAAGCCAATGCCAAGGCGGGGAAGTAGCCCCACTGCTTATTGTCGTTACCCTTCAGCCAGTTGAAACGAGAAGAACCATCAGCACGCAGCGTAAAGGTCAGCATGTAACGATCCATGAGCGAATAGTTCAGGCGGCCAAAGAAAGAAACCAGGTAGTTCTCGGTCTTATATTGCGTAATGGTACCCAACTCGGCGGGATCCTCGTGATGACTGCCTGCTGCATGTACTGTATTACCGGCAGGCCAAGTACCATAGCCACCCCAGTCGGTCTTTTTATGGAAGTGCTGCCATTCATAACCTGCCATGATATCGAAGTGGTGAATCTTGGCAAAGTCCTTCATATACTGAGCGTAGAGTGAAAGCTGGAGATTGTAGGTATCCATCGTACTCCATCCGTCATAACCCCAGTAGTAGGCGGAAGTTGACAAACGGTCACGTTCATACCACTGCTTACCAGTAGAAAGATCCATAGCGGCATTCATGTGGAGATGCAGGTCTTCAAAGCCATGAATAGAATAATCAGCCTCGATATTACCCATCAACGATTTTGACGTGGCATGATTGTTGTTCTGGTTCAGTGTAGCGACGGGGTTGGCGCAGCCCTTGGGCATATAGAGCCAACTGTCGGCACCTTCATAGGAGGCGGTGGTGAAATTTTGCACGTAGCCACCGAAATACTGTTGGTAGATAGAATTGTCACCTGTAATAGCCTTGGTGGGGTCCATTGCAATGGCTGCTCCCACCACACCTTCGGCATAACGGTTCTTGGCTATCATTCCCTTACCGTTAACATTCAGTTTCAGGTGGTCCTTCAACAGACTGGGTGACAGGCTGAAACTTCCCGTGAAGCGCTCGAATTTCGATGTCTTGATGATACCCTGGTTATTTGTGTAACCTACAGAAACACGATAGGGCATGTTCTTGATACCGCCAGTCATCGTTAGGTTGTGGTCTGTAGAGACGGCAGTGCGGAAAATCTCGTCCTGCCAGTCGGTATTGGCATATACCTTGTTGCCATTGGCATCAAAATAGCCTAATTCGTTATAGGCATCGCTATCCTCGCCATAGAGTTTCTTGACGTAATCCATCAAGCCTGGACCATCAAGCACATCGACAGTCTTTTTCTTAGCAGCAATCGAGATATTACCATTGTAGGTAAACTTGGGCTTCTGATTAGAACGTCCCTTCTTGGTTGTGATAATAATCACACCATTAGAAGCACGGCTACCATAAATAGCAGTTGCCGATGCATCCTTCAAGACGGTGAACGACTCGATGTCGTTAGGGTTAACCATTGACAGGGGATTAGCAAGACCCTGTACACCATAGTTGTCCATAGCCAGACCATCGATGACAACCAGCGGGTCGTTAGATGCATTCAGCGACGAACCACCGCGAATGCGAATCTGAGCTCCACCTCCAGGAGTACCGTCACCAGGAATAACGCTGACACCGGCAATCTTACCCTGAATCATGTCCTGAGCATTAACGTTCAGACCGTGGTTCTTATCATCAGGTCTGATGGCTGTGACAGAACCCGTTAGGTCGTTTTTCTTAACTCGTCCATAACCAATAACCACCACGTTTTCCAGCGTTGTGGCGTCGTCCCGGAGTGTGATTTCCACAGTGGGTGCGGCCTGGACCTTTGCAGGCTGGAAGCCTACGTAAGTCACCTCAATGGTGGCACCCGACTTAGCTTTAAGGGCAAAGTTTCCGTCGAAGTCGGTAACCGTTCCGGTCTGTGTTCCCACAACACGAACGGTAGCACCGATGACGGGTTCACCCTGAGCATCTTTAACATGGCCTTTGACGTCAATCTGCGCAAAGGCACCCACCGTCAGGAATAGTCCCAATAAAAGAACCAGCATCCTGAACGGTGCTTGGAAACGACAAAGTCGCTTCGCTTGCCGAAGAATGTTTACTTGCTTCATTATTTAGGTATTTAAGTTAGTGTTTTTAAGGCACGTAATTTACAATTTCGTTGCAAAGATAAGATTTTGTTTCCATTCGTTCATACTATTTGTTAAGGAAAATCGTTATTAGAGTAGTGCAAACGTTTGCATGCGCTACAAGCCATAAAAACGCCTTGCACAAAGTGGACGTAATCAACTTTTCAATAACTTTGCAGCAGCAAGCACTAAGAACCGCTATGAAAGAGACAGAACCATTGACGATGAAGGATATAGCCCGCGAGTTTGGTATCTCGGTGGCTACCGTTTCACGTGCACTGAAAGACTCTCCCCGTATTTCGAAAGAACGACGGGAAGCTATTCAGGCCTACGCACGCGAACATCATTTTACTCCTAATGTCATTGCGGAATCACTGCGCTTTGCACGTGTGCAGCCCCTGAAGCTCATCGGGGTCATCCTGCCCAATTTTGTTCATTATTATTTCGCATCCGTACTGGAGGGCATTGAGGAGGAAGCCTCATCGCACGGCTACCGGATACTGGTGGCTACCAGTCGTGAACTATACGAGCGGGAGGTAAAGATCTGCCAATCGTTCTATGAGAACAAGGTGTGCGGCATCATCGTGTCGCAGGCCAAGGACACGGTGCAGTATGAGCACTTCCAGCAACTGATGGACGAGGGGGTGCCGCTGGTTTTCTACGACCGCATCTGCACCGGTGTCAATGCCAGTCGCGTGGTGGTGGACGACTACATGGGAGCGTTCAACGCTGTCTCGTATCTCATCCAGACAGGATGCAACCGCATTGCCTTCTATGGCTCGAACATGAATCTGGAGATTTCGAAGAACCGCTTCAACGGCTATAAAGACGCGCTGCTAAAGCACGGCATCAACTATGACGAGTCGTTGACACGCATCTGCGACAACAGAGCGGGTGCGGAAGCCATCACTCCCGAAGTCCTGACACAAGACAACCCGCCCAATGGATTTTTTGCCATCAACGACGATACGGCAATAGGCATCATGTACACCGCCAAGCGCTTGGGACTGCGTGTTCCGGAGGACGTCTCGGTGTGCGGCTTCACCAACGGCTACCGTGCCATTGCCTGCGACCCCATGCTGACCACCGTGGAACAGCGAGGACAGGAGGTGGGCAAGGAGGCTGCCAAGATACTGATTGGCAAGGTGGAAGGCAGTATCCCCGAGGAAAAGGCCGAGCGTCGCATTATCAGGACACGCCTCGTGGTCAGAGGCTCTACGAGGTGAGAGGTAAGACCTCACCCCGGCCCTCTCCCAAGGAGAGGGGGAAGAGATGAAAGTAAGAAGTAAGAATTAAGATAGATAAACAATGAAACAGAAACCAAATTTACCGTTTTGGAGCTTATGGAACCTAAGCTTTGGATTCTTTGGAGTACAAATTGCGTATGCGCTGCAGAGCGCTAACATCTCGCGCATCTTCCGTACCCTGGGAGCCGACCCGCACGACCTGAGTTTCTTCTGGATTCTTCCCCCGCTGATGGGAATCTTAGTACAACCCATTGTTGGAAGCCTGTCGGACAAGACATGGACTCGGTTCGGACGACGTATACCTTATTTATTTATAGGAGCTGCCGTTGCAGTGGCCGTCATGTGCCTGTTGCCAAATGCCGGGTCGTTAGGGCTGGAACTGTCGATGGTGATGATGTTCGGACTACTGATGTTGATGTTGCTCGACACCTCCATCAACATGGCCATGCAACCGTTTAAGATGCTGGTGGGCGACATGGTGAATGAAGAACAGAAGGCCAAGGCCTACTCTATCCAGTCGTTCCTGTGCAACGCCGGAAGCATCGTCGGATTCCTGTTCCCCTTTGTCTTTGCGGCCATCGGAATAAGCAATGTAGCTCCCGAGGGCATTGTGCCTGACACCGTCATCTGGTCGTTCTACATCGGTGCTGCCATTCTGATTCTATGTGTCATCTACACCACGTTGAAGGTGAAGGAATGGAACCCGCAGGAGTATGCAGAGTATAATGGGACTCAAGAGGCCAATGGGGCTCATGGGACGAAAGACTCTGCCAACTGGTTCGTGCTGCTGAAGAACGCTCCTGCAGCGTTCTGGCGCGTCGGATTGGTGCAGTTCTTCTGCTGGGCAGCATTCCTGTACATGTGGACCTATGTGGTAGATGCTGTCTCGCTGACCGTATGGGACACTGCAGACTCGAAGACTGAGGCTTACCAGACGGCAGGAAACTGGACTGGCGTGCTCTACGCTATTCAGTCTATCGGAGCGGTGGCATGGGCGGCGCTCATCCCCCGTTTCAAGAACATCAAGTGGGCTTATACCATCAGTCTGCTGCTGGGTGGTGCAGGGTTCCTGCTCATCCCCCTCTGTGCCGACAAATACCTGCAGATTGCACCCTTCCTGCTCATCGGCTGCGCCTGGGCTGCCATGCTGGCATGTCCATTTACGCTGGTCACCAACGCCCTGCAGGGCTATGGCCACATGGGTGCCTACTTAGGACTGTTCAACGGAACCATCTGTGTGCCGCAAATCATTGCCGCCACCTTAGGAGGCACAGTGCTCTCACTCGTTGGACATGCCCAGACATCCATGATGTTTGTCTCGGCAGTACTGCTGGTCATCGGTGCACTCTGCGTAACAATGATCCGAATCAAGGAATAAAATCAACTAACCCCATATCATCACTATGAAAATACTATTCAATCTGGAGTATCACACCACATTCGGCGAGAACCTTGTCGTCAACATCCTGCCTGAAAACGGCAGCGCCAAGGTTACGCAACACAAGATGATGTCGTCCGACGGCTCCCACTGGTATTGTGAAGTGTCCAAGACAATGAAGCCTGGCACATACATCGACTATTACTACAGCGTGGTACGCGGCGAAAATGAGCTGCGCCACGAGTGGATGACGATTCCCCATCGTCTGGAGATGGCTGCACAGAAGGCTGTACGCTATACTGTGTACGACCACTGGCTGGACATCCCCGAGGACAGTTTTATGTATAGTTCCGCTTTCACGGACTGCGTCATGGCACGCAAGCGTCAGTTGAGCACCCCGACGGAATACCAGCAGACTGTACGCATCAAGGTCCGTGCACCACAGTTGAGACTGGGCGAACGACTGGCTATCGTCGGTGAGTTGGATGTGATGGGTGCTTGGGAACTGACCAAGGCCCTGCCCATGACAGAACACGAGTGTCACGAATGGGTGGTTAGCCTGGATGCCTCCAAGTTACTCAACAAACGCTTTGAATTCAAGTTCGCCGTCTTCAGCGACCGCAAGGAAGTACCTGAGATGTGGGAACAGGGTGCCAACCGCATACTTGAGATACCTCACATGGACAAAGACCAGGTCATTGTCTACGAATTGCCACAGGCGAACTTCGACATCTATCCGTGGAAGGGTGCCGGTGTGGTGGTTCCCGTCTTCTCACTGCGCAGTGAGGGCAGCTTCGGCGTAGGCGACTTCGGAGACCTGAAGATGATGGTAGACTGGGCCGACAAGACCTGTCAGCGCGTCATTCAGGTGTTGCCCATCAACGACACCACCATCAACCATACGTGGCAGGATTCATATCCCTACAACTCTATCAGCATCTATGCCCTGCATCCTCAGTATATGGACTTCAGACAGTTGCCTGAAATCAAGGATGAGGCACAGAAGCAGAAGTTCGAGGCATTACGTCAGGAACTGAACGCTCTGCAGCAGATTGACTACGAACGCATGATCAATGCCAAAATAGAGTATCTGCAAGTGCTGTTTGCTCAGGAATGGACGACCGTCCGCCGCAGAGCCTCCTACAAGGAATTCTTCGAGGGAAACAAGGAGTGGCTGGAGCCTTATGCACAGTTCTGCTATTATCGCGACAAATATGGTACCGCCACCTTCTCGGAATGGCCAAAGAAACTGGACAAGCCTGTTCAGAAAGAGCTGGACTTCTGGTACTTTGTACAATACCATCTGGATGCTCAAATGCGGGCTGCTCACGACTACGCCCGGCAGCATCGCGTCATCCTGAAAGGTGACATCCCCATCGGTATTTCACGCGACGGCGTAGAGGCTTGGGTAGAACCCCGCTACTTCAACATGGGTCAGCAGGCCGGTGCCCCACCCGATCCGTTCTCTGCCGACGGCCAGAACTGGGGATTCCCCACCTACAACTGGGATGAGATGATGAAGGACGACTGCCGCTGGTGGGTGAACCGCTTCCAAAAGATGGCACAGTACTTCGATGCCTACCGCATTGACCATGTCTTGGGATTCTTCCGCATCTGGGAGATTCCCATGCCCGAGAAGTCGGGACTGATGGGGCAGTTTGCACCAGCCTTGGGACTGAGTCGCGAGGAGATAGAGAGCTATGGCATCCATGGCCACGACGAGTTGTTCCTTGTGGACCACAAGCGCAACGACCGATGGCATCCGCGTATTGCCATCCAATACCAGGAGGCTTACAAGAAGCTGAAGGAAGACGAGAAGTATAACTTCAATCGTCTGTACAACGATTACTTCTACCGTCGCAACAACCAATTCTGGTACCAGGAGGCCATGAAGAAGTTGCCTCGGCTGACACAGGCTACCCGCATGCTATGCTGCGCAGAAGACCTGGGTATGGTGCCCGACTGTGTACCCTGGGTTATGAACGAACTGCGCATCCTGTCGCTGGAAATTCAGACCATGCCAAAGGAGCCGAACATTCCCTTCGGCAAATTGTCGCACAACCCATACCGTAGCGTATGCACCTTCTCGACACACGACATGCCGACCATGAGACAGTGGTGGGATGAGGACAATGAACGGACGCAGCAGTATTACAACATCTCGTTGCGCAGAACCGGTGAGGCTCCTCACCCGCTGCCAGGATGGTTGGCCAAGGACATCATCAGCCGTCAGCTGACGTCGCCCTCCATGCTCTGTCTGCTGTCACTTCAAGACTGGCTTGGCATGGACGAGCAGCTACGACTGCCCGACCAGAACGGCGAGCGCATCAACATCCCTGCCAATCCACGCCACTACTGGCGTTGGCGCATGCATCTCACCATTGAGCAACTGATGCAGGCTAACGAATTCAACGAGAACATCAAAACACTCATCATTCAGAGCGGAAGAAAATGAGAAAGGCTATTTTAGCTATTGGCTGTTGGCTGTTGGCCATTGGCTTATATGCAACGGAAGTCAAGTCGCCAAACGGCAACATCGTACTGAACTTCAATATAGAGGACGGACGTCCCACCTATAGCGTCAACTATAAGGGACGCGCCGTCATTCTACCCTCGCATCTCGGTCTTGAACTGGCACGCGACAAGCATGCATCGATGGGAGAAAAAGAACGTGACCTCATGGAGGGCTTTACGCTGGAACGTGAGGACACTTCGACCTTCGACGAGACATGGCAGCCTGTCTGGGGTGAGACCCACAACATCCGAAACCACTACAACGAATATGCTGCCACCCTGGCACAACAGTGGAGGGAGAATGTCAAACCGACTCGTCCAGGAATACATCGGCAACCACGTCATCACCGCAGGGAGATGATTATCCGCTTCCGGATTTATGACGATGGTGTAGGTTTCCGCTATGAGTTCCCCCAGCAGCCTGACCTTAACTACTTCCTTATCAAAGAGGAACGCTCTGAGTTCGCTATGGCTGGCGACCATACGGCATGGTGGATTCCCGGTGACTACGACACCCAGGAGCAGGTGACACAGGAGACAAAGCTATCGGAAATCCGCAGCCGTTTCCAAGAGGCGGTCAACTGGGGTAATTCCAGCGTAGCAGTATTCTCTGAGACCGGTGTACAGACCGCTCTTCAGATGAAAACGAACGACGGATTGTACATCAACCTGCACGAAGCTGCCTGTCTGGACTATGCCACCATGCACCTCAACCTGAACGATACCACCATGGTATTCACATCGTGGCTCACACCGGATGCGACAGGACTGAAAGGTTGTATGCAAACACCGTGCGAGACCCCGTGGCGCACCATTATGGTGAGCGACGATGCCCGCGATATGCTGTCGAGCAACCTCATCCTCAACCTCAACGAGCCTTGCAAGTTGGAAGATACGTCGTGGATTCACCCCACGAAATACTGCGGTGTCTGGTGGGAAATGATTGTCGGCAAGTCCAACTGGCACTATACGGACGACTACCCCAGCATCCAGCTGGACAAAATCGACTGGAAAGCAGTGAAGCCACATGGACGCCACGCTGCCAACAACGAGAAGGTAAAGCGTTACATCGACTTTGCGGCCAAGAACGGCTTGCAAGAGGTGCTGGTGGAAGGCTGGAACGTCGGTTGGGAAGACTGGGCCAACCACTGGAAACGTGACGTATTCGACTTCGTCACTCCTTACCCAGACTTCGACATCAAGATGCTCAATGAATATGCACACTCGAAGGGCGTCAAACTGATGATGCATCATGAGACCAGCAGCTCGACCCAAAACTACGAGCGACACATCAAGGAGGCTTATCAACTGATGAACCACTATGGCTACGATGCCGTCAAAACAGGCTATGTAGGTGATATCATACCGCGTGGAGACCACCACTTCTCGCAATCGATGAACAACCACTATCTCTATGTCATCCAAGAGGCTGCCAAGCACCATATCATGGTCAATTCCCATGAAGCTACCCGTCCGACAGGATTGTGCCGTACCTATCCGAACCTCGTTGGTGGCGAATCTGCTCGCGGCACGGAATATGAAGCCTTCCACGGCAACAATCCCGACCACACATGTATCCTGCCGTTCACTCGTCTTCAGGGTGGTCCCATGGACTACACCCCAGGTATCTTGGAAACGGAACTGAAAACATGGAGTGACAATCCCCACCAGGTGGGAACGACACTGGTGGGACAGTTAGCGCTCTATGTCACCATGTATTCTCCGTTACAGATGGCCGCAGACCTGCCGGAGAACTATGAGAAGTTCGACGATGCCTTCCAGTTTATCCGTGACGTAGCCTGCGACTGGGACGACTCACGCTATCTGGAGGCAGAGCCTGCCGACTACATCACCGTAGCGCGCAAGGCCAAAGGTACTGACAACTGGTTCGTGGGGGGAAAGTGTGACGAGCAGGGCCACCAGACGACATTACGCCTGGACTTCCTGGACAAAGGCCGTAAGTACGACTGTACCATCTACGCCGATGCCAAGGATGCCCATTGGAAGACAAATCCCAAGGCCTACACTATCAGCCATCGTACCGTCAAACAGGGCGACGTACTCAAGTTGAAGGAGGCCTCTGGTGGAGGTTTTGCCATATCACTAATTGCCAAGTAAATGAAAAAGACTACTCTTACACTACTGTTAACAACAGCCATGGCAGCATCCCTACAGGCACAAGAACCGTCTGCCCTCCAACGGGAGTGCAGCACCGCATTCTGTTTTGACGAGATGACCTACTCAAAGGAGCAGACCACCTTCAAACTCTTTGCCCCTAACGATGCCAAGTGTACGGTCAGGGTTGGCAAGAAACTGGTGCGCATGAAGAAGGCTGGCGACTGTTTGTGGACTGCCACCGTCAAGGGTGATCAAAAAGGGCAGCCTTATGTCTTTAACACAGGACACGGAGACACGCCGGGAGTCTTTGCCAAGGCGGTAGGTATCAATGGGCAGCAAGCGTATGTCATTGACTTGGGCGACACCAATCCCGAAGGTTGGGAGCACGACCAGCGCATAGTGACTCGCCACTGGGCAGATTTGGTGGTTTACGAAATGCACCATCGCGACTTCTCTATAGCTCGCAGCAATGCACGCTATCCTGGTAAGTTTCTGGCTCTCACGGAACCATGGGCTATCAACCACCTGAAGACATTAGGCGTCAATGCAGTACATATCCTGCCCAGCTATGACTATGGTTCGGTGGACGAGACACACCTTGAGCGACCTCAGTACAACTGGGGTTATGACCCCGTGAACTACAATGTGCCGGAAGGATCGTACAGCACTAATCCTGCAGACCCGACAGTGCGCATCCGTGAGTTCAAGCAGATGGTACAGGCTCTGCATCAAGCCGGCATTCGTGTCATTTTGGACGTGGTCTACAACCACACCTACGACATCGAGCGTTCCAATTTCCAAAGGACGTATCCCGACTATTACTACAGGAAAACTCCCGATCAAAAATACAGCAACGGATCCGGTTGTGGCAATGAGACAGCTTCTGAGAAGCCTATGATGCGCCGTTTCATGATAGAATCGGTGAAGTATTGGGTCAACGAATACCACATTGATGGTTTCCGCTTCGACCTAATGGGTGTACACGATATCACAACGATGAATGACATCCGTCGGGCTTTGGACGACATCGACCCCTCGATATTCATCTATGGCGAGGGCTGGAGTGCCGGCAGCTGTGGTCTGCCAGCAGAGCAACTGGCTATGAAAGCCAACATTCCACAATTGCCGGGCATTGCCGCCTTTAGCGATGAGATGCGCGATGCACTGCGCGGCCCGTTCAGTGACGACACAAAAGGAGGTTTCTTAATCGGTGTGCCCAATTGCGAAGAGAGTCTGAAGTTCGGTATCGCCGGATGTATTAATCATCCGCAAGTGGATATGTCGAAGGTGAACTACAGCCATCAGCCTTGGGCCTTAGAGCCTACACAAATGATGGCTTATGTCTCATGCCACGACGATATGTGTCTGGTAGACCGTTTGATGGCTAGCCTACCCCATATCACTCAAGATGAACTGATTCGCCTCGACCTGTTGGCACAGACAGCTGTCTTTACATCACAAGGAGTTCCATTCATGCTCAGCGGCGAAGAGCTGCTGCGCAACAAGAAGGGCGTTCACAACAGTTACAACTCTCCTGACAGCATCAACCACCTGGACTGGACGAACCTGCAACGCTTTCCACAAGTGTTCGATTATTACCAGCGACTCATCGCCCTGCGGAGTCATCACCCTGCCTTCCGCTTAGGTTCGGCAGACCTTGTACGCAAGCATCTCGAATTTCTGGATGCACCACAGGGAATGGTGGCATTCCGACTAAAAAACTATGCCGGACGAGACGATTGGCGCAACATCATTGTTGTGCTCAATAGTCATCGCCAACAACAAAGCATCAACATCCCACAAGGTCACTACACCGTTGTCTGCTACGACGGCCGTATTGACGAAAAAGGGCTCTCCAACTTCACAGGCAACAGCGTAAATGTTCCCTGTCAGTCGGCACTCATTATGCATGATTAACACAACAACGACGATGAAAAAGTTACTATTGATTAGCTTACTATTACTAAGCATTATGAACAGCCAAGAGCTAACAGCCAAAAGTAAAATGCCAATAACGGTCGACCGCATTGACCCGGGCAATTGGTTCGTAGGAATGAAGAATCCCACGCTACAACTAATGGTCTATGGCCAAGGCATTCGCGACGTCCAACAAGTCGCCACCGACTATCCCGGTGTCACCATTGACAGTCTGGTACGGCTGGACTCTCCTAATTACCTGCTGGTCTATCTTAACATCAAAGACGCCCAGCCTGGCACCATGAAACTTACATTTCAAGTCAAAAGCCAAAAGCCAAAAGCCAAAAGTCAAAAGCTAACAATTGACTACCAATTGAAGCGACGTGAAATGGCCGGTGACCAGCGACAGGGTTTTGACATCAGTGACGTACTCTATTTACTCATGCCCGACCGTTTTGCGCAGGGAAGTCATCACCAGAAACAACTCAAAGGCCTGCGACCCTACCATGAAGACCGCAATGCTCCCTCACTGCGCCATGGCGGTGACCTGGAAGGCCTAAAGGAACATCTGGACTATTTTACTGACTTAGGTGTCACCGCCCTGTGGTTCACGCCCATCTTAGAAAACAACTCCCCCGATCAAGACAACACTTGGTCGACATATCACGGATATGCCTGTACCGATTACTACCGCGTCGACCCGCGCTTCGGCACCAATGAGGAATATCGCCAACTGATAGATGCCTGCCACCAGAAAGGATTGAAGGTTGTTATGGACATGATTTTCAACCATTGCGGCTTTGAACATCCATGGGTAGCCGACCAGCCATCGAAGGACTGGTTCAACCTGTCCAACTGGCTCAAGCAGTCGAAAGGGACGAGTGATCCGCGTGGGACCGACTTTCTTCAGACCAGCTATAAGCTCACGCCTGTCCTTGACCCTTATGCTTCCGAGGTTGACTGCCGGGAGACGCAGGAAGCATGGTTTGTCAGCACGATGCCCGACCTCAACCAGCGCAATCCACACCTCATGCGCTACCTCATCCAAAACAGCAAATGGTGGATTGAAACCGCTGGCATCGATGGCATCCGCATGGACACCTATCCCTATGCCTATGCAGACGCCATGGCCAGTTGGATGAAAGAACTGGATGAAGAATACCCTCACTTCAACACCGTTGGCGAGACATGGGTCACCCAACCTGCCTATACCGCTGCGTGGCAGAAGGACTCCAAGCTAAACGACCAGAACTCCTATCTGAAGACCGTGATGGACTTCTCCTTCCAAGAGAAGCTCGACTCTGCCAAGCACGAGCAAACCGACAACTGGTGGCGAGGTTATAACCGACTCTACAACTCCTTCTGCTACGACTACCTATACCCCAACCCGTCGAGCGTCATGGCCTTTATCGATAACCACGACACCGACCGTTTCTTGGGTAAAGGCAAAGACTCGTTGGCCCTACGCCAAGCACTGGCTCTACTCCTTACTGTGCGACGCATACCACAGCTCTACTACGGAACAGAGATATTGATGAACGGCACCAAGGAAAAGAGTGACGGTTATGTACGCAAAGACTTCCCTGGCGGATTCCCCGGTGACACGCACAACTGCTTCACCGCAGCCGGTCGAACCCGTGCAGAGCAAAGCATGTTCCAGTGGCTGTCACGACTGCTGCACTGGCGTCAGGGAAACGAGGTTATCACCCGCGGTACTATGACTCAATTCATTCCTTACAAAGGTGTATATGTCATTGCCCGCCGCTACCAAGGGCATACCGTCGTCACCATTATTAATGGAACCCGACAGACAGCACATTGGCATGCGAATCGCTATGCCGAACTGCTGAACGACAAGGCTAAGAATGCCCGCGAAGTCACTAGCGACCAACGTTATGATTTAACTGACGACTTCACCCTATCGCCTCGACAGACACTCGTTGTTACTTACTAAGATGAGGACAAACCCGCAAAGTAACAAAACGTAAGAAAAAACAAGAAAAAGCGTGCTTTTTGCAAGAAAAGTGCGCTTTTCTTTGGTTATTTGTTCAGATTACACTAACTTTGCAGCCAATTATTGACATAGGTACAACACAAACATAACAAACAAAAGGTAAAAGACAATGAAAAAGATTCGCGCAGCCGTCGTAGGTTACGGCAACATTGGAAAGTACAGTATTCAGGCACTCGAGGCCGCTCCCGACTTCGAGATTGCAGGTATAGTACGACGCAACGGTGATGCTGACAAGCCCGCCGAACTGGCATCTTACAAGGTCGTTAAGGACATCAAGGAACTGAAGGACGTCGACGTTGCCATTTTGGCCACTCCCACCCGCTCGTGCGAGGAGTTTGCCAAGCAAATCCTGCCCTTGGGCATCAATACCGTTGACTCGTTCGACATCCATACTAATATCCGTGGCTACCGTGAACGACTGATGGAGCTGAACAAGCAGACAAATACCGTCAGTGTCATTGCAGCAGGATGGGATCCAGGCAGTGACAGCATTGTACGTACCCTGATGCAGAGCTTGGCTCCCAAGGGCTTGAGCTACACCAACTTCGGCCCAGGAATGTCTATGGGACACAGTGTATGCGTACGTTCCAAGAAAGGTGTCAAGAACGCCCTCTCGATGACCATTCCCTTGGGTGAAGGCATTCATCGTCGTATGGTGTATGTTGAGTTGGAAGATGGCTACACACTGGAGCAGGTTACCAAAGACATTAAGGCCGACCCCTACTTCGCCAATGACGAGACACACGTCTTCCAGGTGGAGAGTGTAGACGACGTTCGCGACATGGGTCACGGCGTCAACCTGGTTCGCAAGGGTGTCAGCGGACAAACCCAGAACCAGCGACTGGAGTTTAACATGCAAATTAACAACCCTGCCCTCACGGGACAGGTGCTTGTCAACGTTGCCCGTGCTTCTATGCGCTTGCAGCCCGGATGCTATACCATGATTGAAATACCTGTTATTGACATGCTTCCCGGTGACCGTGCCGACCTCATCGAGCATTTGGTATAAGTTTATTATCACCCACATCAAAAGCCATCGAAACGTCCCAAACGGAGATTTCGGTGGCTTTTTGACACCTCCACTTTGCATTACAGGGGGGCCGTACGCAAAAAAGTTTTAAATTATCAATTATCAATTACCTATTATCAATTATTATTCGTATCTTTGCATTCGATTTTCAAGGATAATTAGTCAAATCATTTAAAGATAAAAAGAACAGTTATGACAATCAATGAGATGAACTTTGCCGGTAAGAAGGCAATTGTACGTGTTGACTTCAACGTACCCCTGGACGAGAATGGTAAAATTACTGACGACACCCGTATCCGCGGTGCCCTGCCCACGCTGAAGAAGATTTTGGCTGACGGTGGTGCTGTTATTATCATGAGCCACATGGGCAAGCCCAAGGGAAAGGTGGATATGAAGAAGTCGCTGGGTCAAATTCGCGAGGCCGTTGAGAAGGCACTGGGCGTTCCCGTAGCTTTCGCTCCCGACTGCGCTAAGGCTCAGGATGCTGCCAAGGCCTTGAAGATGGGTGAGGCCCTGCTGCTGGAGAACCTGCGTTTCTATCCCGAGGAGGAAGGCAAGCCCGTCGGTATCGACAAGGCTGATCCTGCATACGACGAGGCTAAGAAGGCTATGAAGGCCAGCCAGAAGGAGTTTGCTAAGACTCTGGCTAGCTACGCTGACTGCTACGTAATGGACGCCTTCGGTACAGCTCACCGCAAGCACGCTTCTACTGCTGTTATCGCTGATTACTTCGACGCTGACAACAAGATGCTGGGTCTGCTGATGGAGAAGGAGGTTCAGGCTGTTGACAATGTACTGTCTAACATCAAGCGTCCTTTCGTTGCCATCATGGGTGGTTCTAAGGTATCTTCTAAGATTGGTATCATCGAGAACCTGCTCGGTAAGGTTGATAAGCTCATCCTTTGCGGTGGTATGACATACACCTTCGCTAAGGCTCACAATGGTGAGATTGGTGATTCAATCGTTGAGCTCGATAAGCTGGATGTAGCTCTGGGTGTTGAGGAGCTGGCTAAGAAGAACGGTGTAGAGCTCGTTCTGGGTTCTGACTGCACAGCTACTAACGGTCTCGACTTTGGCACTATGAGTGTTAAGGAGGGTGCTCAGATCATCACATGCCCTGCTAACAACGTACCTGCAGGTTTCGAGGGTGTTGACGCTGGTCCTGAGAGCCAGAAGGCATTTGCCGAGGCTATCAAGGGTGCTAAGACCATCCTGTGGAACGGTCCTGCTGGTGTATTCGAGTGCGACGCTTTCACCGCTGGTTCACGTGCCATCGGCGATGCTATCGCTGAGGCAACCAAGAACGGTGCATTCTCTCTGATTGGTGGTGGCGACTCTGTAGCTTGTGTCAACAAGTTCGGTTTGGCTGACCAGGTATCTTACATCTCTACCGGTGGTGGTGCTCTGCTCGAGGCCATCGAAGGAAAGATTCTGCCCGGCGTAGCAGCTATCAAAGGATAAGCACAAAGTAACCCAACAAGAAATAATGATTAGATGAAGAAAATC
>OCTW011603745.1_pt1 | contig 21316 bp, 19 predicted proteins | sample 1539671 | NCBI WGS metagenome assembly OCTW01 (sample SAMN02144230, study PRJEB22623) | gut metagenome | biome: sheep rumen | host: Ovis aries | place: New Zealand
ACCATAATCACGGGAAGGAATTGAAGACGATGATTCCCTAGACGAGCATGCCGTCAATAAAATGGCCAGGCCTAAGGCCGCTTGCTTCATGTTTTTCATCATTTGATCCCCGCCGCGGCTGCGACTTCTTTGATCATCGCCTGAATCGAACTCCATCCATAGGTGGATTGCTCAATCCTTTCTAGCAATTGAGAATAGTAGTCATCAACCGATGTTCCTTGATTGACCATCGCCTGAATCGCATATTGTTCTGACGCATCTTCGACCTTTTTCATTTTGGAACGGAATGATGGATAGAAACCGGTGATGTTGGTTAGATTGGACCGGCACAAAGTGTTTTTATCTAATGCTTCTTGAATCAAATCGGCATAATTCTTATCCAAAGCGTTTGGATCGATTCTCACTTGGAAATTCGTCGAAGTTTCATCCCAATCAACATCATTGGAGAAAGATGCGCCCATTTTGTAATAGCCAGTAGGCTGGAAGATTCCGTCGATTTTAGACCCGTTGAAGATATCTCCCATTTCTGCGGAACGGTTGTCTAAATTAGGGACAACGTTTCCTTCGCTGTCATAATCCCAATGAGTGCCCTTCAATCCATAGCAACGAGTTTTGCTTCCTTCCGGTGAATACAAATAGTTGAAAAGACGCAACGCCGCTTCTGGATGAGCGCAATCTTTGGAAATGGAATATCCACCCCAATATCCGCCCCAATCAGAGAATCCACCCGCGCCTTCTTCGCCTAGGTTTTTGGTGCCGATCGGAGCTTTGCCAAACACGATTTTTGCTTTTGGATTGGCTCGGTAAAGATTATCCGCGATATAAGTAACGTGGGCTTCTGCGTTCGTGATGAGAATTCCCACCTGTCCATCATAGAATTTGTTACGATCTTGATAATTGCTGTTGGTAGGGAATTGTTTATCCACGTAGCCTGCGCTAATCATGCTTCTCATCCAATTCAGATAATTTTTGAATTTCGGATTGATAAACATATAAGTAGGGGTGCCATCTTCTAACAATTCATAATCTGGCTTGACCCCAAAGGCGTGATAGAGAGGATTTTGAAAGAACGCGTCATTCGATGGAGATAGACCGAACGTGTCATTTTTTCCGTTCCCGTCAGGGTCTTTTTCGGTGAAGTCTTTTAAAACTTCTTGGAATTCTTCAATGGTTTCAGGGACTTTTGCCGTGCCATCTTCGTTGACATGACCTGTGGCGATCAGCCAATCGGCACGATAATAAATGCCCCAACCAGAATTAGAGGTGAAATAAGGGATCAACGTATGGGCCCCATCACCGAAAGTGAGGTTTTTGAATTGATCGCTTTTTAGAATCTTTTCGAGGTAGGGGTAAGCTCCTGGTTCCTCCGCAAGCAACTCGTCGATATTCCAGACAACATCTTGGGTCACCCAATTGTTGTAAGCGTTGCCAGCGGCATTTGGGACTGCGAAAATCACATCTGGTACATCGCCGGTATTGATCATAGGGTTTAAGACGGAATAGTAATCGCTATTGTGATTGGCGCCTTCAATTTGAAGGGAGACACCTGATTTTTCTTCGATTTCCTGCCAGACGGCATCTTTTTTGATGCCATCATATTCTTGGCCACCGTTCATGAAAATTCGAAGCACGTCTCGGCCCTGTTCGTCTTTCTTTTCTCCGCTGCCCCCGCCACATGAGGCCAAAGATAATAAGGTTACAGTCAGTAACAGGCCTTTTCTAAAAGTGTTCTTTTTCATTATTTCTACCTCCTAGTCACAAATTTTATCGAGTATGTTCTTCACGATTTTTTCTCTATTGAATGATTGTGCTATTTTAACCTCGCTCCAAGCCTGATCGTTGGTGATGGATGTCTCGCTAGGTGATTCGATACCTACGCTGACACGATGAGTCACGAAAGTCAAACTTTCTGGGTGGAATATCGCATAAGCGGCTAAAGGATCATGAAGAACCATCGTTCTGTGAGAGAAATTTTTCCACGCTTGGACGCACCAGGCCCGATATTGATCTAATTCATCGCCTTTAGGATCAAGGAGCCGAGATTCTTCTTCTGGGGTTAATGCAGTTTCATTGGTTACATCTAATCCAATCGCCGTGATGTCGTGAATGCTAGAGAAACAGATCCTTGCCGCCGCCTCATCACATTCAATATTCCATTCACTTCCTTTCGAGAAGAATTTTCCTCCCATCATAATTAGATGCACGTCCTTCACGGATTCCGATTTTTTCAATGCCAAAGCCACATTCGTCATTGGGCCAATCGTTAACAAGGTGAGGTCGTTTTTGTATTTCTTCGCTTGTTCGGCAATAAAATTCACGCCACCCATTCCTAGGGATCCTTCGTGATCGTTGATAGGAGAATATTGTCTTTCTTCTAAGGTTTTCTCATATTGGTCAAAGGTAACATCAACCCCTTGGAAGTGGTGTCCATAAAGAGGTTTTCCATACCCGGCATAGACAGGAATATCATCACGATGAGCCAAGTGAAGTGCTTTCTTCAATTGTCTTGCCCGTAAATTCGTATTTTGATAGGCAGAGACGACACCCAAAAGATTGACGTCTTCTTTCAAAACAAGCAAGAGAGCAAGAACGTCATCGATATCGTCCCCGATATCAGTATCGATAATTAAATTGATTTGTTTCTTCATAATTATCCTTTCACAGCTCCTAACATCGTTCCTTTCACGAAATATTTTTGAATAAATGGATAGATCAAGATGATCGGCACGATGGAGATGATGATGGCCGCCATTTTCACAGATTCGGACATGGCCATAATGGATGGATCTACCACGCCTTGGCCTGGCGTAGCCGTTACCAGAATGTTTCTTAAGAACTGCTGGATTAACCAAAGATCCTTATTATTTTGCATATAGAGAATGCCAGTCATCCAATCGTTCCATTTGCTGACACCCGCCCATAAGGAGATGGTGGCAATAATTGGACCAGAAAGAGGCATGACGATTTGGAAAACAATTCTAAATTCTGATGCCCCATCTACCCTTGCGGATTCAAATACTTCATTAGGGATTGAAGAGATGAAATTTTTGACGATGATGACATAGAAAGGATTGATTAGTCCAACGAAAATATAGACCAGCCAGTTATTAAATAAACCTAATTGTTTGATCATCAAATAATAAGGAATCAATCCGCCGGAGAATAACATCGAGATCAATAACAACACCAACACAAATTTTCGGCCCTTTAATTCTCTCCTTGTCAAAGGATAGGCCGAGATGACCGTCAAAGTAGTGGAAAGAAGGACATAAACGGCAACCGTCCCTACACTTAATAGGAACGTTCTTCCTAATCCATTGTTATTAAGAATAATGCTGTAAGATTCGAAAGAAATCGTTTGGACAGACTTGCCATCGATGACTTCTTGGCTTTGCAAAGAAGAGACCAAAACATAGATGAATGGATAAAGACACAGTACAAAAAGAATGGCAAAAATGAGATAGTTCACGATGTTAAAAGCAATCTCTCCTCGTGATTTTCCGAAGAGACGTCTAGCGATATTTTCACGATGATATTTCTGATGAATCACCATAGCCCATCTCCTCCAATCTTTTTGATGATTTTGTTTGCTAGCAAGACCAAAATCAGGGATACAACAGAATCAAATAATCCCATCGCCGTTGCCACATCATAGGAACCATCCGTAATGCCGATACGGAATAGGTAGGTGTCAATGATATCGCCCATTCCATAGACCGTCTCGTTATAGAGGTTGTAAATTTGATCAAATCCTCCATAAATCACCCCAGAAGCCGTGAGAATCAAATTCACGGAGATGGCGGGGACTAGTCCTGGCAAGGTCACATGAATGATTCTTTGGAGACGGTTTGCCCCATCAATCTCTGCTGCTTCGTAGAGTTCTGGCGGAATTGCGGCCAATGCAGCGAAATAAATAATCGTAGACCACCCGGCCTCTTTCCATATGTCGGAGAAGATGACCATCCCTAAAAACAAATGGTCGTTGGTAAAGAAACCGACCTCTTCACCAAAAATGGAAGAAAGGAAATTTTGGAATACCGACTTTGATGCCGTCATGGAGGTCAAAATGCCCGAGAGAACGACCCAAGAAATAAAGTGGGGAAGGTAAGCAACAATTTGGAAACCCCGACTGATTTTTCGTGAACGCATCTCATTGAGAAGAATCGTAAGGATAATCGGGACAGGGAAACCGAATAAGATTCTTAATCCCGAAACGCGTAAGGTGTTCATCAGTTTGGTAGGGAAATCATCATCCATGAACAAGGTCTTGAAGTGTTTGAAAAGATCCAATTGACCATCGGTAGTAGCCCATGGAGAGCCCCATATCCCTAATCTCAACCTCCAATCTTTAAAGGCAATTTGTAAACCCAACATTGGATAATAAGACGAGATCAAAAGATACGCGACCATCGGCAGAAGCAAGGCATATAAAGGCCACATTTGCCTCCAATATGCCTTTCTTCGTTCCTTTTTAGGGTTGCGTTGCGGCAGTGGTTTGATAGAACTAGCTTCCGCGATCATCGATCCTCCTTGTGTTTTCTAGCAATGGCAATAAGACCGGCGCCAAGTAAAGCAACCGCCATCGTAGCGACAGAGACTACTAATTCGCCACGGCAACCAGTGGATGGTGCTTTTTTCTCGGTGCGGTTCACGACCGCTTTAAAAGTAGATAAAGCGGAATTGCAAGCGCTCTTGGTTGTCGCTTTGTTGATGGCATCAATTGCATCTTCTTTGGCTTTGGTTATCTTTTCCCAATCTTCGGAAGTGTATTCGTTTTGATTCAAAGATTGATAAATTTCATTAACCGCGGCAATCGTTTTTTCACGGTAAGCAATTAATTCTTCGGTTTCTTCTTTCAAAGTCTTAACATCATCCATTTTAGCGATGGCGTTGCGATAAATTTCATCGATTTCTTCCTTTGAAGAGGCTTCATCAATGGCGGTTTTTGCCTCATCGACGATATTTAAAATTTGTTGGTAGTTGTCCAACGAATAATTTTCTTCGCCGAGCTCGACGATATGGTCATCAAGGGCTTCCTTTTTCTCGGCTGCATATTGATTCAAAATCTTGACGGCTTCAAAATCAGGAACATCGTTTTCCTCAAAAGTGGTGGAATCCAATTCATAATGAGGGGCGAAATTAACGGAATACCATTCTCCATCCAAAGTATAGTAGTCCATCAATAAAGTTTGCCCCGCTTTCAAAGAAACAGTGATACCATATGCGTTTTCTGGCGAATTATCGTATATGACGATGGTTTTTAATAAAGCCATTGTGCCCTCTTCATCGATAGCATAATAACGGATGGCTGAATTAGTGCTGGACCATGCGCTTTGCCAAATGGCAGTATGAGTTATCGTGATGGAAACATTTGCTTTGACGGTCATTTTAATCATCGCATCCAACCCTTGGTCGCATTGAATTTGCCAACGTTGGAAGCCGGCCTTTTTCGTGGCAGAGTCCCAAATCGAATCGTTTTCTTTTCCTTCTCCGTCGCCTTCATGATAGGTGCATGGATAACTCATCGTAGGAGTTCCTACTAAGTATTGGTAAGACATCAATTGGGAATCGACTACACCATAGTTATGGTTAATTTCCTCAGTGACACCATCCCATAAGTAGAGGGAATCGCTGGCGATAACCATCTCTTTCTCATATTCATTGACGTCAAATGAGGAGGAATCGGTGACGAAGGTAGGATAGATTTCCAATAAACGTTGGTCGGCAATCGTCGATCCGAATGTCCATAAGGCGGTGTCGCCTGCCTTCAAATGGATTGAACCGCCATATTCATCCGCTTCACGTGGAAGGGAAGAGATTTCACGATTCCATTGTTCAAAAACTTGATCATTATTCTTCAATGAAAGACTGAAGAATTGCCCATATTGATCGATCCAAGAATTGTCTGCCGTTAATGCTGGGTGGGATATGGTGAGCTTTAAATCTGTTTTGGCAGTGAAAGAGAAGACAACCCAAGAAGAAGATGTTGTTTTGATTCTCCAATCGGTTACCGCGGCCATATCTTCGCCTTCCCAAACTCCAGCGTCGGATAACAAACAACTTTCTTTTTCGGCATCATAGGTATAGGAATTGAATTTATTGTAAGTCCCGTTTGGCTTCCCTTGATAAATGTTTGCTTCTGCCTCTTTAAGGGAAACATCTTTTCCTTCCCCGATCGCCAATTCTTTCACGAGTTGTTTCATGGTGACCGTTGTTTCTTGACTTAAATCGGCTGGTTCTGGAGTTGGTGTGTTTCCACCTTCTCCCCCTCCCTCGATTTGAGTGAAGGTGAAAGTAGGTAAATTGATGATATTTCGATGGTCGCCTGTCCATTGAAAACGAAGCTCATAATATAGCGTTTCGCCTTTATTTAAGCTATACGTGCCTGAATATTCTGCGGCCGTAGTATCCGATTTTAATTCTTTAAGGTATACCGAAGAGACGGTTCCATCGACCGTTTCGCGGTAGACGGAAAGCGTGACTGCATCAACCCAGTCGCCTCCTGTTACGGTTTTTGTAATATCGACAGAGATGTTCTCCTTGGCTGTGACTTTAAAAATGGCTCCGTCATTGTTAAGCGTGAACACTTTCCAGTGCGGGTTGATGTAGCAATCGTCGCCTTCCGCGCCTAAAGTTCCGGCCCAAGCATTTCCATCGTAGGTATAAGTGGTGAAAGCGTTGATTGATCCTCCTCCTACATATCCGTGTAGGACTTGGGTGTTAACTAATTTGTACCCAGAATAAGCACCGCCGTTTTGTTGGGCGGTGAAAATCACCATATCGGTGGCTGACATGGATTCGCTGATGGCCCCGTCTGCTTTAACTCCCATGATGGAAGTTTGGCCATTCATTGCGACTAATCCAAAAAGCGTCACAATGGGTAATGCTAGTACGTTGCTTTTCTTCATTCTTCGCTCCTTTAAAGTTTATTTACCATTTTTATTGTTTTTTGTTTTTGCGATAAAGGAATAAAGACCCTACCCCGATAAGTGAGACAAGTCCACTCAAGACAATCAACCACATTGGTTCTTCCGTTGTTCGGGATAGATTGTTTCTTGCGAAAGCCTCGTTATTTGAACCAAAGGTGTTGTCGTAAGGATTGGCATCCCCTTGGTTGACAGCCCAGGCAAGATAACGTTCTCTCGCGGAAACGATTCTGCTGTTGGTGCTCGTTTGGAAAGTAGATTTCTCTGCGCTGCTTAGTGAGTTATAGCGTTTTTTGGCTTCCCAATATTTGCTTTGGCATTGGTTTGGTGTGTCGCTTTCTAAGATGTAAGAAGATAAAGTGCCGACTGTGTTTTCTTTCTCCGTGAAGGTGAAAGATGGAAGCCCATCTAGATTTCTCCAGCTTGTCCATTCAAATTTGAATTCCCAATAAAAGATTTCGCCAGCATAAAGATCAGCATTTCCAACAAAATCGCTAGTAGGGCTGGATGCATTTACTTTATTAGATGAAATCGTGCTTAATTTTCCGTCTAAATCATATTTATAAATAGAGACAAAAGCATCGTCTGGCCAACCTCCCACTGAAGCAAGGTCCACGCTGACGTTGACATAACTTTTGGCAGTAACCTTAAAAATGAAACCATCATTTGCTTGAGACCAGAGCTTGTAATGATTGGCATAACAATCATCTGCATCTTGTGCCCCAAGAGTTGCTGTCCAAGTTCCAGCATCCGAACTGAAGGTGGTAAAAGCGTTTATGGTTCCATTCGTCACATTTCCATGGACCGCTTGATAATCAACAAGAGAGGCATCCGTATAACTTCCGCCATTGTTAAGTGCAGTTCTAACGATGATATCTTGGCCTGATGCCGTTACGGTTTCTAACGATGGGGCGGGGTGCTCGATTTCCGTGAAGGTGAAACTTGGCAAGGTTTGGGTATTTCTATGACTACCATCCCATTCAAAACGGAATTCCCAATAAAACGTTTCGCAGGATGCAATATCAAAGCTACCGGCGAAATCTTCCGTGGTAGAGGAATCGGTTAAGGCTGTTGTCTTCAAAGTGCTGATTGTACCGTCAGCGGCCTCTTTATACATAGTGAGATTAGCACCATCAACCCAGCCACTGACAGAACTTTGACTGATAGAAATATTAATGTCTGCTTTAGCGACGACCTTAAAAATAACACCGTCGTTTTTCAGAGAATAAAAACTCCAGTGATTTCCGTATGCACTATCAGCTGAAGTCCCTAAACTTCCGGTCCATTCATTGGCATTACTTTCGTAAGTGGTGAACGCATTGATTGATTTATTTGCCACATTTCCGTGAACCACTTGATAATCAACCAACTTACCTGAATAGGCTTTACCGCCATTTAACGCAGTACGAACCACCATGTCTTGGGCAGAAGCTGATTCCACATCGCCAAGGGTCGCCTTAGCTGATAAATAGGGTTTGGATGAGAGAGCGACCACAGACGTTCCAACGACTGCCGCGGCCGATAATAATAAGGAAAATAAATATTTTTTCTTCATGGTTTTCCCCCCGTTTAACTACATACATTTTAAAAACGAGGTAACCGCTTACAATAAAAAGAGATGAAACACTCACAATTCTTTAAAAGAATAGATAATTAACATACGATTTTTGATATTTTTGTATTGGAATATTGTAAATTAATCCCTTATATAGCAAATTTCGCTAGTTTCAAAATCACTCAATATTTATAATTTTTGTAAGGTTATGTTTGATTGCGACACTAAATTCATCGTCAGCCACAACCACGCTCGATCCTATTCGGTAAACGCCCACGAACACCCGTGTTATGAGATCGTTTATTACAAAAAAGGACGTGGAACGACTGTTATAGGCGGAAAAAAATACCATTTTGAAGATGATACTTTTACGATTATTGAGCCTGGCCTTATGCATAGCGAGGTTGGAAGCGGACCTGTCGATTTGATTTATGTTGGCTTTATGATCAACAATGATTTTGTCCGTTTGCCAACCGGGTTATATAGCGGGAAAGATATCGATATTCTGGCAGACATGCTTCAGGCCCAGAAAGAGATGGACGAGCGACAATCGTTTTACGATCGAATGCTCAACAACATCACCGAACGGATTGTTGTCAAAATCAAAAGAAAACTTTCACAATCGGCGAATCACACTGACGATGTTTTTGAACGGGCAGAAGGGTACATCAAGCAAAATTGCATGAAAAACATCCGAGTGACCGAACTAGCTAAGCTTTTTGGATATAACTACGATTATTTCCGGAACGCCTTTAAAGAAAAATACGGCATTTCCATTAAAACTTACATTTCCAATCAACGATTGATCTACGCAGAAGATTTGCTGCGAAATTCCGATTGGAGCATTAAAAAGATTGCCGCCTCTTCGGGGTATAATTCCTCTTCTCATTTTGGGCTGGAATTCAAAAAGGCCGTTGGGATGACGCCCAAAGAATATCGTCGCCAGTCTGAATCGGGAGAAATTCATAAAGAAGTGGCTGTTTTTAAATAAACGCTACTTCTCAGTTGGTTAAGAAATAATGCTTAATGTGGTGAAATTATTTGTATCATATAGTTGCGTGACGATTTATTAAACACATATTAGGAGCGCCTTATGGAAAAGAAATCTTATTTTGCCGCGATGGTCGATTGTTCTCGTAATGGGGTCTTAAGCGTATCTTCTTTAAAACGTTTCATCGATGTTATTTCCTCTTTTGGCTATAACGCTTTGATGATTTACACCGAAGATACCTATGAGATTGAAGGGGAACCTTATTTCGGTTATTGCAGGGGAAGATACACCAAAGAGGAATTACAAGAGGTGGACCGTTATGGTTTAAGCAAAGGGGTGGAACTTATCCCTTGCATCCAAACCTTGGCTCATTTAGAAAATATTTTTCGCTGGGGTGTTTATGAAGATATCCATGACAACAAAGGCATTCTTCTCGCCGAAGAAGAGAAAACTTACGAGTTCATCCGCAAGATGATCGCCACATGTCGTGAATGTTTCACCTCCAAACTCATCCACATCGGAATGGATGAAGCCATGACTTTGGGCTTGGGGAAATATTTGAAACTTCATGGCTACGTTTCCAAATTAGAGATCATGAAGCGCCATCTTCCCCGCGTGACTGCGATTTGCGAGGAATACGGCTTCACCCCGATGATGTGGAGCGACATGTTCTATCATAACAGCGACAAAAAGATGACTGTAGAAGATGCCAAAACCATCCCAAGCGATTTAAAAATGATTTATTGGGATTATTATCGCAACAAAGTTTCAGACTATGAAAAAATCATCATCGAAAGAAAAGCCCTTCCTAATGAGATTTGGTTTGCCGGAGGCGCTTGGACATGGTCTGGTTTCTCTCCTTTCAATCGGATGTCAATCAAACGCACCAAAGCGGCTTTGACTGCCTGCAAGAAACAAGGGGTGAATAATATCATTTTGACCCTTTGGGGAGATGACGGCAGAGAATGTTCCGTATTCAGTGTCTTGCCAACCCTTTTCTATGCGAAGAAATTCTTTGATGGGGAAACAAATCTTGCCACCATCAAAAAGCAATTCAATGAAGTCACGGGTGAGTCTTTTGATGCCTTCCTGGCCATGGACTTGCTCAATGATCTAGGGGGTCCAAATGATCAGCCATACAACGTGGAGAAGTGGGCTCTTTATAACGACCCATTAATTCGCATCTTAGATAATCACGTTGTCCCGGAAAAGGAAAAGGCCCTCCGTTTGGCATATTGCCGTTTATCGAAAGCCGCCAAGGAATCTCCAAATTATGGATACATCTTCTCTTCTCAAGCCGATTTGGCCAAGTTGTTGTTGGTGAAATACGACTTGGGAGTCAGGACCCTTGCCGCCTATCGCCAAGGGAAAGAGGAGTTAAAAGCTTTGCTTCCTGAATATGACAAAGCCATCCGCCTAACCAAAAAATTTTATCTTTCCTTCCGTCGTTATTGGTACACGGACTATAAATTAAATGGCATGGAGGTGCAGGATATCCGACTGGGGGGATTGATGACTCGTCTTTGGGATGTCAAAGAAATCCTTTCTTCCTATATTGCAGGAGAGCGTGATTCGATTGATGAATTAGAACATGAGGTCTTGGACTTTGCCGGTGAGAAAGACGCGGATGGCAAACCAATCAATCACAATTCGTGGGCGGACGCTCTAAGTGCCAACGTGCTCAGGATGATGATATAACCCAAGCATCTAGAAAGATTCTTTCCTAACGGGATGCTAAAATGGCTCTGTCAAAGGAGCCTTTTTCTATGATTAAAGTGTATGGCAGCGAAATGTGCCCAGATTGTGTTGCGTGCAAAGCGAATTTCGATCATTATGGCATCGAATATCAATTTATTGACATCAACAAAAATCTTAAAGCCTTGAAACAGTTTTTGATTTATCGTGACACGCTCCCCGTCTTTGAACATCTAAAGTCGATTCACGATATCGGTCTTCCCGCTTGCGTGGATGGAGACGAGGTCTTCACGGATTGGGAATCATTTCTTAAAGGAAAAGGATTTGAACCATTCTATCCGCAAGAGAAAAAATCCTGCAGCCTCGATCATCGGGGATGCTAAAAATCAGAATCGTATTTCTTTAATAATGCTAGGTTTGCCAAAGCCAACGTTTCTTTGTCACTTTCGTGCGTCAGCAAAAGATAAGCCTCTTCGTAAGGCAGCCATTGCGTGAAACTTACTTCCTCGGGTTGGGCGATGATATCAAGGGTTTTTGCCTCCGCTAAAAAGAAAGTGACTTTTTTCATGACCTCAGGCCTAGGAGAATAAGCAATTGTGTGGGAAAAACTTTGGTCTAATTCGACCTCAAGATTTGTTTCTTCTTTGATTTCCCTTCTCGCACATTGGGCAGGAGTCTCCCCTTTTTCGATATGTCCCTTGGGCAAAGAGATGTGTCCTAATGTCATATGTTCAATCAAATAAAAGACACGTCCCTGACGGATTTGATAAACAACGGCCCCGTAACTATATTCTTGACGCATCTTATAAATCGGAGGACAAAGACAAATCGCCTTTCTTAATCCAACCCAGTTTGCGGAATAAAAGATCGATGCCAAAAGTCAATGCGATTGGGGCAGCAACGCATAAACCAAACATCCCGACCCAAGTTTGCCAGTTGTTGCCCATCGAGGAATAAAGCCCGATCAAGCCGACAACGCCAGAAGTGCCCATTCCTGCGCTAGGGCCCATGCACACGAGTTTTAACCAGCAAGTGGAAACGGGACCAAGAATCGCGCTGACAATGATGGGAGGAAGCCAAATCAAAGGCTTTTTCAAAATATTTTTAAATTGCAACATCGAAGTGCCGATACCAATCGAAATCACCATACCGATGGGGTTGTCTTTGCGAGACATCACAGCAAAGCCAAGCATTTGACAACAACATCCAACGCAAGCGGCACCAGAAGCGATGACTAATCCGGAATATTGAGGATTGGTCAAAGCATCGGCGATACTAAGGTCACCAAGCAACTTTGGATCGAATACAATAGAGGCGATGGCGGCCGAAGAAATCGGGGCCGTTAAAGCCATGCCCATCAAAACAGATACGACAATGCCCATGACAAATGGGACAGCGTTTGTGCCATAATTCACGAGCCACTGCATGCCAAAGGTGACATAGATGGCAGGGAAACGGATCAACAAAGAAGCCGTTAAGCCAACGGCGATGCCAAACAAAGGGACGATAAGAATATCAACGGGAGTCTTTTTTCTCAAAACGAGTTTCATTAACAATGCCACCGAGATGACGACGAAATAAATGGTCAATGGGTCTCCGATTTGAAAAGGAATCGCCGCGTTGGCTTCTGGAAAAACATAAGAATTAGAACCAGTGACGAATGTGACGAATTTCGTGGATAGCGACAAGATAGCCGCCAATTCTCCTACACCAGCCAGGACAATCGTCTGCAATGGGTTCTTTTTTAACGTGATAGCCACGCCAACGCCAATCCCGGCCCCAGTTAGATATTCCAAGCACAAGGCGCCTTTGGTGAGGGCGTTATACATGAAATTACAAAATCCATTGGCCTCTTCGCCATGTGGGAACAATCCGCCCAAAGTGTAAATGATGGTGCCAATGATCAAGGTGGCGAATAAGCCATACGCCATGCCATTTAACGTCGTGATGAAAAAATTCAGAATCTTTTTCTCTTTCTTGGGTTCTTTCGTTTCCTTGGTGACTTCCGTCTCTTGATTCACCGTTTCTTTTTTCATAGAGAGGCCTCCTAGAAAATGTTTCCTGCGATATTATAAATATCGTTTTCTTTTAGTTAAAGTTTTAGATAAATTGCTATGATTAGTGCAAGATGAATAATGCACTCTTTCCTGTCGGTGTCTATGTTTTCTTCGGTTTATTTTTTCTTTCGTCTATCGGTGAGGTCATTTTAACGGGACTTAAATTAAAAATTCCGCGGATGGTGGTAAAGCCAATTTGCCTGATTTTCCTTCTGGCAATGCTATTTTGTTATGCCATTACTTGGGAGTTATTGCCTTTATATTTGGCTTTGGTCTTCGGCTTAGCCGGTGACGTTTTCCTGATGGGGAAGGGGAAGAAGGTTTTCTTATCTGGTGGCATTTGTTTTCTTTTAGGGCACGTCTCTTATCTTTTGATGCTTGGGTGGATGTATCGTTCCTCTTTGAATTGGGTCTGGTACGTTGCTGGAGTGGCAATTTGGCTCTTACTTCAATTGTTGGGTCATTTCGTTTGGTATCGTTTTAGCAAAAGCCATCTTCTTTCTGGGGTTTGGATGTTTTATTTTGCGACATTGATGATGATCTTTGTTTCTGCCTCATCTTTCATGATTGCTGGCTTTGGTCCTTGGCTATTTTTAATCGTCATCGGTCTTGTTTTCTTCATGGTGAGCGACACCTTGATCGCAGCGAATTTCGTTTTTGACCACAAACATATCAACGATATCGTTTTGATTGCCACTTATTATGTTGCCCAGGGATTTCTTGCTTGGGGATATTTATTATCGTTTGGCACGCTTTCTTAAAAAAGGCCACACGGGTGGCCTATTTGTTTGCTGACTTAACGATTTTCCGATAATGGACAAGAACTAGTTTCATGCCTTTGCGAAGAACGACAGGCCGTTTCTTGGATTGTTTGTTAGAGATGATCATGATGTCGCTTTCTTCAATTGGCGTTTCCTCGCTTTCGGGATTGATGGCCAAAGCGGAGGTTACGCTGGAAACGGCTTTTACTCCTGCGCCCACAACCGTGGTGACTCCTGAAACGACAGCCCCTAGGACATCTTTCTTTTCTTTCTCGCCAACAAAGCCGATTGGCAAATATTCATGACCGCTGGCTTCATAGACGGCATGGATGAAAGAACCTCTGGAGGAGAACCTCTGTTCTTCTTTAAGATCTAGGATTTCTTCGGCGTTGCGGATATCAAAATCGATATCCCGCTCTTGCTGTTCCGCCGTCACGGACAAGAAATTGCTGTAGAATTCTTTGCCTTCCGGATGGGTCATCAACTGTAATAGGCAAAGAGCTAGCATTTGATTGGAGATAATGATGTTATCGACATTAAGCGTCTTTAAACTTTGAGAATTCGATTGGCCGAGCAATTCCGCTGAGATTTCCACGTTGCGTGGCAACCTGCCGCTGGCTTTCAATTTCAATAAGGTGGTGAAAACGTTGGCGTCGATATCTTTCTCTTCCGCGGAATCGTCACTTAGAAGGAGAATCTTGCGATGGCCTTTGCGAGAATTGAGATCATCCAGCAAGGCGTCGACTTCCGTGTTGAAGGGGTAATTTTGCAACACGATTTTGGCTTCCCCCAAAGCGTTGTAGGCGTTGATCTCCTTTTTGATGGCCTCACTACGTCCATTTTCGCCAATGAGATATAAAGCAAAAGAATTAGGGCGGACGTTTTTAACATATTTGGCGGTCTCTTTGTAGTTTTTCTTCCAAAGGCGGCGATAAACAAGAAGGTCTTTTCTGCTAAGCAGATAAAGCATTGGCTTTCCTTCTCGCTGATAAGACATGACGGGGATGGCGTTGTTAAAACGTTTTAAGCCTTCTTCGATAGAGTAGGGCTGATTTATCATGTAGAAAGAATCGCCCTTATAACTTAATAGATAATAGTAGAGGTCGTCGAAAGAAGAATTAATCGCGGAACGGCTTAGAAGATTGCCAACGACATCGCCCCGGCTAATGAAAGAAATTGGGCATTCGGCAAGCTCTGGGCTAGAAGAAATCAGCTGAGTAATGCTGTTCATGACGGATTCGTCTTTGGCTTCAACAACCACATTGACCTTTTTCGTGATGCTGAAGATGTTCATCAAAAGTTTAAACGCCCCAACATCATCGCCGCTTCCTTGACTTCCCCAATTCGAATCCAAAAGCAAAGCGATGGACAACGCCTTGTCGATGGAGATGTCTTTTAAATCTTTTCGGGAGGCAGGATTCCCGTGTTTGACAAAAATTTTGATTTTCTTTTTGGAAGTGCCTGTCTCTAAGAACAAGTCATCGATTTCTCGGACTATTTCATCACGATCGTGTTCCGTTAAGACAACGATGGTTTTTCTGCCATCCATGAAAGAGAATTCGCGAATTAAATTGGCGGCGCATGGGGACCAATTTAATAAGACGTAGTGGTTCTTTAATTTGAGTTTTCCGACATTGTGGATGCGATTGGCGAAGAGGTTTTGCAACATCGACGTTGCCAATCCGATCAAAGCCCCCGTAAAGGAAACCATCTGAATGACGGAGAGAATGATTTTCATGATGATGACAGCATTGGGCGCATCGTCATAGATTCCTCCCGTATTGGCGGTGAAAACAACACAATATTGGAGGTTTTTCAAATAGAAATCGAGATTATATCCCAATGCCTGCCCTGTGCTTGGGTCGACAACGTCTTTCATCAACCAAGTCATGATCCAAGCTGCGAGAGCGATGATGATTAGGTTATAGACGATTAAAAGGTTGAAAATTACGAGATATGGGTGGGAATAATAGAAAACACGGAAACGATTTGGTTCTTTTCTTCGGTACATAAAATACTCCTTTGGAGGCTCAAATAATTATGGTAGCAAGAAAAGCAAAGCGCATTAAAAATGTAAAAATTTTAGGTTATATCTTTTCGAAAGCGAGTCGTTGTTCGCCGTTTTTTAGATAAATGATTCCCCGATAAACGAAACCATTGCGCAAGATCGCCTCTCTCATCACCTTATTATCTGGATGAGTATCGACCCGCAGATGGGGTATTTTCCCCCAGCAAAACGAAACCGCCTTGTCCATCATCCGATGAATCGTGCCATCAGAGGCAATTCGATGAATCGTGCCATAAGGCGCAAAAGAAAGCCATTCTCCTCCTTCAATGATTTGATAAGTCGGATCTTCTCCTAAGATAAAAGCAAAAACGCCATGGACAACGCCGTTTTCCTTCACAACATAAAGATGATTGTTTTCAATGTCTTTTGCCAAGAGATCAAAGGAATCAGGATAACCTTCACCCCATTGATAAAGATTCTCCGTCTTTCTCATGAATCCTTTCGCTTTCTGATAAATTTCAATTAAACGGGGGATGTCATTCAAATTTGCCAATTCAATCACAATTTTTTCAGGCATGCAGTTATATTAAAAAGGCGTTTCTAAGATTTTCAATCAATTTCATTTTCTGAATGGGGTAAGCAAAAGAGGTTCATTGAAAGAAAAAAGGCTCGAAGCAATCCACTTCGGGCCTTTCTCGTTAAAGAATCAATTATTTGGTTTCTTCTGGCTTTTCTTCCGCTTTTGGCTCTTCTTTCTTTTCAACCGCGATAACGGTGACTGATTTTGGAAGGGCGATGAAAGTGGAAAGAGCAACCAACGCGCCATAAACGACGACGATGATGCCGAAGATGATCAATTGAGCACCTTGGGTGATGATGGTATCGCCTTCGCCGTTTTCTGCGATGCAGAGAACGCCAAGAACGATAGAAACCACTGCGACGATGGCTTCAATGATGACGGCAACGAGAACGCCTTTGATGTTCTTATCGCGGAGTCCATTGACGAGCAAGAGGACGGCGTCAACTAAAATGACGGCGCCAACGACGATCATCACGAATGGGACATAACCGATAAGAAGACCGATAAGGTTAGCAGCTTGAGTTTTGGCAACAAACCAAATACCAGCGGCAAGGACGATACCGCCGGCCATACCGGCAGCAGCAAATCCTTTTTTGCTGACGATGGCAGCGATGCCAGCCATCACAAGGCCTAAAGCACCAACGACGATGAAGGCGATGCCTAACACATAAGAAATTGCAGTTAAGGTATCGGCAGCAACATCTGTGTATGTGCCAGTGGCGACATCATAAGAACCATTGCCAAGGGTAGCACCTGCGACGATGACTAAAATGCCAACGACTAAAATAATCGCTGCTTCAACCCATTTGCCTAAGTTTTTCTTTACGAATTCCATCTTGAGTTTCTCCTTTCACAGGGATTATAGTTACTTTTTTTCTGATTGAAACCCCATTTTTTCATTTGGGAGTTCTTTTTTAAAAAGAAAATCCGCCTTTGATTTGCGGCGCCGTCAAGACTGGAGAATGGTATAATGCAATCGCTTTATGAGCAAAGAACGCAAATTCTTGACCAAAATGATTTATACGGCGATCTTTATTGCCCTTTGCTATGCCGGGACCTTCATTGCCATTCCAATGGGGAGCAGCAAAGTTCATTTAGGCAACTTTTTTTGCATCCTTGCAGGTTTGCTTTGCGGGGGTCTTGTCGGAGGGGTTGCCGGTTCTTTGGGGATGGGGTTAAACGATTTGACCCTAGGCTATCCCTGGACGACTTACCTTAGAACCTTCTTATTGAAATTCTTGATGGGTTTTTTGGTTGGGTATCTGTTCCGGCTTTGTCTGAAGAAGAAATTAAATGGCACCTTCCTTTTGGGTGTCGCAACCCTGATTTGTCTAGGCTTATTTGGATATACGCTGGCTATGTATTTCCAACCCGAGAGTCAATATGGCTTGGTTACGCTGATCTCAACTTCCGTGCTTGCCGGGTTGATGTTAGTGGCCTTGTTTATCTCCTTTCGGCTTCCTCAAATGTCGAAATGTCTTCTTTTTGCCTTGGTAATTGCCCTCGGCGTCAATGTGGCAGGAGAATTTTTCCTCCGCGTTGGATTTATGATGATTACGGGGGTCGGATTTGAGCAAGCTCTTTCCCTCTCAATCGTCAAATTGCCTGCCGCCATCTTCACTTCCATTGTCACAATCGCCGGCATTATGGTGTTCTATTACCCGTTGTATTTGGCAACGAGAAAAATCAATGAGGCCAACGACCTGGAAGATTACATCCCCTTGCCAATAATGTTGCGGAAGAAGAAACAATCCAAGGAAGAAGATAAACCAACGGATTAAAACGATCTTTGTCAGGCCAAAGAAGATTTTTACTTTATTTTTGTATACTATTTCGTTATGAAGGAAAGAAAAGAGCCATCATTTCAAAGCAACCTTTACCTCGCCTTGATTTTCATTCTCCTTTATTTGGCTCTGACAGGCTTGCCTTTAACCTACTGGGGAATGGAACCTTTTTATGCGAAATTGACGATGGCTGTTTTCCGTTTTGTTTACGGGACAGTGGTCTTTTTCCTCCTTCGGTTTTATTTCTTCCCAAAATTGAAGATCCTTCCTTCTTTGAGGGGGGTGCTGTTTTTACCTTTTTTCCTCCTTTGTTTCTCCAATTTGATTTATTGGGCAGTCATGGGAGGAAACTTTTCCTCGTTGAAGGACAATATGACGCTTTGGCACAATCTTTGGCATTACGCTAGCATCGCTTTTGCAGAGGAAGTCGTCTTCCGTCAAAGCTTGATGGGCATCCTCAGCAAACGATTTAAGAAATATCAGAATATTTTGATTTCTGCCGGTATTTTTGGGGTTGCGCATCTCATTAATCTTTTTAACGGAGCTTCTCTCGGCGCGACTTTTGCTCAAGTTGGCTATACCTTTGTCTTGGGACTTTTATTGGGTTTCGTTGAGCTTTATGGGGGAGGATTTTTATCCGCCTTCTTGCTCCATTTTGCCTTCGATTATGTCAACATGGGGGTCTTCGAACTCGTTTTCCAAGGGAATTGGGATTGGCCGTTTTTCCTTATTAATATCGGCATTGGCGTTGTTGTATTAGGCTATGCCTTCTTCTTGTTTTTCCTTTTCGAGAAAAAAGAAAAAAAGAGTCTTGTTGAGACTCCCAAATAAAGGAAAGATCATAAGGAACGGACAAACGTTTTAAGATCTCTTTTGATTCTGCCTTTCAGAGCAATCTTTTCTGCCTCATCTAAGAAAGCCATATCGATCTCTTTGAGGATCAAATCCATGATTTCCTCTTCTGAGAAACCATAGTTGTGTTTTAAGGCGGCATATTCTTGGGAAGTGATGGTGTTGGTGATCGTCATATTGTGGGAGCCGACGGAGAAAAGCAGACCTTTTTGGTAAAGGTCGTGAAGTGGCAAAACGTTCAAGGAGAGGCTGTTGCAAGTAACTAATTCTGCGCAAGGGGAAAGCTCCAAAGGTATTTTTTTGTTGATCAATTCATTTAAGACGATGTCATCTTCCAAGGCACGGATGCCGTGGGGAATTCTTTTCGCCCCTAAGCGAATGGCATCGTGAACCGACTCTGGGCCCCGGTTTTCTCCGGCGTGAATGGTAAAAGGCAAGGCGCATTGTTTGATTAATGCGATCAATTCATAGAATTCGGAATTGGGGTGATTTAATTCATCCCCCGCCAGATCAACCGCGCAGACTCCTTTTCCCAGGAAACGAGTTGCCGTGCTGACGGTGTCGATATTCAATTGGTCCTCCTTGCGGTGTCTGAGACAACAAAGGATTAGATTCCCTTGAATACCGGTTTCTGCTTTTGCGGCATTCATGCCATCGATTGCTGCCTGAACGGCTTGATCTTGAGTTAATCCATCGTCGGTGGATTGTTGAGGGGCAAAACGAACTTCAGCATAACGGACGCCATCTTGATGCAATCGCTGGAATAAAGAATAAGTGGCGTAGATAATCGAATCACGATTTTCTAAGAGGCGCAGGGGCGCGTTGAAGTATTGAAGAAAATCTGGGATCGTCAAACGTTCTTGACTCATGGAAAAACGAGAGGTGAGGATATCGCTTTCTGGGATTCCGTTGATCTTCGCAAGGCGCAACACGTCATCGTGGCTTAACGACCCGTCGAGATGCACATTCAACTCTATCATTGAGATTATTATAAAAATTTCTTCAAAGATGCGAAAGGGAGGAAAGGCTGAAAAATCAGGACTTTTTAAAATCTTTAAGGGTATCTGTTCCCAAAAAGGATTAACATTAACACGAGGTCGGGGATATGCAACATCATAAGAAAAAGATTTTCATCGGCAAAACGATTGATCGAGAAGGGTCTGGCTATAATTTTTTTGGATTCACGATATTTGACATCATCCATATTGTCTTCGCGATTACTTTGATTATCGTTTTTGCCATCCACAAAACGCATGCCGACGAAGTCGGACAGGCACAACTCAACCAAAACATCGCCTATGAAATCATTGAATTGGTTTTTGCCGCCATTTTAATTGCTTTTGTCGATGGCATCGCTGATACGGTGAAAGAAAAAGAACATGTTGGCCCACAGACTTTGAGCACGTTCTATTTATTCGCCTGGCTGATTCTAGACGCCTCCCTTTTGACGCCGGAAATTATTGAATTCCCTGAATCTTGCCATGAATCCTTTAGCGCAGGCAATCTCTGTTATTTCCTCGAATTGGGGTGCATTTTGGTTTCGATGATTGTTTTCATCGCCACCGTCTTTTTCCCAAAACAAGGGAAAGCTTGGTCAAATATGATGCTTTTTGCCATTGCCTTTATGGGACTTAGCATTCCTTTCGCCGTTGCCCAGGATTTTCTTCATTTCGAAGGCTATGTTTCGGTTTTAGAAGCGCTTTCTAGACTGGCTCCGATTATTCCTGTCGTCTATGCATTTATCTCTTTTAGAAATATCCGGCGACTCCGAAAACAAGCAGAAGATCATCCTGCCTAAAAAACCGACCCACAAGGTCGGTATTTTTATTCTCGTTTAACGAACGACGACTCCGGCGTGAGGTTGCAGGATCAGTTTCCCGTTGTTTAAGGAGACCCCACCGAGTTGGAAGCGGATTTTTGCTTTTTCATCGATTGGGAATTCTTGGGGTTGATCTAAGAGATTGATGGCGATGAAATCCCTGCCTCTCATATAAGCAAGCCTTCCCTCTAATAAAGTGAAATCATCGCTTCTAAGATCTTCATCTTGCTTTCTTAATTCGATCAATTGATGGACTACGTGCCATAAAGAATTGGGATCTTTAAGCTG
>OCTW011598386.1_pt1 | contig 21313 bp, 25 predicted proteins | sample 1539671 | NCBI WGS metagenome assembly OCTW01 (sample SAMN02144230, study PRJEB22623) | gut metagenome | biome: sheep rumen | host: Ovis aries | place: New Zealand
AAGGGGAATAGTTATAGCGGCGATAATATAGGCGCGATGGTTGACAATTCGCAGCTGGTAGGCTTGAATGCAGGCGAAGTAGTGCTTAATAAATCGCAACAATCCACCCTCGCCAGCCAGCTGCAAGGCTCTGGTATGGGAAGCATGCAACTGGAAGCTATCGTCAGGGGCGAAGACCTCAGATTCGTGATTAACTCGAACGGTCGCCGCACTGGTCGCGGCGAAATAGTTACCACTAATTTTAGATAATATGGCAAAACGATTCACGATACCATTCAAGTCGCTGGCTGAGAAGGATTGCCGCATCGACATCTACGACCGAACCTACACGGGCGACGTGGTGGAATTATCGACGCACAACCCGACGGCACCAGGCTATCCCGCAGCGCAGCCCATCATCCTACAGGAGGACAACGACGAGAGTCTTCTGACGGTGCTGCATGCAACCACGGGTTACATCACAATGATTGAACGCACATTCGGCGCACTGGATTGTCTGTACCCAGAGGACAACGAGCAGTTGACCGTAGAAGTGACCTACGACGGCACGCTGGTGTTTTACGGTTACATTCAGGCGCAGGCATTCGAGAACGAGTTCAAGGCTGCACCGCGCACGCTTCAGATACCCGTGATGTCGCCACTTGCCATGATGGCAGGCTGGGAGTTTAGCAACGATCCAAGTTTTGCCGACGGCATGATTGGAGAATATCTCGACGAGTGTCTGAGTAACTACGAGTATGTGATAATGCCGGAAAGTTTGCTCAACTCGGCCGACGAAGGCGTGAACACCCCACTGCAACTGAAGGTGAACAATCGAACCGTGTGCCCATTCAACACCGACTACGACTACGGACTGCGGCACGATGGCGAAACACCATCACCCTACATGCCCATCACTTATCAGGATTTTATCGAGGGATTCTGCAACCTCTACGGATTGATAGCTCACGAATTTGGCAAAACCATCATCTTTTCGAAGTTCGACTACAACGGGCAATACATGCAGATGCAAGTGGGCGACCTGCAAGAAGACGACTACACCACCACTGGACTGCCTACAGGTGCCGACGTGCTGGCATTTAATACTGTGTTTTCGCCATCTGGTCCGAACAGCCGCGAGGGGCTTGTGCTGCCACTCGAGAAGCTGACCTACGACTACGGCGAATACATCGAAAGTGTGCCAATGGACCTGAGCAGGTCGAAATACAAGATGCGTGTGAATTTGCCTGCCTACGAGCTGAACTGCGCGATACTGGAGCCACAGACAAACGAGATATTCAGCAACTACCTGACAACGGCAGGCGGAGTGCTGCCTAACACCGACCATGTGCGCGTGCTGGGTGATGGTTCCAGCGAAATGGTTGAGGTGCGGCTGGTGGTGCCTGCTGGCAGTTCTAACGATGTCTCGATATTCGGATATAACTTCAGCAATGTGCCCGTGAATATATCGGGCGCAAAGTTCGACACCAGCTTCAAGTATGATGCCAGCAACAACGAAACACCAATCACGCTGCGCATGCAGGTGAAAAGCGCTGGTAAATATTACGACGAGAATCACGACTGGGTGAGCACTCCGACCTATCTGCCGCTGACGTTCGACGAGGATGGCCAGTGCACCACCTACGATGTGGCATCGCTCGACCGAAACGTGCAGATTACTATTTTCCCTCCAGAAGGTTCTGGCGCTGCTGTTGCGGGAGTATTCTACGGCATCACGCTCGAAACGTTCGCCGATCCACTGCGCAAATACGAGTTACCAACCGATTCGACCGTGACAATCAAGAACGAAGCGCCATCTTACACCAATGCCACTATCGCCATGCTGATGCACACGGCATGCGGCAACGAGCGCCACCTGACTGGCGGCTGGGTGCAGCGATGCCCATACAGCTATCTATTCAAGTCGCAACTGCGCCACATCCGACAGGTGAAGATAAAAAACGCCATCGACATGAAGAATGCGTATCTGATGCGCACCATCTGCGCAGGTTACGCAGGCCGCTGGAGAATCATCGCCATGAGTTTCGACGCATGGAACGATGAATACTCGCTAACATTACACCGGAGTACAACGATTTAAAAGCACATCATTATGGAAAAAGGCAACAATATTCTGATTCTGATTGACGGCGCGGCGGTGGCTGGATGCCGTGCCAACGAGATACAAGTGGGCGGCGAACTGATAGAAATTGCCAGTCCCGACACAGGACAGTGGCGCACCTTTATTGCGGGCCGTAAGGAGTGGTCGTTCACCAGCGGATGGCTTGTCACTACCCATGCCGACCTGAAGCGCCTGCTGTGGCAAGGGCGCACCGTTACCGTGCGCATCATCGGTCGAGGCGACTCGACAGGCCTCACGGGCACCGCCATCGTGCAGCAGTGCAACATGAACAGCAACGTGGGCAACCTCGCCCAGGGCAGTTTCTCATTCAAAGGCTCCGGACCACTCGAAGAGGAGGAGGCGTAAAAGTAAACCCGCGACAACTAATCGCGGGTTTATTGTAAATATACCCGCATATGCAGATAACCGAACAACTGATAGAACGCATTGCCCGCCGAGTGTTTAACTCGATGTTTGCACCAGCACTTCGCCAGAGCAACGTGCAAGGAGGCGGCACACCCAGCAGCGTGCGCTACGCCGAAGAAGCAGGCCACGCCGCCAGCGCCGACAGTGTGGCGTGGACGGGAGTGTCAGGCAAGCCCAGCTTCGCCACCGTGGCCACCAGCGGCAGCTACAACGACCTGAGCAATAAGCCCAGCATACCCAGTGTGAGCGGTAGCGTGATCGGCAGCACACTAACCATCACCATCAACGGTACGGCTTATTCCTTAACCGACACGAACACATGGCGACCGGTCCAAAATAATCTCAATAGCACCGCCGCAGGCGACAGTCTCTCGGCCTATCAGGGCTATTTGTTGGCACGCGGTTCAGCCCGCGACAACACTAAACTGCCACTCGCAGGCGGAACGATGACGGGACAGCTGGAGCTCGTCAGCAATGCGTATAGTGGTGCATCACCTTTCAGCTACGGTCTGAATTGCCATAATTCAGATATCATCGGCATCAACTCGCTCTACATGAACGACACCAGCGACGGCTGGGATGAGGGTATCGAGTTCAAACGCAGCAATGGCAACTGGGACTCGCTCTATGCTCTCGACGGCACATGGTATTTTATGGCCAACAACGGTGGCGGTTATGCCAACATTCACGCCAACAAAGGTGTCGCCGAGGATACTTGGTCGTCGAAGTCGGATGCTCGATTGAAGAATGTGCTGGGCGATGTGAATCTGACCGTGGAGCAGATAGCAGCCATGCCTTCCGTTCGATTCACATGGAAGAACCGAAACGACCATCGGGTGCATGTGGGCACTCTGGCGCAACAGGTGCAGAAGGTGATGCCCGAAGTGGTGGGCGAAACCGATGGTGGCATCCTGACGGTAGCCTATGCCGAGGCCGCATTTGTGAGCGTGGTGAAAGTGGCACAAAAGGTTTTGGAACTCGAAAAACTAATCAAGTATGGGGCACACCAGTAACATTATATACAGTCCGGTTAGTATGCCAGACGACCTCGAGCCCATTCTGCATGTGGGCCGTCGCTCTGATGGGCTCTACTATCTGGAGGATTTTTGTCGGGCGGCAGACATCAACAAATTTGCGCGCTACAAGCCCGTGCCGTATGCACAATACGGCAGCATCAGCGACGCCCAGCGCGAATCGGTGGCTCACGGCATCACCATCCCCGATGTGGTGACAGGCAGCGCTCTGACAGGTGCATTAATCATGGACGCATGCGGCAACGATTGGGGCTATCAGATGCCGACAGGTGGAGCAAATGCACCCTATCGCGAAAGCGATTTCATCAAAGGACCTGGCAACACCATTGGCTATTATCACGACGCAGTTCCACCCATCCAAATCAACTATCCTCGCAACGGATGGACCTACACGCGAGGCACCACTGATCGCGACATGACGATATACGCCGACCTTGATCCAGATGATTCAGCCTATAACCTGCAAAGCTACGACTTCGTGGCGCAGGGTCTCGACCTGAACACGTGGCGCCTGGTAGCCTACGTGGATAGTCCCTATTTCAGCACTCACCTATTTGAGAGCGACGACACCATCCTGAGCGACGGCGAAATCAGCGGTAACACTATCCCCATCGTGATACCGAGCGGCAGCGGCAGCTACAGCGCCGACGTTTATATTTGCATGTATCGCTATCGCGACGGCCGCTACGAGTTAATCCCACTGCCCAAGCAGGGCGACTACAATCAGTTCCCGATGAAGTTGCACATCAAGGATGATGCCGAACAGAGCGGCGGAGGTATCTCCGGCGATCCATTCGCCGAAACCCGTATCAGTTACGCACTCGACGGTGAGTTCCGACCGCTGACCGACTGCACCGATGGCGGCGAGGCTAAATGGGCTATGCGAACCTCCGCCGGCAATCTGGTGCTACAAGTAAAGCTGACTAATAAGAGCGGCACCACCAGCACTATCCAGCGCAACGCATTTAATATCGCGCTCGAAGATGCGGGTGGCACCCCGCAATTTATGTACAACGATCAGAAGCGCGCCATCTCGTCGGTATCAATCGCCAACGGTGCCACCGTCACCATCTATCTGGAGTGGGACGCGCTCTTCACACAGCTCGACTATTGGAACAGCTCGACAAAGAACAGCAACTGGAGTTTCGACCTCACCCGAAGTGGTGCTTACTTGGTAGGTAGCGATATGTATGCCTTCAAGGGCAGCGACGGCTGGGTGGCACGCTCGCAGTAAACCCGAACCCATGAATGGGGCGCATGATGTATTATTACCAAAAAACAAGGAACTATGAAACAGATTTTTTTATTCTTCGCAGTCTGCCTGATGATGGCAGCATGCGACAACGATGCAGAGTTTGCAGCGCGCAGCACCAGCAGCGACTACTCTCACCCCGAGGGCATCGAGGTGGCAGGACTGGAATCAGTAAGCATCAGCTATGCTGCCGATGGCGACTTTATGCCCGCAATCGGTTGCACCGACCAGGGCGACGCGACCAACGTATTATCCACTCGTGGCGACTTGTGCGTGCGCATGGTAATCACCAACACCACCACAACGAAGCAGACCGTTCAACGCAATGATTTCGCGCTCGACTTCGACGGCCGTGCCTATCGCACACCCACCACGCTCTACAACCAGCAGATGCGCGCTGTGAAATACATCGAGGTGACACCCGAAAGCGACACCACCGTCACGCTCTACTACAGCCGACTGATGATCGCGGCCTATCCCAATTGGGAATGGACTCCGGCAGACAACAATGCACTCTATTCTATCGACATCCGTCTGGGCATACTTGCAACGTATCTCATAGGTTTCGACCTCTATGCCACCACCGGTCCCGACTGCTGGCTGAATCGTTAATTTAATATTGAATGTGTTATGGCAAAGATTAATCTTCAGAAAGTAAGCATCCTCCAGATGGACGGATCATATCAGGAGACCGACATTCGTAAGGACGTATGCAAGCCGCTTTGGCTCGACCAAGACGAAGAAATAGTAATGTTTCAGCAACGCCTTTGGCAAGGCGAGTGCGAACTGACCGACGACGAGGTGGCCATCATTCGCAAGTTGACCGAATCGTGGCCGTGGATAACCCGCGACGCCATCGAGCGCCAACTGAGTGCAAAATAGTTGGGAGTTAGTACTTCGTAATCATATAAAGTTAGGTTTTTCTGAATTATGGATGGAACCGCCGACGGCTGAGAAGCCCTCGGCGGTTTTTCATTGCTTAATCATATACAGATAGCCCACATAAAAAGTGGTGCCATCATCTTCGTGAGCGTCGCGGATAACGGCCTCGCAGTAGTACGGCCACCGCTCATGGCTCCACGACCGCACCATCTCCTGATGGTCGCGCCCCACATAGCCCAGATGATGACCGTCCTCGGCAATCACCTTCAGCGCATTGGGGTCGAACTCGTTCTTCGGCTCAGGCACCACGGCCACAGTGTTGCGCCCCGTATAGAGGCCAATGTTCTGCCGGTGGTTGATGCCTGCAATAGAGAGGATGCGCAGGCCATCGTAGATACTCAACCAGCCGCCATCACCACGGCGCTCAGGCAGAGGTCGGTCGTAGGTACCAGCATCAAGCGCCGCCTTAGTCGCGTCATCATGCACAATGCTCGCCTGTATGTACGCCTCGGTGCGCTGCATCAGCCGTTGAGCCACCACCAGCGGGTCTTCCTTTACAGGTTCGGGATTCGCCTGCTGCTGTTGCTCTTCGTCATTCTCCTTTTTCACTACCACGACCACAATCGAAACGATCACCGCAAAAATAATTAACCAAAATAATGCCATAATTACCTCCTTTTTTTATTATTTAATTTCTTCGCAATCTTGTCAAAATCATCGTGCACGTCCTTCGCCAGCACCTTGGCATAGCGCTGCGTCTGGGTAATGTTCGTGTGCCCCAGCATACGGCTCACGTTCTCAATCTTCGCGCCATTACTCAACATGTACGTAGCGAACGTGTGACGGCCCATGTGCGAGTGCAGATTCTCTATGCCTATCACCATGCCGATAGCCTTAAGCATCTGATTGTAGCGCTGGTTGGCCATTTTTGGCACCTGCCACCCGTTGCGCTCCAGCATCTCCACCACCGGCGGCAGCAGCTGACTCACGTAAGGCACGCCCGTTTTCACACGCTGACCTATGTGCATCCACTTGCCATCAATGCAGCGATACTGCGAGATGTCGAATATCTGCGTGTCGGCATAGCCAAGGCCAGTGAACATTTGGAATATAAACAGATCGAGTGCAAGCGCAGCCTGACTACCAGGCACCGGCGTGAGCGCCATCACCTTTTTCATTTGTGCCTCCGTCAGGTAATCCACAACATCACGCTTTGTACGCTTAAACATACCCTTCATCTGGTCGTAAGGGTTTGCGGTCAGTATCTGGAACTTCATCGCCTTGTTTATCGTCGCCTTCAGATACTTGTGATAGTTGTACACCGAGTCGCTGCTGATTAGTTGTGGCTCCATTCCAGCCGCTTTTTGGTTTTTCGTCAGTGGCACTTCCTGATGTCGCAGCCACACATCCCAAGCGTAGATATTATCCACGGTTAGTTGCTCCCAGCGCACCATCTTTCCAAACTCCAGCAGCCGACGGGCCACAGTGCGGTAATGCAGGCGCGTGTTCTGCGCCATATCAGCCGTGCGTATATATTCCTCAATCCATTGCACAATGGTGGGTGCGGCAGCATCATCTGTTACGGGAGCCAAATCCCACACCTTTGTTCTGATGTCAGCCACGCTGATAGGCTTGCGCTCAGCCAGACATTTATTAACCTCTTTTTCAACCAGCGCCACAATGGTAGTCAGGCGCTCGTTAAGCATGTCGGCATCATTGCTGGTGGCATCATCGCGCAGGCAGTTACCAACCAGACGATCCTTACGCACGCACACGCCAGTGTTTATGTAATAAGGTTTGCGGTTCACGGTTACGCGAACCTCCACCGGTCCTTCTTCACCTTTCGGTGTCCTATTTCGATGGTCGAAAACCAACGATATTTTTATCATCTCCTATTTTGTCTATAGTCCTAAATTTCAATTTCTTACACTCTCGATGGGCAAAATGTTTACCCAGATTTTTAAAATGTTTACCCAAATGTTTACCCATTTCAATGGGTTTGGGTAATCGTGGGTAAACAAATGGGTAAACATTTGAGCCGAAATGCGACGATTTGCGGCAGTTTGCGTTTCATTTCCATTTTCATCGCATCACCCAAAACCCCGTATCTACGGCGCTTTCGCCCATTTTCCGCACCTTCCCTCAATATTCCAATGTGGAGCTGGAGGGAGTTGGTGGCGAAAATGGGAGTCACCTGGTTTTATAAGGGGTTCCTCGCAGCTCGTTAATATATTTTTATTATTTGGGGTAAACATTTGGATGGTTACTCGGGATTTGTGCCAAGGGGCTCGTTGGCCTGATGGGTGGGATCGGTGGCGGCTGGGTAACGATGATCCTGCGTTTGCAGCAGGTGTGCCACCTTATTATTCAAGTCGGCAAAGAGGGCAGCGGCTTTATTGAGTCGTTGGCCCAGGAGCTCGTTGCTGGCCTTCAGGCGCTCGTTTTCGTCGCGAATGGTATCGACGGTGGTGCGGAAGGTGTTAATGGCATCGGTGGCTGTCAGGATGTCGGCACGTATCTGCATCACCTGCTGCTGCGACTCGTTGAGATGGCGTGCCACGTTTTCGATGGCAATCTCGGTTTGTCGGTTCTGTGATGTGGCCGACACCAGACGCTCCACCATTTCTTGGTTACGACGAGAAATTGAAAGGGCACGATCCAGCAGGGTCTGAACTTCGGCAGGCACCTCGGCGGTGGGTGCGGGAGTGGCAGGTGGTGCAGGCTCGATGGTGGTACTACGGTCGTCGTGCGCCACCTTTGCCACATGTTCTTCTATCTTAAGCAACTGTCCTTCTCCCGTAAGCAGGTAGTCGATATCGAACACGTCGGGGAACTTATTATTAATTGTGCGTAACATTTTATCGGATACATTTTCATCGTTACCATTGAGCGCCGACGATATAACCGGGCGAGAATAACCGATGGCATCGGCAAACCCTCCCTGAGTGTGAATCCCGTAATGATTGCGCAGGTGTTCGTACACCTCATTTAATATTTCTGACCTTCTTTTCATATAAAAAACACTATTCTAACACCTTTGTTATCTAAAAAAATATTAAAAATAACACATTTGTTAGCCAAATGTTTGGAACCTAACAATATTGTTATTATATTTGCACTCGAAATCAATAAATAATTAAAAACGGCCTAAATACCCTAAAACGCCCATAAAGCGCAATAAGAGCCAACCTAAAAAGCCAAATCGGTGGCAAAGGTAGTAAATAAAGCCGAAAATAAATACAAACTTGTTAGTAAATTATAAATAATTAAGAATATGTCACAGACTCATGTATCACGAAAAGATCTGCTGAAGATGAGAGTGGGAAGCACTCGAGTTTTCAATCTGGAGGACAAGACCAAGCTCCAGTCGGCAGCATCCACCATGACTGCCCTGAAGAAAGAGGGCAAGGGTGAGTGGACGCATGGCAAGGATTACGAGAATGTGGCGATTTCGGTAAAACGTATCAAATAATAAGGTTATGACAACGACTGAGATGAAGGAGCTGGAATCGGTTGTGGCATCGGTAGTACGACGCGCAGTTGAGGAGAAGTTGGAGATGTACGAGGAGGTATGGCTGACTGCCGACCAGATGCAGCAGTACTTCGGAACGATGAAGAAGTCGTGGCTCGAGAGATACGGGCATTCGCTCCCCCACCGCGATCTGAAGGTGAAGGACGAGAAGGGCATCGAGCATAAGTCGGCCAGGCAGTACCCAAGAAACCAAATCCAACGGATGTTTGCCAACGGCGAGATAGAGCGCCTGGTTTGCAAGGCTGTAGTAACATAAGCATGATGATAAAACAATATATCCTTACAACTTATAGTATCAATAATCTCAAAGAACTCAGGCTGGAGCGACAGCCACTCGGATTATACTTAACAAATTTATTTTCCATATAACCCAGCCATCCGTGAGGCTCGCTGGTTTTTGATAAACACATTAACCTAAAAAGAATACCAGAACAGATAAGGAAGGAAAAAGCCGGAAACGATGGAGCAAACCGGCAAAATTGGAATAAGGGGAATGGTTTAAAGCCTCGCACGCCGACCGAAAAAATGCTACGGCATCCTACCACAGCGGCGGTGATTCCCCGAAAAGCTTAGGATGAGCTGGCGGTCCGAATCCGCTACCTTCCACAAAAACCATCAGGGGTTAGTACCTGAGAACCACCAACATCAGCGGGGTGTGAATAGACTGAGGGCCGACGTGATCGGCCTGCCCTAAAAACCGATGGGGCGACATAAATAGGTACTGGAAGAGCGCAAGCGATAGGCCGGCTAACAGGAAGTGTACTGAACGCCCCTTACGAGTTAAGGGCAACGAAATCGCTCACAGGTCGGAGGAAGCCAGGAAGTGGCACCAAGAGGATAGCCCCACGAGGCGATTCAAGGAGGTGGATGGGTAGGTCGAAAGCATACGGGTAGGCGGAAGCCGAGGCGGAGGATGCGGGCCGGTCAAAGAGACAGTAATGTGGCCGATGGCGGTTGCAAGCCCGCAGGAAGAACACAGAGCACTGCCAGAAAGAAAGGAGAAAAGTAAAACACTGGAGAGGAAGGGATGCCCCAAGGCGGGTGCAAAGTAGTTAAGACAGATTCGGTGAGTTTTTAAATCTTTATTCTATATATTCATATTATGGGGAGCCCTGAGCAATCGGGGCTCATCCGGGCGTTTAGTTTAGTGGTAAAACCTCGGCCACGCTTGCACAAGGCTGGTAGCAGAGATCGGCGGTTCGATTCCCCCAGCGCCCACTCTTACACTTTTTTCATATAAAATTTGCACAACATATCATTTATAGTTTGAGATTTGATTAATTCAGCAGAGATGCCCGATTAATCATTATTATTCATTATTATTTAGAATTAAGGCACCTGCCCCGCCGCGATGGTTCGGCAGGTTTTTACAACGAATTATTAACAATTAAAAATATACGATTATGAAAGATTTATTGAAAATTTACGAGAAGGATATCCTGAAGGATGGCTTTACACTCCACGAGTGGTTAACGTTCGGCATCATCGTACCAGGTTTATTCATAGCACTTCTGGTGCTGTGGAGCATGATCCAAGTATGGGCAGAACGATAGAGCTTAACGGTGGTGTTTATCGCATCGATGGCCCGATAGAGGTGCTCGATGTGCACGGTGGTGTGGTTAACATCAGCGGTCGCGTTGGTGCTTGCAACCATTTCGGTGGCATAATTAATGGTGCCATCGGTAAGCAGAAGCCCGAAGTGGTGTATCGTGACCGCGTGGTGTACCGAGATCGTATCATTGTAAGGCCGAAGGTAGTGTATCGCGATGCCGAGGTGAACGATGATGTGCTATTTGAGAAGATCACCCGTCTGGAGAATGAGCTGGCAGCTGAACGCAAGGCGCATCGGCAAGAGGTAAGCGAACTGAAGGAACGGTTGGATGGTGTGCTGGAAGCCTACCACAACCTGCTACACCCCGCGAACGACGACCGCAAGCCATACCGCACATGGGAAGACTATCGCCCCACCAAGCAGGAGTGCGAGGCCGTTTATAAGAACCTGAAGGTTTGGCTGGAATGCGAACAGGATTTAGAACCAATAAATTTATAACAAAATGGAATTTACAGGAAGAGTTAAAAAGCTGCTGCCGGTTCGCTCGGGAGTGAGCCAGCGCACAGGTAACGAGTGGAAGTCGCTGCCATTCGTGTTTGAGTATTACGAGTATGAGACCGACCGCTATGCGGATAGCGTTGTACTGGAGACATTCGACACCAAGGTAATCGACAATCTGAAGGAGGGCATGGAAATCCGTTGTGGATTCAGTCACCACACTCGCGAGTATGATGGTAAAACCTACAACGAGCTGCGCCTCTATAGGATTGAGAGCGTGAAGAAAGCTCAAAACGCGGCCACACAAGCAGCGAACGCACCGCAGCCGAACAATAACCCACCAGGCTTTGAAAGACCCGCCACGGGCGACGGAAACAGCGACAACGACGATCTGCCATTCTGATACAATAATATTGCAGGACCCGGCGAGGGGCGCTCGGCATCAAGCCAGCCCCCTCGCTTTATCATTCAGAAAAGAAAACCTATTAAAACCAAAGGAATTATGATACTAAGTATATTCGACTACTGCGTCATCATCTATTTAGTAATGTATGTGATATCGGTCATCGTGATATTCCATCACCTTTGCCGCCCGAATAATTACCGTTTAATAATATCGTGCCTCGTTTCGCTCGTATGGCCGATAGTGGCAGGCTTGTTAATCATCACATGGGTAGAAGAGTTTCTCTGCACCATCAAAGAGTTAATCACAAAAGAATAAGGAGAACGATACAATGGGAAGAAAAAAGAAATTACCACATATCGAGGTGCGCACCGTGGCGAATGGTTACACACTGGCCATCGAGGGCCACAAGCAGGAATATTTGTACTTCAGTCCCGAGAAACTGATGGAGGGTGTGATGGTGCACGTAGGATTGAAGATGACCGAGCAGCTGGACCCCAACACCATCAAGAACTTCATCGATAGCGCTCTTGAGTGGAACAATCTCAAAGCGAGCCACAAGGAACTACAGAAGGCACAACGCGAGACTGAGCGTGTAAACAGACTGTATCGCAGTCTTGCCAGACGCATGATTGAAGAGCGCCACCGCGTGCTGCGCCTGTGTCAGTTGGCAAAAGACTGTGTAGTCGGTCACCATTCGCTAACCGATGCCCTCGCCGCTCTGCATGCCCGTGTGCACAACGATGGGCAACTGAAAGAGTTCACGTTAGCCGACTTCGGAATAAATGGCGACGAAATTCTGATAGGCGACAAACCCCAAGAGGACGACGATGAGGATGCCGACGACACTACCACCGCAGGCCGATAAGTTATCGGTGGGGCAGATAATCGGTCTGCCCATCACCGACCAGGCTCATGTTTGCCGCGTGATTAATCGTCACCGGCAATACTTGGTGAATACAGAGCATGAGCGACGACGACGCTCCGTGTATATGCAAGGATTTTGGAATTCGAAGAAATGACAGAAGATACAAGTAACAACATCCCGCAGATGCGGACACCTGAGCAAATCAGATGGGACACGCTGCGGCCTTACCTGCTCGACCCGCGCGAGAACTATCCCGAGCCATATCACATCCTCGAATTTAACGAGGTGGGATTTGGTAAGATAGGCGGCTTCGGAGCCATCAGCGGTCAACGAAAGAACGGTAAAACGTTCCTGATTGCCCAGCTGATGGCGGCGATATTGGGATGCGACGGCAACGAGCGCACCAAGCAGTATCTGCCAGGGCTCGTGGTTCCCGACCGCACGCTGGAGTTCCTCGGTCATCCGCCAAAGGTGCTCTACGTCGACACGGAGATGGAGAAGCTGTCGAGTGCTAAGGTATTACGCCGCGTGCATTGGTTGTGCAATCAGGATATGAACCAACCATTCCCAGGCGACCGGTTCTCGGTGCTATGGCTGAAGAACATGCCGAGCGATGATGGCGTGGCGGTGCACCGCAAGCGCTACGACCTGATACGGCTGGCGCTGGATGCCATACAGCCCGATGTGGTGTTTATCGATGGTCTGCGCGACCTGCTCAGTAGTATCAACGACGAGGAGAGCATCACCAAGATATTGAACGACTTCGGCGTACTTGCTGAAGAGCGGAATATCAACATCTGGATGGCACTGCACCAGAACCCGAGCCGTAAGAACGACGACGACGAGGCGAAGATGCGAGGCTGGGCTGGTACTGAGTTCGGAAACAAGGTGAGCGACACGCTGGTATCAATCAAGAGCAAGACCGCCAACGGCGTAACGTTTACGGTGAAGCAACAGGACGCCCGCGATAAGGACATGGACGACTGGAAGTTCGAGATAACCGAGGATGCCGGTGCGCTTGGTGTGCCGAGGATCATCACCAATGGTCCTAACCTCTCGAGCAAATCGAAGGAGCAACCAATCTACGATGAGCCTTCACTTATACGTGAGTGGATAGAGAAAGCCAAGGAACAGTACGAGTGGCCAATGGACCGCAAGACTATCAAGGCGACGGTATTTGGTGAGATTGGTGGTGTTAAGAATAAGGACAAGCAGCAGGCCGACCTGAACGTGGCCATCAACATGCACTATCTGGAGGAATCGACGATGAAGAAAAACGGCTACCCGATGTTGCAACCAGCCGAGGATATGCCCTTCTAAATCGGTGACCCAAAAACGGTGACCCAATCCCATTGTATCCCTAAAGGGATACAGAACTGTGACCCAAAGGCGGTGCGTAGGGTGCGAGACCCCTGCCCGCCGGAGGCGAGGCGGGCGGGTCACGAACCCCACACACACGCGCCGCGCGCGCGTTTTGGCTTTACATATAATCGATTTCAGAAATTCAACCGCTTGAATTTTCTAACTCAACCGGTTAAATCTTCAAATTCAACCGCTTGAATTAAAAAAACGAACCATGCCGAAAATTGATAAATTTACAATCGATAAGCTTCTCGACACCGCCAAGATCGAAGAGGTGATTAAGGAGTGCCTCGGAAGCTACGGGCCGAACAATCCCAACGGGCTGAAGAAGTCGGGCGTGAGATACAAGGCCCTGTGCCCGTTTCACGACGACAAATCGATGGGCTCGTTCGTAGTCTATCCCAAGGGTAACTGCTACAAGTGCTTCTCGTGTGGTGCAAAGGGTGGTGTTATCGACTTCCTGATGGAGCACGAAAAGCTGAGCTACCCCGATGCCCTGCGCTGGTTGGGCAAGTTCTACAGCATCCCAGTGGATGACGTGCCCGTGGATTGGCAGTACGTGCCCAAGCCCGCACCGCCACCACTGCCCACGCTGCACCTGCCTGCCGAGCAGATGCTGCGCACGCAATACGCGGCCAATGCCGACACCGACAACCTGGTGCGATGGATATGCCATGACATCAAGTGGGATTCAGTTCAGCGCAGGCGCATCATACCCGTACTGATGGACTACCACGTAGGCCACGGTGCCAACGGTCACACCATCTTTTGGCAGATCGACGAGGACGGCCACATCCGAACCGGCAAGATGATGAAGTACCGCACGGATGGCCACCGCGACAAACAATCCAGCTGGAACTTCGACTGGATTCACTCCACACTGGAACGCGGAACACCTCAGCGCGACGAGCGCGGAAACATCATGCGCGACGAGCACGGCGACGTGATATACAACACCGAAGCATTCCGCCACCTGTACGACACCGACAAGCAGGAGGCACGCATCACCTTCTTCGGCATGCACCTTACGCAACAGTACCGCCGCGCCACCATCAAGTTGGTTGAGAGCGAAAAGACCGCGATATTGATGGCGATAGCTTACGGCAACACGCAGCAGGACCTTTGGATGGCGTGCGGCGGACTGGAGATGCTGACCCGCGAGCGCCTTCAGCCGCTCATCAACCAAGGTCGGCGCATCATCCTCTACCCCGACCGTGACGGCATCGACAAATGGAAGGCCAAGGTGGCCGCCATCGGCTACGACCGACTGAGCATCGACACCGACCCAGTGCTGAAGTGGTGGCGACCAGAGGACGGTCCGAAGGCCGACATAGCCGACGTGGTGGTGCGCATGCTGAACACATCCCGCACATACAAATCTATCGGCGAGGTGCTCGACGATGTGCCGCAAATGAAACCTCTCGTTAACACTCTGGAACTTGAAATCATACCAAACAACGAAACCGATAAAACAACATGATAGGCAATCAACAACAGAAAGATGATGGCTATATTAATGTGGGCACCAAGGTGCCGCCGCATGTGGCCGAACTGCTTAACATCATCGCCCAGAGCAAGGGCACCGACATCTACGGGCTGTTGCAACTATTGGTGCAAACCATCATCCGGGCTGCCAAGTGCGAAACGGCACTGCCGCCACACCTGAAGCTGCTGATGCAGATGATAGAGATGGATAGCGACTGGAACCGCGCGTTCTCGTTCGCCTCGCCGAGTGCACAGACCGATGTGGCGCAGGTGATACTCATCCTCCAGCAGCACGACCGCGAGGGTGCCAAGGGCCGACCGCGCAAGGGGTTCGGGCTGGTTATGATAGACCACCCGCTCATCCCTGGCTCCAAGCCGCGGTGCACCTACTGCGTGGATAGCATCATGGAGCGTGTGGCCGAGGTGAGCATGCCGGGGATGAAGAAGGACCTCGACGAGTTGGGGCGCCGGTTTAAGGCACACAGCCTGCGCGAGACGCTCACCCTGATGGCCGACGCGCAACTGATACAGACACTCAGCGATGCCGACCGAGAAGAGCTGCCGCAGCTGGGCAACTACTCCGACTTCGGTCGAGTGATAGAGTACCGCGAACGGGCGAAGGCACTCAAGCATCGCACCCCCGACGGCGAGGCCAACCGCCAGCAGTGCATCATGTTCGACGACTTCGACCGCGATGTGGCCGACATGGAGGTGGAGCAGAGCGACGACCCGCACTACACCGACGATCCTATGGATGTGGTCAACATCCAGCCCGACTTCGATGGTCTGGGTATGGAACCCGAACACACTGAGAAAGGAGGCGACGATGATACCAGACGATGAGAGTATGATCCGCAAGGAGCCGCGCAAGCCGCTACCGCCTGCCGACCCTGCCACACTCCGAGCCCTCGACGCTCTACCCTTCCGACCCTTCACGGCCGAATGGTAAATGTTTAATGGTTAATGTTCAATGGTCAATGTTCAATGGTCAATAAAAAGAAGAACTGGCGAGGGGTTAGCGACAAGGTAGCCAAGGACAAGACTGAGATATACAACAGCCGTGAGTGGAAGGAGTTGCGCATTGCGAAACTCAGGAGTACCAACGGACTATGCGAGGAGTGCATGAAGCATGGCATCGTGACCGCTGCCAGATGTGTGCATCACATCGTACCGATCGAGACCGCACGAACCAAAGACGAGATGCGCCGACTGGCTATTGACTGCGGACTTCAAGGCTTGCAAAGTCTGTGCTTCGCCTGTCATGCACGCATCCATAAGGAGATGGGCAGCAACACGGCGAAGATAGTCAAGGCAAGAGCCGAGGCAAGACAAGAGCGATGGGCTGACAATCTGATGAGCAAATTCGTAAAGCAAGAAGATCAACAGAGCGAACAAGGATAAGAAGTTGGACCTAAATGCTACGGCACCCTACCACAGTCCACGCTCTTTAACTTATACAATATGGCAGACAAGAAACCCTACACCATCAGGACAGCCAGCGACGGCATAGTATCAGTGACATTTGCCGGACTGACCGAGATGTTCAAGACACGCGAGGTGGTCAACAGCTTTGCATTGGAGTTGGCAACGCAATTAAGTGATAGACGCAATGGCAAGTTCCATCTTCAGGATATGCCAGACGGAAGGCTCGCACTCATTATGCACAAGACCAATCACACCATCTACTTCAAGGGCTATGACCAAGCGTTAATGTTCGCTGAAATGTTGTTCAATGATACATACGATGACCAACCCCCGACCATCTGAAACCCCGGGCGTATCGTTTTTCTTGCGACCCCTCAAATATTCCCAAATCTCCTTGCCCTCCCTTGAGTTAACGCAGTAATTTTTGAAATTCTCGTTTTTCCCGAATCATATCTTAATGGTGCAAGGTATCGAAAATGCGCAATATACTTGTAACGCAAAATAATAACAGATAAAATGCCGAGAGCGATTTTTACTCCAATCCAGCTGCCACCCGAACAGCCTGACAAGTGCTCGCGCTGTCCGCTGCTGGGACTCCGACCGAAGGAAGAGCTGACCAAGGGGCAACGGCAGGCGTACTGCTGTCTGGGTGTGTTCACGCCCGACGGTTTCCCGCCGCTCACGTCGAAGGGTATCGAGCGCAGTGCCGCTGCCTACCGAAAGCAAAAGCGACTGTTGCACCGACCATGCGACGACCAGTGGGAGAAGTGGATGTCGCTGCCCGGTCGCCGATACCCCATCACGATGGATGCCTGGCGTGAGCGTCGCCACCCCTACGAGCTGGAACAAGAACTGAAACATTACAAATCACTTTTCAAGAGATAACTATGGCAAAAAAGAAAACGGCACACGCCTATGAGCTGGAGCTGCGCAAGATGATCAAGAGTCGCACGGGTGCCGACATGGAGCCGTGGCTGCTTCCACAGGTGAGGGCTACGGCATCGAATATGGTGATGCTCGACAAGGTTCAGGCAGAACTGGAAGATACCGACCGACTGGTGACAATGGTGCCCGGTTCGATGCAACAGATAAAGAATGAGGTGTCGCCCCTGCTGCCCTACTACGACAAGATGCAGCGCACGCTCATGCTTCAGTTCGAGGCTATCGGACTGAACTACAAGACCACCCCGTCGAAGGTGAAGGAGGACACCAAGAAGGGCATCGACACCGAGCGCGAGGGACTGAGCGGTGTGATCAACCAGGCAAAGCAGAGTCTGGACGATATTCCAGAACTCGACTGATGATTTTTAGTGCTTATATATGGAACTATCAGACAAACAAAAACAGAAACAAGAGGCCATCGACTGTCTGCGCCGACGACTGACCGACGACGTGCGCCAGCGACTGCGTGAGGTGGACGAGCGGCTGCTGGGATATATCGACGGTGTGGCGCACGACGTGAGTGTCATCTTCGGCGACGAGAACGACCGCCACTCCATGTGGGAGGTGCTTTGCGCGGCGAAGTTCATCCGCATGTTCACCACCTACCACTTCAACACGAAGAAGGTGCAATTCTACATCGCCCTGCGCGAAGGGCAGTGGGAGCGCAAAGGCAAGGCGTGGCGGTACATCAGCGGCGGGCTCCGACTGCCATCCACGAGCGGCGCAAAGGTCTATCGCTGGCAGAAGTTCCAGGTGTTCGTGCTCGCCTGTGTGTTCGGCTTCTATGCGTGGGTAGATACCCATGTAGAGGCAGGCACGAAGGACGAGCTGCTCGACACCGAGCGCGAGAAGGACGGCACCATCTGGGACTTCCGACGGATGATTACCGAGTTCATCATGTACGGCCCCCGAAAGATAGACAAGACTGGCCTATCGTCGTACATTCAGCTGATATTCTTCCTGTTTGGCGACTTCAACAGCGAGATTTATTCGCTGGCCATGACCTCCGACCAGTCGGGCATCCTCTTCGACCGCACCAAGTTCATGCTCAACCAGATGAATAAGAGCGACGAGGGTAACCCGCTCTTCCGTATGACCGCCAAGGGTGTGAACTGGCTGAAGCAGTATCAGGCCGAACTGCGCAACTCAAAGATTGTGCCACTCACCGGTGGCGGCAAGGCTCCCGATGGTACGAACACCGAACTGCTGAACTGGGACGAGCTGGGCTCTTCGCCCTACATCAACGGCAAGTCGGACATGATGGCTCACGTCAATGTCTGCCAATCGTCTATGGGTCAGCGTCGCCAACCCCTCACATTCGGCACCACCACGGCCGGCACCATCACCAGCGGCCCCTTCATCGAGAAACTACAAGCCATGCACGACTTGCTGCTTCAGGAGTTGAAGTACGACACCGGCGAGGCCACACCCAGCCAGATACTCGACACGCAGATGTGCCTTCTGTTGGAACCCGACGAGTATGAGAAGACGGAATATGAATACATTCTGACCTCTCACGCCTTGCGTCGCAAGATCAACCCGATGCTATCCATCGTGGTGCAGTACGACTTCTACGACCGTGAGATGACGAAAGCCCGTCAGGAAGGCGACCAGAAGTTTGCCGAGTGCGTGGCCAAGCTGTTCAACGTATATCAGTCTGGCCGCGTCACCAAGTGGATAACAGGCGACCGCATACGCTCGCTTCAGAAGACCGAGGGCAGGCGCATCGACGATTGCCAGTTTATCGACGAGAAAGGCCGCGATCGGTGGCACGTCTTCTGTGGGATGGACTTTTCTTCAGGTGATGACCTATTCGCACTCACCTACCTGGCGGTTGACTGGCTACCGAGCGACACCATGAAGGGCCGCTTCTTTGTTGACACCGACTGCTGGGTGCTGGAGAAGACGATGAACGACAGCCCGAACCGACCGATGTATGAGCATTGGGTGGAGCAGGGATGGTTGCACGTTTGCCCCGGTGAGGTGTTCGACAGTGCCTACGCCATCAACCGTATTGCAGAACTGGTGGATAACGGCATCAACATCTACTATTTCGGCTACGATCCCGCGCAGTCGATTACGCCCATCAACAATCTGAAGGCATGGCTCCAGACTATCTTCCAGAAGCGCGGCTCGATGTCGGCGAAGGATATTGCCGACATGATTCAGCGCATGGTTATCCCAGTCAGCCAGTCGTCATTAACGCAGAATCCCCGCATCGGCGAGATAGAAGAGAAGATGCTCAACCATGACGAATGGATGTACTTCTCAGACAACCCTCTGTTGCCCTGGTGCTTCGGCAACTGCGCCGTGGAGAGCAAGGGCGACCCACCCATCAGGCGCATCGTGAAAGGGGCAGGCCAAAACAACAAGATAGACCCCGTTCACGGACTGCTCGACGCACTCTATTGCTTCGATTTAGGCGAAGGCAGAGTGAGTGAATAACGAACACGAATTACACGAATTTATCAAGGAACTATGAAGAAAATAATGTTTTCCACGGAGTACGGGCTGGAGCAGGCCGTACTCGCTGGCACCAAGACACAGACGCGGCGCATTATGATGCCGCCGAAGAAATTCAAAGGCAAGGATGACCTTATGTTTGAGTATCACCGCCGACTGAGCGAGAAGGTGTTCTACGACTGCGTGGTGTGTGATGCCGACGGTCACGAACTCGGACAGATGCCGCTGCCTTACGAGATGGGCGACACGGTAGCCATTGCCCAGACCTACAAGCGGGCAGGATGGCAACCGACCGTCTTGCAATATCAGGAGAAGCGCAAGAACGGCAAGGTAGTATGGCGCGGTGACATGGAGTTTCAGCAGACGGCTGGCTGGACTAACAAGATGTTCGTAAACCACAACCTCATGCCGTGGCAGATAGTCATCGACAACCTATGGTTTGAGCGATTGCAAGACATCAGCGAAGCCGACATCATGTGCGAGGGCATTATGAAAGGCGAGTTCATGAACACATGGGACAGGTACTACTACGACCATTGGGGTGACGTGGCGAACCACATCACCTTCCGCAATCCGCAACTCGCCTATCAGTCACTCATCGACCGCATCTGCGGCAAAGGCACATGGGACAGCAACCCGTGGGTGGTTGCTTATTCCTTCCACGTTCAACGCGCTAACGGATTCCCGAAGTAACTATGCTCACACAAACCATGACCCACGCCGAGGTGTATGCCGAACTGGAGCGCGACCGTGAGACGGCCACGGTCTGGTGGCGACACCACCTCGACACGCTGCGACGGCCGGTGCTGAAGGCGAGGCGGCTGCCCGTCATCCACTGGGCCGACTACACGTCGCCGCGTCGCATCCGCTACCTGTTCTTCACGCGCATCTTCGACAAGCGGATGCGGCGGCTGCTGACGGGTGTGGCCGTGCCCTGTCGGACGGACGAGGGCACGGCGGTCTATACCTCGTGGCTCTCCGACCAGCGGCTCATCGCCCCGATGGTGATCCTGCCCCACGCATGGCGGCGTTACCGCGAGCGGACGGGCTGCGAGCTGACGGGCTGCGACCTCTGGCGACGCTTCTTC
>OCTW011590694.1_pt1 | contig 21289 bp, 18 predicted proteins | sample 1539671 | NCBI WGS metagenome assembly OCTW01 (sample SAMN02144230, study PRJEB22623) | gut metagenome | biome: sheep rumen | host: Ovis aries | place: New Zealand
CTTTGCAAAAATCGAGTCAAACATGGATATTCGAATCGGAAATGGTTACGACGTGCATGCCCTTTCGCCCGGGCTGCCCATGTGGCTGGGTGGCGTGCGCATCCCTTCGGAAACCGGCTTTGTGGCCCATTCGGACGGAGATGTGGCCATCCACGCACTCTGCGACGCCCTGCTGGGCTGCCTGGCGCTGGGGGATATCGGCCATCTTTTTCCGGACACGTCCGACGAGTGGAAGGGGGCCGACAGCAAGCTCCTGCTGGAAAAGGTGGTGGCCCTCGTTCACGAAAAGGGCTACACCGTGGGGAATGTGGACATCACCATCGCCCTGCAAAAGCCCAAACTCTCTCCGCACATCGCCCAAATGAGAACGGTCCTCGCCGGCATCCTGTGCGTAGGCGAAGACCGCGTTTCCGTAAAGGCCACCACCACCGAACGGCTGGGCTTCGTGGGCCGATGCGAAGGCTGCGAGGTGTGGGCGACAGCCCTGATCAGAAGCTGAACACATACCCCACACCCAGGCTCACGCGGAAGTAGTTGCTGTAGCCGGCGCTGAAAAGGCGCGTGCCATTGCTGTTGGTGTCAATCTCGTACTCGGAGACATAGTCCAGCAGTACATACGGAGACAGCGTGTGCCGTTTGCTGATGTTCCAGTCCAGTTCGATGCAGCCCCGGTAACGGTCGTTATAGACATGCGTATATCCGCCGGGGGTGAAGGCGTAATAGGTTCTGCCGCTTTTGTTGGTCTGCTGGCTGCCGGAGGTGGTGCCCCAGGCTCCGTTCAGCTGGGTGCGCACCTCGAAATACGCCGACGGCTCCACGGCTCCCCAGCCTTTGTATTTCACGCCGATGCGGCTTTTCAAGGCAACGGCGTTCCGCGGGTTCTGGTACACGTTCATACCGGAATCGCCGTTGTGCGTAAGCTGCAGGCGCTCTTTGATGAAAAGCTGGAAGTCGCCCAGGTTCAGCGCACCGCGTACATCGCCGTAAAAACGATGCCGGGGAGCCCAGAAGCCGGTATAAAGCGTTCCGTCATCCAATTCCTTGTCCACTTTCCACGGGTTGATCAAGGTATATCCCACCCCCACTTTCAGGAACTTGGCAGGTTTGTAAGTCAGCCCCAGCGTGGTGCGGGTGCTGCCCAGCGCAGAGAAATTGTCGGCCGTGCGAACCTCTTCCTCGGCCGTGATGTGGAGGCCTTTGGCGATTTTGTAATCCACGCCCACCGAAGCGCGTCCGGCGAAGGTCTGGGCCTGTGCCGCCATCGGCAGCAGCAGGGCCGTGAGCAATAAAAGTTTTTTCATTCTACGTAGTCTTTGGCCCGGGTGAGGGTGTTCACGCTGTTGCTTTCCCCCTTGGGCAGGTTATAATACACTTTGATAAAGGCCGAATCCTTCAGGAAGTCCACATGGCCGATCTCCACGTTCTCCACCTTCACGCCGATGCGTTTTTCGAGGTCGGAGATGAGCTCGGCCCGTCTTTCCGGAACGATGAGCTCGATGCGGTCGTACAGCACCAGCTTGGTAGTGGTATGCTTGACCAGGCTTTCGCTTTCCAACACGGCTATAAGTCCGATAATCAGCAGATTGACGAGAGCCATCACGCTCACGCTGCCCCAGCTGAGGCTGTAGTGCGGCGCCGTGCTCACGTCCACCAGGTGATACACCGGGGCCAGACCGTTGGCGGCCGCCAGGGCGATGATCACGAACAGGTAGGTCATCTCCCGGATGGGAACGGTCTCGGTGCGGTAGCGGATGACCCCGAAAATGGCGAACAGGCCCAGGGTAAGACCCACGCCCACTTCCACGTTCCCCATGATGTAGAGGAGGATGAGCATGGCCGACGAGAACACCATGAAGGTGAAGTAGTAGTCGCGGCGGCGGCTCTTGCGGTAATAGAAACAGTGCACCAGGATCCAGCACACGGCCAGGTTCAGGACAAAGCGGATGCCCAGCTCGGACAACTTCTGGGCGGTGGTGAGCATGGCGTCCGTAATGGCTTGCACATCCATCAGGGCGTCTTCTTCCAGCTCCCCGAAGGCGGCGAGGTCCGTGTCTTGGACAAAACGGAATAAGCGGTCGATAATCATATTGTTACGAGTTTCTTTCCAATGGTTTTTTCAAGGGTCCTCACTTTTTCCTTGAAGCGGCCGGTCTTGGCCAGGGGGTCGGTAAGGGTGAGGGCGATACAGTATTTGCTGACGCGGACAGGCTTTACCCGGAGGTCCAGAAGGATGCTTTTCATCCGGCTCTCCGCCCGGCCGTCCTGCTTGAGTTCAATGATGACCGCATCCTGCAGGGAAGTCTCTTTTCCGGTGCGGAAATTCTTGAAGCACAGCCGGGTGTCGATGGTGAGCCGTTCGGTGAAGGCGGGGTTCACCAGGGTGATGCGGTGAAACAGCGTTTCCACGGAAGGGGAGAGGTCCTCGGAGCGGAACGGGGAGTGCGAGGCCAGGTATTCGCAGGCGGCCCCGTCGGCCTTGAAGCCCGTCAGTTCCCCGGCGGGGATGCCGATGCGCTTTTTCTTGGTGCGCCCCTTGTTGTTTTTCCGCTTGATTTCCAGGAAAGTGGTGCCGGAATTCACGTAGCTGCGCGTTCGCACTTTCTGGCGCACCAGCCGGCCGTTGCGATGGTCGTAGAACATCTTGAGACCGGCCGTGTCGAAGTAAACGGAATCATAGGGGCTGATGCGCATCGACTCTGTTACCAGCACCCGGTAGCCGGCTGCCGCCGCGGCAGAGAGTATGCGTAGCAGCACGGCTTCCGTGGTGAGGTACTTGGAGTCGATGCGGTTCATCAGCTTTACGGAGTCCATTTCCGTGAGCGTAACGGGCCGAAGGGCCTCCAAAGGCTGGACAAAAGAGATATGTTTATTCTCCTCCATCTTGTGCGATGTATTCGTAGTGCTTGATGCTCAGGAGTTTCCCTTTGGGATTGTAGGTGTACTGCAGCTTCTTTTTCCCGAACTCGTTGAATTCGAATTTCTTGTAGGTCAGGAGCCGGTTGCGCTCGTCGTACACCAGCTCGCGGGAAACCCGTCCGTCGGGGCCGTACTCGAAGCGTTTGCGCCACTTCTGGCCGGTGGAGCTGTATTCAATCTCTTCTATCTTCTTCCCTTCGGAAGAAAAGGTGGTGATATGGTCCAGGACTTTGTTCCCGCCCTTGGGGTCGGTCTTCCATTCCTTGATGACCAGGTTCTTCTTGTTGATTTTGGCGGTATCCTGGGCCCCCGCTGCCGGAACCAGCAGGAGGGCCAGGGCCCAGACAGTCAGTATCTTTTTCATGGCAGATGTCTTTTTACCAGCCTCTTCCGCCACCCATGCCGGGACCGCCCATGCCGCCGGGACCACCCATGCCGGAGCCGCTGCTGTAGGTGCTCAGGCTCACGGCGGTGCCACCGGAAGCGGAACCCTCCAGTACGCCCATGCCGTCAAAGACGGAGGTGCCGCCGGAAGGCGTTACGCCGGAAAGGAGGGTGGGTTGGGAGGAAGCGGAAACCACCAGGCCGGTGCCGCCGCCGGAAGGAGTCTTGAAGCACCAGGTGTCATTGCCCACCGAGAGGGAATACCAGGTGTTCTTGCTCCAGGAAGAGGCCTGGTAGCAGTTCTGGCTGAGGATGGCGCCGTTTTCCAGTCCGCCGATGGCAAAGAGGGTGCCGCCGTTCACATAGAGTTTGAATCCGCCTTCCGTGTTGGCGTCGATGGCACATTCGGCCCCGCCGGCTCCGATGGCATAGACCACGCCGCCTTCAATATAGAGGTTGCCGTTGGCGTCGATGCCGTCGTTGCCGGTGGAATAGGCGCATACGCTGCCGCCGGTGATGGCCAGCATGCCGGCGCTGTTGATGGCGTCGTCCTTGGACTGGGCATACACGCTGCCGCCGGTGATTTCAATCTTGCCCTCGGATTCGATGCCCTCGTGGTTGGAGGCTTTGGCCGATACGCTGCCGCCGCTGATGTAGATGTCGCCGTCGAACTTGATGCCCTTGGCGCTCTTGGAGCTGTCGCTGGAGGTGTTGCTTTGTCCGGGGCGGCCGCCCATGCCGGAAGAGGACTGGCCGTAGTTGCTGCCGGTCACGGTCACGTTTACCGTGCCGCCCTGGAAATAGGCCGGACCGTCGCCGCTGATGCCCTTTCCGCCACTGCCTGAATTGGTTATGGTGAGAACGCCGGCGTTCATGACAAAGAGCTGGTCGGCCTTGACGCCGGCCGATGCCTTGTATTCCTGGTCGTCGTCGTCATAGGCGGTGCCGCCGCTTACGGCGATGGTGGTCTTGCCGCCGTTGAAGAGCACCAGGCTGTCGGAGGCTACGCCCTTTTTCATGGCTTTGGTGGCGATGGCTTCCAGCACGCCGTCACTGACGATGACGGCATCCTTGCCGCGGACGGCATGGCCGGCGCTGGAAGTGACCTTGACGGTGGGGGAGGCCATAAAATGCAGATAGTCGTCGGAGGTGATGCCGGATTTGCCCTTTGCGGTTACGGTAAGAGTGCCCTCCCCGCTGAAGATGAGCTGCCCTTCGGAGAAGAAAGCAGCTTTTTCGTCCTCATTTTCAGGTGTTTGCGTGTACGAGGAACCATCGGCCAGGGTACTGCTTCCGTTCACTACTACAAAGCAGCGTTTCTTGCCCTGGTTGTTGATGGCGGCTCCGCCCGGATTGGTGATGGAGACGCTGTTCAGGACCAAAGCCTGCTTGTTGTTGGAGTAGACCTTGAAGAACCCGTTGGTGGTGGAGCCGGACAGCTCGTACTTCACTTTTTCGGAGGTGGCGGTGTTGTCGGCCGTGACTTGGTTGCCGTTCACTTTCACGATGCCGTTGGCGTCGCCGCTCACTGAGGCTGCGCCGCCGTCGTTGAAAGTGATGGAAATGGTGCGGTCGAAGCTGGTGCGGGAGATGAGGTCTTCTTCATCCGTCGAAACCGCAATGGTGGTTGCGCCGGTAACGCCCGATGTGCTGCCGCCGCCGTATAACTCTTCGCTCCCGTCGTTAAAGATGTTGTCTTTGGAGCAGCCCGCGCATGCCGCCAGCACGCAGATGGGCAATAAGGATATCTTCTTCATGGCCGTAAGATTTTAGTTGACACATACTTTTCAGGATGTGTTCAATCAAATCTGCGGCCGTTCCGCGCTTTATTCAGCGAATGCCGGTTTTTTCTCAGCGAACTGGACCAGCGCGCCTCTTTCCAGGTGAAGGTCGATGCAGTTTTTCAGGCTGATGGGACCGGTGAGCCACAGGCCTTCCGGCACCACAAGGCGGCCGCCTCCCTTTTTGTTGAGGGCCGATATCGCTTTTTCAAACGCCTCTGTGTTGAGGGTCTGGCCGTCCGGCACGGCGCCAAAGTCTTTCAGGTTGACGCTGTGGTCCGGTATCTGAACCGGAGCGGGCTGGGCCTGCAGGGGGAGCAGGGCCAGGCAGAAGAGGGTAATCAGAATCGTTAGTCGTTTCATAATGAAACCATTGAACAGAACGCAAAGTTACATAATTTTTTGTATTTTTGCGAAGATGGATACAATGTACAAAAGAGAGCTGTGGCTGTACGCGGCCGTTTGGGGGCTGGTGTTTGCACTGGTTCCCCTGGTGCTGTCGGTATCCGTGCTTTCCGGCACCGATGAAAAACTGTCCTGGCAGGACATCCTGTCTGTCTGGGGCGGCATCCTGCCTTTCCTGCTGCTGTTTGTCCTGCACAACCACCTGGCGGCTCCCTTCCTGAAACAGCGGAGAATCTGGCCCTATCTGGCCGTTACGTTCACCCTGCTTGTGGTTTTTGCCGTGTATTGCTTTCTCGGCGGAAACCGGCCGCCTGAGATGGCGGGGGGCGGTCCGCCTCCTCCGGAATGGCCCGAGGGCTTCCGTTCCGCTCCGCCGGGACGCCCCCGGCCGGTCACCCCGGAGGTGATGAAGGTGATTATGGGGATGCTGGTGGTGCTGGCGAACCTGGGCGTGAAAGCCTTTTTCCGGAATATCCGCAGTGAGCAGAAGCTGCAGGAACTGAAGGAGCAGAGCCTGCATCAGCAACTGGAAACGCTTCGGTATCAGATTAATCCGCACTTTTTCATGAACACGCTCAACAATATCCACGCGCTGGTGGATATCGACCCGGAAAAGGCCCGGGAAAGCATCGAGGTGTTCTCCAAGCTGATGCGGATCGTGCTCTATGAGGGCCAGGCGCCCACCATATCCCTTTCCCGGGAAACGGAGTATCTGGGACATTATGTTTCCCTGATGCGCCTGCGCTATCCGGATTTCGTGGATGTGATGCTGGATATTCAGGAAGACATTCCGGAAGACGCCCATGTGCCTCCGCTTCTGCTGGCCTCCTTTGCGGAGAATGCCTTCAAGCATGGGGTCAGTTACGAGGAGAAATCCTTTATCCATATCTCGGTGGCCGTTCACGACGGTTCCGTCTGTTTCAAGTGTGTAAACAGCCGGCACCTGGCCAAGGACGATGCGGAACACGGCCTGGGCCTGGACAACATCCGCAAGCGTCTGGATCTGCTGTACGGTGCCCGCTATTCACTGGAGATAGAGGAGACCGCGAAAGTTTACGATGTACGCCTGCGTATGCCGGCAAGGGAGGACCGGATATGATAAAAGCCGTTTTGCTGGACGACGAACCCCTTGCCCTGCGGCAGTTGGAATCGTATGCCTCCAGGACGGAGGGCCTGGAAGTGCTGGCCGCCTGCACCTCGGCGTCGGCCGCCCTTCTTTATGTGGAGCAGGCCGATGTGCTGTTCGTGGACATCAACATGCCGGATGTGAACGGGATCGACCTGGTTCGCTCCCTGGTCCGTCCGCCGCTGGTGGTTTTCACCACGGCGTATGCCGGATATGCCGTAGAGGGCTTCCGGGTTCATGCCGTGGACTATTTGCTGAAACCCTTCTCCCTGGAGGATTTCCGCCAGGCCGTCCTGCGGGTCCGGCACATCCTGGAGGTGGAACAGGCTGCCCGGCAGGGCGAGCCCGGCGTGCTGCACGTCAAAACCGATTACAAAACCGTGAACGTTCGCTGGGACAGCATCCGTTACATCGAAAGCATGAGTGAGTATGTGAAAATCTGGCTGGACACCCAGGATACCCCGCTTGTGGTGCTGTACAGCCTGAAACGCCTGATGGAACAGCTGCCCCCGGAGCGTTTCATGCGCATTCACCGTTCCTATATCGTCAATCTGTCCCGCATCCGCAGCGCCAACGCCACTTCCTTGGAATTGGAGGGCGTTTCCCTTCCCGTCAGCGAAAGCTACCGGGCCGCTTTTCGTACCTGGTTACAATCCAAGTCCTGAGAAAGGCTTATTTCCCTGCCAGGTGTTTCTCCCACTCCCAGGCGGACTTGAGCGTCTGTTCCACCGTGCGCGTGGCCTTCCAGCCCATTTCGGTATTGGCCAGGGTGGGGTCGGCCCAGATGGCGGTGACGTCCCCGGCGCGGCGCGGGGCAAACTTGTAGTTGAGCTTGACGCCGTTCACTTTCTCAAACGCGTTCACCAGTTCCAGCACGCTCACGGGGCGGCCGGTGCCCACGTTGAACACCTCGCAGTCCTGCTTCATCCTGCCTTCCACCATGCGGCCCACGGCATAGACATGCGCCTTGGCCAGGTCCACGATGTCAATGTAGTCCCTCAGGCAGGTGCCGTCGGGCGTGGGGTAGTCGTTGCCGAAAATGCGCAGGCACTCCCGCTTGCCGATGGCCGTCTGGGTGATGAAGGGAACCAGGTTGTTGGGAACGCCGCGGGGCAGCTCTCCGATGAGGGCGCTGGGATGGGCGCCGATGGGGTTGAAATACCGCAGCAGAATGCCCTTGAGCCTGCCTTCCGAGGCTTTCACCGTATCGTGCAGAATGTCCTCGCAGATGGTCTTGGTGTTGCCGTAAGGGGACGTGGCGGGCTTGCGGGGCGTGGCTTCCGTTACGGGCACGCTGTCCGGCTCTCCATAGACGGTGGCCGATGAGGAGAAGAGCACGAAACTGCCCTTTTTCTGCGCCGCCTCCAGTACGTTGAGGAAGCTGCTGAGGTTGTTCTTGTAGTACTTGAGCGGCTGCGCCACGGATTCTCCCACGGCCTTGTAGGCGGCGAAGTGGATGACGGCATCGATGGGATACTTCCCGAAAAGGGCTTCCACGGCCTTCATGTCGCAGAAATCCATCACTTCCAGCGGAATATCCTCCCGGCCGGTAATCTTTTTCACCCCCTCATAGCCGGTGCGGTCGCAGTTGGAGAAATTGTCGGCCACCACCACATCATAGCCGGCCTGGATGAGTTCCACCGTAACATGGCTGCCGATGAAACCGGCGCCGCCCGATACAAGAACAGTCTTTTTCATGGTTTGATTTCTTTATTTTTCTTTTTCAGTGCTTTCTTTCTCTCCCTTTCCAGGTACCGTTCGAAGATGCGGCGCTCTTTTTGGGCTTTCTTCTCCAGTTTCCTGAGCATCTTGAGTTTCCGCGCCCGTTCCTTCTCCAGTTTCCGCAAGGCCTTGGCGGCCTGTTTTTCTTCGTAGCGACGGTCCTCCTCGGCCCATTTGGCTTCCCGGGCGGCTTTTCTGGCGGCTTCCTTCTCTGCCTTTTCTTTGGCGCGCAGTTCGTCCGGCGTGAGGGCTTTTTCCGCGACGGGGGCGAGCGAATCGGCCGGCGCCTTCAGACTGTCAACGGGCGTTTTCAGACTGTCCAGGGGTGCTTTCAGGCTGTTCAGCGGCGTTTTCAGGCTGTCGATGGAGGCTTGCAGACTGTCGGCCGGAATGGTCAGGCTGTCCAGCGGCGCCATGCCTTCGGCCTCCCGGCGGGCCCGTTCCCGGGCTACCTGCAGGGAGTCCCTGACGGCGATTTCCCGGTAAATCCTGTTCACGTGGCCGGGGAAATAGAGGTTGGTCTGTTTGAATTCCGTGTGCGGGCGGGCCAGGTAGGCAAAACGCTCGCTGGCACGGGGCACCAGGGCGGTGACGTCCCTCGGAGATTTGGGGCGCTTGTCCGGATCCCAGCGGAAGCCCTTGAGTATGCGGTCCTCCTTGGGCATCTGTACGGAGGGATAACCGTCGTTCTTGGGATTCTCGTAGTAGTAAATCTGATTGAGTTCCCCGTCCTTGAACGTGGCGTAAATCATCTTGGACTCCACTTTGTTCACCGTGGCCAGGGCCCCTTGCTCTTCCAGATAAAAGATGGAGGAGGCCCCGCCCAGCGCGTCAAAGCGGGAGAGGGCGCTGGTGGAGTCGAAATAGGCCACCATTTCCGTTCCCCGGATCTGGTCGTAGCAATGCTCCTGCTCCTCGATGGTGATGAAGGCGTTGGACAGCAGGTGGGCTTTCTGCATCTGCTTGTCCTTGATGACCATGTAGATGCTGTCCGCCGCATACTGGCGGTTGCCTTCATTGAAGAAGATGGGGTCCTGGTACAGGCGGGCCAGGGAATCCAGGTCGGAGTAGGTGAGCGAATCGGCCCGCATCTGCATGTTCCGGCGGAACATGCGCACGTTTTTGGTGACCCAGATGAAATTGACTTTGGTGGAGTCCTTGGGCGGCGGCAGGGTATCCACGGCCGGCAGCGTAGCCAGGCTGTCGGGAAGGGCCGATGCCAGGAGGCTGTCCGCAGGCTGGGCGGCCAGCGTGTCCGCCGCCGGGCTGTCGGCCGCCGCCGGCTTGGTCTCGCCCTGGGGCTTCTCTCCGCCCTTTTTGGGTTTGTCCGGCGGACGGTTGGGGTTGTTCTTTCCGGCTTCTTCCGCCGCCTTTGCAGCCGCCTTGGCCGCTTCTTCGGCCGCTTTCTTCCGGTATTCCATCACCGGGTCTCCGGAGATGTCATTGAGCCGCTTTTCGGCATCTTTCGTCCATGCCTCGGGAATGTCGCAGCGGGGGATGCCGCGCAGAATCATGAGGTCTCCGCCCAGGTACAGCGTGTCCCGCTGCCCTTTTTCCTCCGACACGGACATCACGGCCGGATCCCGCGTCATGCGCACCTGCGAGAGCGAATCTTCGTATTCAAAGCGCCCGGCCAGGGCATATACGTTGCGGGTGGTGTCCATCAGTTCCACGTGGCCGCGGAGGTCGGCGTCGTTGCGGGTGCGGTAGTAGTAGAGGGAATCGGCCCAGGTTTCCTGGTCTTCGGTGAGCACGTGGACCCTGCGGCGGAAGAAGAAGGTCTCCAGGTTGCGGTTGTACCAGCCGTCGTTGGCGCTGAGCATCTTGTCGTCCTGCCACATGTCGGTGCCATAACCGAAATAGGCGGTGGACAGGTCGCTCCGGTATTCCAGGCGGGAGGTCTTCACGAAGGTGGTGTCCAGGTACATGTTCACCTGGTCGTTGAACACGAAGAGATGGGCCTTGGAATCGTAGGTGCCGTACAGGCTCTCGATGATTTGCCCGTCCTTGTCCCGCATGGCGGCTCCGTCCTGGAAAATGGCCACGGAATCCTTGGTATTGTAGTCCAGATAGCGCGTGCGCAGGATGTTCTGGTCTTTGTCCTCCAACTGCACCAGGGCGCCGCGGAACTTGGCCATGCTGTCGTCCACCACATACTGGAGCGTTTCGCTGCTGAGCTGGGTGCGGTCCTGGATGATGCGCACGTTCCCCATGGCATCAATCACATTGGTGTTCACGTTCCAGAGGGCCGTGTCGCAGAGCAGGTAGGTGTCATTGTGAAGGAAGCGGGCCGGGCCGATGACCTTGCGGAAACTCTGGCCGTCCTGCTCGATGAGCTGGGCGCTCCGGGCGTGGAGGAGGACCACTTTCCCGTCCTGGCCGTTCTGCTGGGCGCGGAGGGGCAAAACGGCTGCCGTCAAAAACGCCAGCCATGCCAGGAGGGTATGCGGGACTCTACTGCGCACTACTTCCGGGAATTCCAGATTTCGCGGGAGAACTCACACTCCTTGAAGAGAGGGTCGATGACAATGTAGGTGTCCTTGACCTTCTCATTGAGGAAGGCGTCGATGGCCTCGATCTGTTTGGCGCCCTGAACCCGCTCCAGAAGCTCGTTGTAGTCGTTTTCGAACGTGGCGGTATGGGCCGGGAGAATCTTGTCCACCCGGATAATCTTATACACCAGGTTTCCGCTCCGGCCCTGCATGTAGCCCTCGTTGTCCAGAGACTCCACCGGCTCGGAGATTTCACCCACCTTGAGGTCTTTGATGGCGGAATAGTCGGCAGGCTTGAGCCCGTCAATCTCGAAATAGGAGGAGCCGGTCATCGGGTCGGCCATCTGGCCGCCGTTGGTGCGGGTGGCAGGGTCCTGGGAATAGAACATGGCGGCCATGTCGAATTTGATTTCATCGTTCAGGATGGCCGTGCGGATGCTGTCCAGCTGGTGGAAGGCTTCTTCCCGGTCTTCGTTGGTGTACTGGGGCTTGAGCAGGATGTGGCGGGCGTTGAACATGTCTCCCTTCTTCTCGATGACCTCGATGATATGGAAGCCGTCCGGCGTTTCCACGATCTGGGAAATGGTGCCGGGGCGGAGAGCCATGGCGGCATCGGAGAAGGCGGGCCAGAAGATGGTCTTGGACGCAAGGCCCAGTTCGCCGCCGCGGCGGGCGCTGCCCGGGTCTTCGGAGTAGATGCGGGCCAGGGTGGCGAATTTTTCCCCGTTCATGATGCGCTCGCGGAGGCTCAGGAGTTTCTCCTTCACCGAGAGGGCGGCCTTGGCGCGGTCCGGATAGATGCAGATCTGGCTCAGCTGGTACTTGACGGGAACCACGGGAAGGTCTTCAGGGTCTGTGTTTTCGATGTATTTCTTTACATCATAGGGGGTTATCTCGGGAATCTTGGAGGCGATGCTGGAGCGCTCCTGCTCAATGAGGCTCTGGTCTTCCAGGGCCTTGGTCCAGTCCTGGCGGAGTTTGTACAGAGGCTTTCCGAAGTACTTTTCCAGCTCTTCGTCACCGCCGGCCTGGGTACGGAACCAGTCAATCCGTTGGGAGAGGTTGCTCTGAACCATCTCGTTGTTCACCGTGAGGGAGTCGATGCGGGCCTGCATGAGAAAGATTTTGGCATCCAGCATGCTTTCCAGCACTTCGCAGCGCATGTCCCGGTCGCTGGACGGCCGGCCGGAGCGGAGCTCCTCCTGAATCTGCGCCTCGATATCGGAGATGAGGATGGTTTCACCGCCCACGACGGCGACGGTCTTGTCCACGACGCCCCTGTATTTCTGGGCATTCAGGCTCAGGCACAGCATCAGTGCGGCGACGGAGAGAAAAATATGTTTCATACTCAATAGATTACGTATTTATTGTGGCGGCGGGCATCCTCCAGCAGTTCGCGTTCCAGACTCACCTCCAGGTTGTGCTTGCGGGTGCTCAGGATGAGGTCCCGGATCCGTTCCCGCACAAACTCTTCCGGGGCGGTTTTGCCTTCGGCGATCATTTCGGTGATGTGGGCCAGGTGAAGATGGCCCGCGGCGTCCGTATATTCGATGTTGTTGGATTTCAGGGAGCCCAGGAGCGTCTGGTATTCCATGCCCAGGTCCTGCGCCAGGGTGAGGGCGTCGGTCCAGGTGTCGGACTGGTCGGCAAACTTGATGGCCGATACGGCGGCAATGGCGGCGGCGTCCATGACGTCGCTCTGCTCATCCGAGGCCAGAAGGCGGCGGAGGTTCTTGACGCTCTTGGCATCGGCCGGAATAATCAGGTAGCGAACCTTGACCACGGGGCGTTCCAGGCTGAATTTTTCGGGATTTTCCCGGTAAAAGCGGGACACCTCCTCGTCGGTGATGAGCGTGTCCAGGCGCTCCTCGATGTAACGCTGCTCGTAACGGTATTTCAGGAGGGTGCGGCGGTAGTCTTCCAGTTCCCTGGAAACGTCTTTTTCCTCTTTGGAGAGCTGCTTGTCCGCCATGTCCAGCAGGAGGATGTCTTCGGCCCAGGCGTCGATGTACTGGCGGGCCAGGTTGATGCTGTCTTCCGACGAAACGCCCTGCGGGATATATTTTTCCAGCTGGCTGCGGCGGAGCATGTGATCTCCTGCGCGGGCCACCACCTCTCCGCGGAACAACTCGGCGGCGGTGTCGGCCAGGGTGTCCGCCACTTTACAGGAAGTGGCCGACAATGCCAGAAGGATGATGGTTGTCCATTTGCGCATATATCTTGCAAAGGTACGAAAATTATTCCATTAGCAACTTCAATAAGCGCGCCAAAACGGCCCTGGCCTCGGCCGGCTTGCCGGTGGCGTTGTTGGTCATGACGGAAAGAATCACCTGCGGACGGCCGTCGGCCCCGAGGATATAGCCCGAATAGCAGAGGACGCCGTCCATGGAACCGCTCTTGACATGGATGCGTTCCCGCCCTTCCAGCTTGGGAAGCAGGGTGCCGAGGGTGCCTTCGCCGGGGGTGGGAAGGGAGGCGAGGAAGGACCCGAAGACGGGGCTCTTCTGCATGGCCTGCAGATAGGAGACCATCCACTCCGGGGAAAGGTAGTTCATGCGGGAAAGGCCGCTGCCGTCGGCAATCTGAATCTCTGCGGCCGATACGCCCAGCTCTTCCAGCACTTCCCGCTGGGCCACCAGGCAGCTGTCGTACAGGGCGACGCGGGTGGCCTCTTCTCCCATGGCGCGGAGCAGGGCCTCGGCGTAGAAATTGTCGCTGCGCACATTGGTGATGCGGGCAATCTCCTTCAGGGGGGCCGACTGGGTCTGCCCCACGACCACCGGGTCTTCCGCCTTTTCGCGCGGGATGAAATCGGCCCCGCGGATGCGGCCGTTGCGGTCCACGTCGGCATAGCCGCCGCTCACGTCCCAGCCGGTTTCCTTGAGGTTTTTCCAGAAATAGTAGGCGCAGGTGAGGGCGCCGAACTTGTTGGCGAAGTGCTCGATCTTGGGGGCGCGGTCGATGGCGAAGGAGCCCCGCATTTCGCTGTAGGGGGCCAGGTCCGTGGTGTACAGGTACAGGCTGTTCCCCGTTCCGGCCGGCCCGGTGAGGCTGTGGTTCCCGAAGTGCATCCACGGGGTTTCCGGGTAGGTCTGCTGAATCCGGACGGGCCGGCCTTCGGTATCGGCCTTCACCGAAAAATCGATGGCGTTCTGGTAGAAGCAGAGGGCGTTGGAGCCGCTGCCGTAGTAGGTGCCCAGGTCGTCGTAGCTCCAGCTCCGGTGCTCCAGGTTGCCTTCGTACGCCGCGCCATGGCCCACGATGCGCCCGTCAATGGCCCGGATGCCGGCCTTGTTCAGGAACGATTTCCAGAGCTGGAACAGCCGCCCCGTATCCGTGGCGATGCTGTCTTTGGCGCCGATGGTGGGGTCCCCGTGCCCGATGATGTACACGTCCCCCACCAGCACGCCGTTCCGGATTTCTCCGGTATAGCCCAGTTCGGTGGGAAAGCGGTAGTCCGGGCCGAAGGCGTGGAGGGCGGTTCCGGTGGTGACCAGTTTCAGGTTGGAAGCCGGCGTCAGGCGCTGCGAGGCATTGTGGCTGCACAGGACGTTGCCGTCCCGGTCCACCGCCAGAACACCCCAGGCGGCCCCTTTCAGGGGACCGCTCCGGAGCTGCTGGTCAACGTAGTGCTGTGCCGGCGTCTGTGCGGCGGCGAACAGCAGCGGCACCAGCCATCCGATGCCCGCCAGGAGCCATTTTTTCATCAGACGTCCAGGTCGTGCTCGTATCCGGCCCGGTAGGCGTAGTGCAGCAGGGCGCTGGCCTCGGGATCGTGCATGAACTTCTGTACGATGGGGTTCCAGACCACCGGCCGGCCCAGTTCCATGGCGATGTTGCCCAGGTTGCAGACGGTGCAGGAGGAATGACCCACTTCGATGGGGACGTTGGGGTCGTTCCGGCTCAGGACGGCTTCGATGAACTTGCGGTGGTGGCCCACCTTCACCTCATAGGGAACGTCGGCGTCGTTTTCGTGTACGGGCATCTCGAATTTCTTTTCGGAGGCTTCCAGCTTGCCGCGGCTCACCTTCACCCAGCCGTCGGAGCCGTAAATCTGCACGCCGGGGGTGGTGCCGTCGAAGGGTTCTTCGGACAGGAGGATGCCGTTGTCGTATTTGAAAGTGAGATGGTCATAATAGCTGTATCCGGGAGGAATCACCTCCACCGGGCCGCTGCCGTCCTTGCCCAGGGCCCACTGCGCCACGTCGAACATGTGGGCGCCCCAGTCGGTCATGAGTCCGCCGCCGGACACCTTGTACCAGCGCCAGGCACCCCAGAGCTTCTCGTTGGGTTCCTCGGCCGTGATGACGGGATTCAGGTCGGAATGGTAATAGACGCTCTCGGGGAGAGGCCCCAGCCATTTGTCCCAGTTGAGGCCGGCGGGAACGGCCATGCGGGGCAGATTGCAGGGGGCCGGTGCGGCGGTGACGGGGTTCACGCTGTTGCGGCCCACATACACCTTGAGCTTGTGAATCTGGCCCAGTTCTCCTTCGCGGGCCAGGTTGGCGGCGTGGATGAATTCCTCGCTGGAACGCTGCTGGGAGCCCATCTGCAGGATGCGGTTGTACTTGCGTACGGCCTTCACCAGCTGCTGGCCTTCGTAGATGGTGAGCGTGGCGGGCTTTTCCAGATAAATGTCTTTCCCGGCCTTGCAGGCGGCGATGGCCATCACGGCATGCTGGTGGTCCGGCGTGGCGATGACCACGGCGTCGATGTCCTCGCGGGCCAGGAGGTCGTGATAGTCTTCATAGACATCCACTTTCACCCTCTTCTCTCCTTTTGCGGTGTAATAGTCCTTGACGCGCTTGACGAAGCGGTCGCGCTTGACGTCATAGACGTCGCAGCCGGCCACTACGCGCACGTCGTCCATGCCCATGAAGCCCCGCAGGAGGTACATAGCCTGCTGTCCCAGGCCGATAAAGCCCAGCTGGACCTTTCCGTTGGCCGATTTCCTGTTTGCTTTGGCGGCCGGGGCCGATGCGAACGCATTCAGGGGAAGCATGGTGGCGGCAGCGCCGAGAGCGGTTGCCCGGAGGAAATTTCTTCTTTGCATATTACTTGAGTGTGTATTTTTCGATTTTACCGTTTTTCCAGCTGAGTTCCACCGTCTGCCCGGTACGGGTGCGGACTCCTTTCAGCGAGCCTTCGGGCCAGGCCTTGGGCAGAGCGGGAAGGGGCGTTACGCCCTCCGGCGTGCTCTGGACCAGCATTTCGATGACACCGGCGCAGCCGCCGAAGTTGCCGTCAATCTGGAACGGCGGATGGGCGTCCATCAGGTTGGGATAGGTGCCGCCGCCGTTGCTGTAATTCGTGCCTTGAGACTTGTCCGGGTTCACGTAGCGCAGCAGCTTGCGGTACGTTTTGTAGGCATTCTCGCCGTCTCCCAGGCGGGCATACAGGTTCACGCGCCAGCCGCTGCTCCAGCCGGTGGTCTCGAAACCCCGGAGCTCCAGGCTCTTGAGGGCGGCATCGGCCAGGGGCGTGCCCGCCTGAATCTGATGGCCGGGATATGCGCCGATAAGATGGGACTGGTGACGGTGCCGGGGATCTTTGTCCTCCCAGTCGTGGTACCATTCCTGCAGGGCACCGTTTTTGCCCACGTGATAGCCGCGGAGGCGGGGGAGCACGGCGTCTGCCCGTTGTGCGAAAGCCTCGTCTCCCAGCAGCCGGGCGGCATCCCTGGCGTTCGTGAGGCATTCACGGATGATGGCCAGGTCGGACGTGGTGCCGTAGGCCGTACGGCCGACATAGCCGTCGGGGGTGATGTACCTGTTTTCCGGCGAGGTGGAGGGCGAGGTGATGAGCTCTCCGTCCTTTTCCACCAGGATGTTCAGGCAGAAGGCGGCCGCCCCCTTCAGGGCGGGATAGTCGCGCCGGAGGGCATCCATGTCACGGGTGAAGAGCCAGTGTTCCCAGATGTGGGTGGCCAGCCAGGCGCCCCCGGTGTTCCAGTTGGCCCAGCTCGGGTCTCCGGTTCCCAGGCCCACGGGACAGGTCATGGCCCAGGCGTCGCTGTTGTGGGCCTGGCACCAGCCTTCCTCCACGCCGTAGAAATTCCTGGCCGTGACGGCGCCGTTTACCGAGAGGTTGCGGATGAATCCCAGCAGCACCTCGTGCATTTCCGGCAATCCGGCCGATTCGGCGGCCCAGTAGTTTTCTTCCAGGTTGATGTTGGTGGTATAGTTCGACCGCCAGGGCGGGGTCATCCTCTCGTTCCAGAGGCCCTGCAGGTTGGCGGGAATGCCCTCCGTGCGGGACGATGCGATGAGCAGGTACCGGCCGTACTGGAAGTAGAGAACTTCCAGCTCCGGGTTGGCCTCGCCTTCGGCATAGCGCAGCAGCTGCTGGTCCGTGGGCAGGGCGCTGACGGCGGGGTCGGTGGTGCCCAGGTTCAGGCTCACGCGGTCGAAGAAGGTTTTGTAGTCGGCCTCATGGCTGGCCTTGAGGGCTTTCCAGCCCTTTTGGACGGCGGCCAGGGCATTGTTCGTGGCGGCATTCTTGTATTCCCGGCCTTCCTTCACGGGGTCTTTGTCAAAGCCGTTGTAGCTGGTCTGGTTGGCCACGACAATCACGGCTTCCCGGGTTCCGCCGACGTGCAGTTTTCCGTCCCGGGCCGATGCTCCTTCGCAGCGGACGACGGTGCGGTAATGGATGCCGCGCTCGGGATCGTACAGGCGGTCCGGCTCACGCCCGTCCTGAATCACGTGCCAGGCCGCATAGCCGTCGCTCACGAGGGTGCAGCCCTCCGCCTCCGAGTGGTGCGGAAGTTCCGAGTCCAGGCCGATGACGGCCTCCACGGGCCCCTCGCCCGTAAGGCGGATGACGATGACGCTGTCGGGGGCGGATACGAAATACTGCGCCTGGAAGGGAACGCCGTCGCGCTTGTATCTTACCGTGGCCGTGGCGTTTGCAAGGTCCAGTTCCCGGTAATAGTCGGTGATTTCCCCTTCCGGGAAGGTGATTTGCAGCGTGCCCAGCGGCTGGTACATTTCGCTGTTGTGGCCCTGCAGGCGGCGCTGGAGCTCGTCGGCCTTCCGGTAGTCTTCGGCGTCCAGGGCTTCACGCACCTTGGGAAGCCAGGCGGCGGCTTCTCCCCACGGGGTGAGGGTGTTCACCAGGGTATAGTCCGGGTGGTCCTTGCCGCGGTCCGGTTCCCCGGTCCATAGGGTGATGTCGTTCAGGGAGATGCGGTCCGTAACGGGGCCGCCATAAACCAGGGCGCCCAGGCGTCCGTTTCCGAGCGGCAGCGACTCCTCGAAGAAAGCGGCCGGGCGGTCGTAGTGCAGGATCAGGGAGGGTTGCGGGTCCGGGGTGCAGGCTGTCAGCAGGATGGCACCTGTGATGGTCAGAAGGCTCTTTTTCATTACTTGGTTCCGAAGATACGGTCTCCGGCATCGCCAAGGCCGGGGACGATATAAGCGTTTTCGTTCAGCTTTTCATCGACGGCGGCCACGTAAATGTCCACGTCGGGGTGCATTTCCTGTACCTTGGCAATCCCTTCGGGGGCGGCCACCAGGCACATGAGACGGATGTTGTTGCAGCCGCGCTCCTTGAGCATGTCGATGGCGTCGCTGGCACTGCCGCCGGTGGCCAGCATCGGGTCCGTGAGGATGACGAGGCGGTCATTCACGTCGGCCGGGAGCTTGCAGAAATAAACCACGGGTTTGTGCGTCTTTTCGTCACGGTACAGGCCGATATGTCCTACTTTGGCAACCGGAATCAGGGAAAGAAGACCTTCCACCATGCCGATGCCGGCACGCAGGATGGGCACGATGGCCAGTTTGCGGCCGCTGACCCGTTTGGCGGTCATCTTGCAGATGGGGGTTTCGATATCGTAGTCTTCCAGGGCGATGTCGCGGGTGACTTCGTAGCCCATCAGAAGGGCGATTTCATTTAACAGTTCACGGAAATCCTTGGAACCGGTTTCTTTCATGCGCATGATCGTGAGCTTGTGCTGGATCATGGGATGGTCGATTACATGAAGTTGAGACATAAGTATTGTAGTTTTTACGATTTTTCAAAGATAGCGAAAATAGCCGACAATCACAAGATTAAAAAAGATAGGCCAGGCCGAACGAGATGGAAAAGTGATTCCGGACAGGCTGCCGTTGGCGGTTAAGTTCCTCCGTGAAAAGATAGTGATAGCCCGGAGAGACGTTGATGGCCACCCGCCGGATGGGGATTGACAGCACCACGCCCGCATCAACACTCAGGTGAAAGCGCGATCCCGGTGTCCCGTCGGCAAAGAGCCGATCTCCCATATAATAGCCGGGCGTCAGGCCGATGAACAGTTCCGACCGCCGGAAAAGAATCAGCAGAAGGTCTGCCAGCAAATCCCTGCCCAGGCCGTCAAGGTTGCCGCCGATGGTCCTTCGAACCGAATCGTACGCCGCGTGCCGGGCCGAGTACTCCAGCGCCTCGCTGAAAGTGAGGCTGCCCGTCCGGTACGAAAGGCCCAGCGGAACGCCCACCATCGACTTGTATTCCGCGCCGGCGCCCTTGTACAGAAAACCGGCCTTCCAGGCCAGCTTGTTCCAGAACATCCGGCTGAAAGCGGCCTGAAAAAAGCGCGTGTCAACATCATCTTCCCTGATGGACTTGAACAAACCGAACTCCACCCTCACATCCTGGTAGGAATAGTCCGGATTGAAGGGGAGGACAACGGGAGTTTGTGCCGCGGCGGGATGTGTCCCGGCCATAACGGCGGCGGTGGCAAGGAGAAGGACAAGGAAATTTTTCATGCTGCAAATGTAGCCCAATTTGCCAAAAAAGCATACATCTCCCCCGAAAAAAGCGTATCTTTGGAAATCAATTCTTCCGTCCTATGATCAAACTCGTCATCTTCGATTTCGACGGCACGCTGGCCGATACGCAGGAACTCATCGTCCGCACCAACCAGGAGGCCATGCGTCGGCTGCATTATCCGGTGGCAAGCGAGGAAACCATCATCGGCACCATCGGCCTGCCCCTGGAAGCGGGCATCCTCACCATGTTCCCCGACCTTCCGCGGGAAGTCCTCCCGGAATGGACCGGGGTGTACCGGCAGGTTTTTGACGAGCTCCGCACCCGGATTGTCCCGGCCGTTTTCCCGCACGTGAAGGAAACGCTGGCCCTTTTGCAGGAAAAAGGCTGCCGTCTCACCCTGGCCTCGTCCCGGCATTCCGGCTCCCTCAATGCCTTTCTGCGCGAAATGGGTCTGGCGCCCTATTTCTGCTATGTTCTCGGGGCCGACAACGTGACGCAGGCCAAGCCCCACCCCGAACCGGTCTTGAAGACCCTCCGCGAACTGGGCTTTTCCCCGGAGGAAGCCCTGGTGGTGGGCGATATGCCCGTGGACATCCGGATGGGCCTGGGAGCCGGCGCCCGCACCTGCGGCGTCACTTTCGGAAACTCCGGCCGCGAAGCCCTGGAGGCCGCCGGCGCCCATTACATTCTTGACGACTTTTCCGGGCTTTCGGACATTCTATCGTAAAAAATCAGGAACGGGGCCGGCCAGGAAGGGGAGTCTTCGGCGGGGAACCGGCCGTTGAATGATATAGGTCTGTCATTCTGAACAGATTGTCATTCTGAACGAAGTGAAGAATCTTTCTGCAGGCCCTTTGAAGCCGGCAACAAAGATTTGATGGGGAATTCCGGAAGATAATTTTGCATCCTCGCAGAATTTTGCTACCTTTGTATCCCGGTTAAGTCATAATCGGGATTATGCAACAGATTGCCTCGCTGCAGCAAACGAAAATCTACAAGCTGGGGTTCCCCCGCTTAAAAAATCGCTTTTTCATTCTTACAGGCCCCGGATCCAGAGAACTTCTCGCCCGTCCCGAAGTCGTTGGTTTCCCTTGTTATTCAGCCCTTTTGGAAGAAACAGTCGCCGCCCTCCGTTATCTACTGTCAACCGGATTGGGCGGCGATTTGGATATTCTCACCATCCTTCGCGGCGGGCTCAACTATCCGCTGGAGGAAGCGTGCGACCAGGCCGGCATCCGGGTCCGGGACATGCATTTCCTCTCCTGCGAGCGCATCATCAAGGACCATGTCATCACCGGCCTCGACATCCGCTACGAAAAGCTTCGGCCCACGAGGGACCGGGTGCTGGCCATCGGAGACATCATCGCCTCCGGGGCTACGCTCCGCAAGTGCCTGGACTATGCCCTGAAGGAATTCAAGCGCCTGGGCGGAAGTCTCCGCCGGATGGTGTTCTTTACCATCGGCGGCACCAAGGCCATCGAAATGCTGGAAGAGATGCTGCCTGCCATGCAGGAACTCTTCCCCGGCTTCGAGGGCTTCGACTGTTTTTTCTACGAAGGGGCGTTCACGGTATATGAAGACCGCGGCGTGAGCGGCATCAATGTGCCGGATATTGATTTCGGCTGGAAGGGCGGCGTGGTGGCACCGGAGTTCCGCGCCAGGGTGATGGAGACGCCGGACGCCCTGCTGGAAAAATGCATCATCTACGACGGCGGGGC